>Ga0265297_10007001_pt1 | contig 15915 bp, 15 predicted proteins | sample Munlanlwell13791_FD_192502 | JGI IMG/M metagenome (GOLD analysis project Ga0265297, IMG submission 192502) | Leachate microbial communities from a municipal landfill in Southern Ontario, Canada - Leachate well 137-91 | ecosystem: Engineered > Solid waste > Landfill > Unclassified | place... | reverse complement strand
CTCTGACACCGGCATCAATTGGTCGGACTTGGACATCCTCTCTGATACGGGTATCAATTGGTCGGATCTGGACACCTTATCTAAAGCCGGTATCAACTGGAGCGACTGGGAGGTCTTGTCTGATACCGGCATCAATTGGTCGGATTGGGATGTTCTTTCAGATTCCGGCATTAATTGGTCGAATCTTTCTGAAATGAGTTCAAATGGTGTTAACTGGGCTGGTATTGGCGAGCTTTCCGAAACGAACGTTAACTGGGCTAATATTAATGAAATGTCCGAAGCAGGCATTAATTGGGACAATATTCAATCTCTATCAACAGCCGGTATCAATTGGGGCGATATATCCGTTTTATCCGATATGGGCATTAACTGGTCGGACCTAGACGTTCTCTCCGATATGGGTATTAATTGGAGCGATATTAATGAGCTTAGCGCAGCCGGTATCAATTGGATCGATATCAATGAGCTAAGCGATACGGGAATTAATTGGTCTGATATTGGTGTTTTAAGCGACATGGGTATTAATTGGGCTGACCTGGATGTTCTATCTGATGCCGGCATCAATTGGGCTGACATTGATACTCTTTCCGACGCCGGAATAAACTGGGCGGATTGGGACGTACTTTCTGATATTGGTGTTAACTGGAGTGACCTGGGGGCGATGTCTACTGCCGGTGTAAATTGGATCGACATCTCCTATATGTCTGGGATCGGCATCAATTGGGATGATATGGGCACCTCAAGCACGGCGGGAGTTAATTGGAGCGATATTGCTTCGATGAGCCACACAAATATCAACTGGAATAATATCGCTTATCTTGCCGATAATGCGCAGGCACTTGTCAGCAATGTCAATACGATCCTTTCTGTTGTGAATACGCTAACGACGACCATTGGCGCAACGGGCGATAATTCTTCCGCAAATACGTTATTTGGGAAAATCGCTGCGGTTTACGCGGCGGTAGCCTCCATCGGCGGTGACGTCAATTTGAGTTCAAATGTGTCGAGTATTTTAAGCAAGGTTACCGAGCTTGAGACTAATGTCGGAACGACCGATGATACATCGTCATCAACGACCGTTATCGGATATGTTAAGAAAGTAACGGATTATGTCGATACCTTGGAAACCCTGATCGGGCAAACAACGGATACGGAAACGGCAACAACCGTTTTTGGATCTCTGTCAAACTTGGAAACCATGAAAGAGAATATTGCAAAAGCCAAGAGCAGCGCCGAAGCTGTGCTTGGCGAAGCTCAAGGCATACGCATCGAACTCGGCGCTAAGGGGCAAACACCAACGGCATATGAAAAGCTTAAAAATCTTGAAGCCGCTTTAAAAGATCTTCGAACGGCTGCTGAGGCTATTTCAGAAAGCCAAGTTGAATCCGGCGCCTTAGCTTCTGAAATGGTGACGACTTTAACAAATTTTGTTAATGAAAGTGCTCAAGCGGTTGGTGTTGGCGGAACAGGCATGGCCACCGAAGGGCTCAGCAAAGAAGAAGCGAGCGATTCAGTTAAAATACAGAACAAACTTGATGAGATCAATGCGAAAGTCCAAGCCCTTAAGGATTCCGTTGAAACCCAAGACGTTGTCGTTAAAACTTATTTTGAAAGCGGGGAATAACACCTAAGGTGTTTTTTAAGAAAATGACTAGAAAAATAATCTTGATTTTATTTTTAGCCGCGACAATTTTCTTTAAAGCGCATGGCCTTGCCGTGGCTGTTAATATTAATTTAGTTGCCGTAAATCCTTCCTCAACTGAAACCAAAAGCGTCCCCATCAAATATTACCTTCCTCGAGAGCTTGAGCCAGAAGATGTTATCAGCACTGCTGGGCTAGCACTAGATTACGACATCGATAAAGGTTCTTATTTTGTTTCTGGGTTTCTGGAGCTTCAGCCAAAAGAATCAAAGACGATCAAAATCGAAACCAAAGATGTTTGGCGCATTTCCTTAGATGAGATTGATATCTTGAAAAATGAGCTGAGTAAAAATTTGGATGCGCTAACGGGAACTCAGTATTACGAAACGGCTAAGATCTTAAAAGAGGAGATGGACAGAAAGCTAGACATTATCATGGCTCAACAGCAAAGCTATTCTGATAATGTGGAGCGCCGCATTGAAGAATACCGCGCCTACCTTAATGATCTTAACGATATCCGTAAAAACGCTTTTTCGGCAGATTTCCTAAAGTCACCTGTCGGCAGGATCGAAGCCGATACGGCTAAGACCGTAAAATTGGTGATCGAAGTACAGAATCCTTCCGAAAAGGACTCGAAAACTGTCAAACATCAGCACTATTTGCCAAAAGAAGTGACGTCTGAGGATGTTGTTGACCGGCAAGGTTTCGATGTCCGTTATGATGATGAAAAACAGCAGTCCTATCTATCAAAAGAAGAAGAATTTAAGCCCAGCGAAACAAAAAAATACGAAATTACCATAAAAGATGTTTGGAGCATTCGCGATGACCGCGTGACTGCCTTGCAGGATCGCGCTGATCGTGCTTTTGCGGGTGTTAAAGGTACGGAATTTGAAAGCAGCGCAACTTATCTTTTGAATAACATCATTGATCGCCTGCAGAAAATTCACGAGTCCCAAAAAGTAACGCAAGATATGAAAAAACATGTTGGGGCTTTCCGGACGAACAAGGACCGCTATTTTAAAGCTGAGCAGGATCTTTCTAAACTGGAAAAAATGCTCGCTCTCGCTCAATCAAAGAAATTGGAAGAATTAGAAAAAAGCAAAGTTAAAAACGTTTTGCAGAAATTGCAGGCCTTGCGAGGCATTACGGCTATTTCTCAAGCTTTGTTCGGCAAAAAACCATCCATCACAACGACTTGGAAAGTTATCTGGGGTATTTTAGCATTTGTGGCATTTTTCACTTCCGTGCATTTCTTTGTTTGGTGGAGAAAGTCTCAGGTGATGGGTGAGGAGATGGCGTTAAAATCCGGTGGCGTTATTAAAGAAATAACTGAAAGTAAAGAGTCACCCGAACCGGAAAAGTAAAATTTAATTTCGCAGTGATAATTTCTTGATTTTCCCTTATTCGTTCGTAAGGGTCAGTGCTATAATCACTTAAGAATAAAAGGAGGATCATCGTTGGTTGATTTGCGTTATACGGAATTTGGGACAGTGCGATGCATTCGAGGATGTATCGTCGTTGTCATGGGTTTTAAAAACTGCATTAACGGACAGCTTATTAAATTCGGCTATGGCACCGAAGGCATTATCGTCGGTTTTGATGAAAACGAGGCTCAAGTTCTTATTGTTAAAGAAACAGAAAAGATCAAAACCGGTGACAAGGCCATCGCAACGCTGGAACCTTTCAACACTCCCGTCGGAAATAAATTGATCGGTAGAATTGTTAATCCTTTAGGAGAAACATTAGACGGGCTCGGCCCCTTAGAATACGATGAGATGTATCCGATCTTTGTCGAGGCGCCTGCTATTTTGACCAGGGAACCGTTGCGCAAGACACTGGAAACGGGCATTAAGCTTATTGATACGATGATCCCGGTTGGATTCGGTCAGCGAGAATTAATTTTAGGCGATAAAATGACCGGAAAAACAACTGTCGCAACGGATACGATCCTCAATCAAAAAAACACCAACGTTATTTGTATTTATTGTTGTATCGGAAAATCAAGGTCTTCACTCGCCAAGGTTGTGCAACTGTTCCAGGATCATGACTGCTTTAATTATAGCCTGATCGTTTCTGCGGCCGCATCCAGCCCTCCGGGGCAGCAATATTTAGCTCCCTATGTGGCGTGCTCGATCGGTGAATATTATATGCGTCAAAGCAAGGATGTCTTTGTGGTCTTTGACGATTTTACTAAGCATGCGTGGTGCTATCGAGAGATCTCTCTTTTATTAGGCCGTCCTCCGGGGCGCGACTCTTATCCGGGAGATATTTTCTATTTGCATTCAAGAATGATCGAGCGCGCGGCTTTTATGGACAAAGACCATGGAGGCGGTTCCATGACTTTTTTTCCTATTGTCGAAATCCTAGAAGGCGATTTAACGGGTTATATTTCTTCGAACTTAGTTTCCATGACCGATGGACAGATCTATATGAGTACGCCGTTATTTGGAGAAGGTCAAAAACCGGCCGTTGATCTGGGTTTATCGGTTTCTCGCGTCGGAAGCAAAGTTCAGTGGCCGGCGATCAAGCAGCTAAGCGGTTCGTTACGTTTGGAATACGTTCAGTATAAAGAGCTAATGCGCATCTCAAAACTTAAATCTTCCGGACAATCGGAAGAGGCTATTCAACAACTTAAAGGCGGTGAGATCTTAGGCGAATTATTAAAGCAGGATAAAGATAGTCCCGTAGCGCTTGAGGCTCAGGTTTTTATTTTTTATGCTTTAAAGAAAAAAGTCCTCTATGAAATGATGATCCCTGAAGTAAAGGTTTTTCAACAAGAAATCTTGGAATTCGCCAGAAAAAAAGACCCGGATCTCGTTAAAACAATTCGCGAGAAAAGAAAATTGGATGATGCGATCAACAAGGGGATGGATGCTGTCTTAGATGAGTATCTCAAAGAAATTATCGCAAAAAGACCTAAGGAAGACGACGAAACAGACGGTGATCAAAATGTTGGCGTGGATGCCCTTGACGCGGCGACAACCAAAAAGCCTGAGGAAGCTAAGGCAAAGTAGGTTGACCTATGGGTAGTTATCGAAGTACTTTTAAGTGCACCGTTATGACTCCGGATGCTCTTGTTTACGAGAATGAAGTTCAAAGCCTTTTTTTGACCGGCGACCAGGGTGAGTATGAAATTTTGCCGTATCATTATCCTGTGCTTGGTATTTTAAAAGAGGGCAGTATCATTGTTGATTGGAAGGAAAGTATCCCGATCAAGGTTGGGCTTATAAGATTTTTTGCAAATGATTGCATTATTCTTATCGAACAAAAAGAACGCCCCAAAGTAGAGAAAAAATCAGACAAAGACGATATCGCGTATGCTGAAGAAAAAGATTAGTTTTAGAAAATTTGATATATTCGGAAATTCCGGCGCGGCCATGGCGGAAACGCTTATTATCATTTCCATCATGTTCATTGCGGTTATGGGTCCGTCGGTTGTTATCGCGGTTTTAGGCTATGCCGTTATTAAAGCTTTGGGGCGAAATCCATCGGCGGCGTCAAAGATTTTTATGGGGATGATCGTGCTTTTGACGTTCGTTGAAGCCATTTCTATTATTGCGATTCTAATCATATTCCAGTTATTTGGAAGGTAAAAGATATGAGCGGGGACGCTTGGGGCGCGGGGATATTTTTAATTGCATGCACGTTTATCATTATGGCGATCCCTTGCATCGGAATAGGATTTCTAGGATATCAGATGTTGAATAAGTTGGCTCATTTTCCCAGCAAGAATTCCGCTATTCAGATGGATATCTTTATCTGGGTTGTTATGATCGAGTTTGTTTCAGTGGTCCTTTTGATGATCGCGTATATGATCTTGATCGATTCAAGTGATTCTTTGCCAAAAATGAAAAATGCTAAAAATAATTATCAGCAGGAATTATTAATAGCGTAGTTAGTCCTTAATGATGATAGCGATGGAATTTAGCGCGAAATGTTTTTAAGAGGGAGAAAAAAATTATGAATGTCGTTATGCTTATCTTGCAATTCTTGATCCTGATGGCTGTTGTGACCGGTGCGGTGTTGTTTGTTTTGCATCGGATCTTTATCTCAAGCACCGACGGGGCATTAAAACGCTTAGACAAAGATACTGAGCTTGTCCGTACGAAACAAGCAGAGCTGACACGCAAGATCAAAGAAGCCGAAGAAGAGCTTGGAAAAAGAAAAGAAGAGGCTGATAAACTAACTAAGAAAATGATCCTAGAGGCTGAAGAGGCAGCGCGTGTTGAACGCGATAAGATCATCAAGAAAGCTCGTGATGACGGCGAAGAAATTATTGCCAAGGCCCAGAGCACGAAAGATAAGATCCGCCAAGAAATCGAGAAAGAAACAGAAATTAAAACTGTTGATCATGCCATTGAGGTCTTAAATCAGATCTTAAGCGCCGATGCTAAAAAGGCTTTGGACACGCAGTTAGTGAGTGAATTCATTGACGGGTTAGACAAAGTTGACATGGCGCAAATCAGTCAGGACATTGACACGGCAGACGTTGTCTCTGTTAATCCGCTTGACGAAGCAGCCAAGGAAAAACTTGCGAAAGTCATCAAGGGAAAACTGAATCGCGAGATCAAGGTCAATGCGACAGTCGACCCGAAGATCGTTGGCGGTGTCGTTCTTAGATTTGGAAGCTTGGCGCTGGACGGCAGTTTAGCGAACACGATCAAAGAAGCAGGCGCGGCCTTGAAGCAAAAGGTTGAAGGCGAGTAGAAAGGCTGTTTTTAAAAAGAAATGGGTAAAGCCAATAAAATTAAGGGCGACCTGGAGGATATGATCGAATTGGTCGCCATTATCCAGGTTTTAAAAGATGTGGCGTCGAATAAATTTCACACATTGGCTAATCGTAAAGATAGGTTTATGCGTTTCGGGGAATCGTTTGTTGAGTTCTTTCGCATGATCAGTTTTTCTAGGATCCGGCATCCTTTAGTTTCCAATGATAATCCGGCAACGGGAATTGTTGTTATCACGTCGGAAGCGGGCTTCATGGGAGACCTTAATACCCGTGTTATCCGAGCCGCGCTTGCCGAACAGGCGAAATTTCCTGATTCTGTTTTGATCGCTGTCGGGAAGAAAGGAGCGGCAAAGCTGGCCGCTCCGGGGCGCAACATGAAAGTTTTTGAAGAGATCGAGGCAACGGGGTATTATCAAACAGCTATTAATATCAAAGATTATCTTATCAAAGAAGTTCTTGAAGAAAGATTGGGCAAGGCCATTGTTATCTATCCTTGGTCAAAGAACTTCTTGGTCCAAAAGCCGAGAGTTATTAAGCTTCTTCCATGTGAAGAGCTTTTAACAAAACAAGCCGAGTTTGTTGATGCCATTGAGCGTGTTATTGAAGAATCTGATCCAATTGATATTATCGGTTATTTAGCGGACATGTGGCTGGTCTGTCGTATTTATGAAATGCTTCACGATACGGCTATTTCCGAAGCCGCGGCTCAATCGCAACAATTAGAGGCGAGTTTGCAGAAGATGCAAAAAGAAAAAAAAGGCGTTCAGATGGCATTTAATAAAGCTAAAAAAGGCGACATTGATAAAAGTATGAGAGAGGTTTTTACCTCTCGGTTAATGACCCGAAGGTAATCAAAAGAATTTCTTATATTTATGGAAAATCAAGAACCAAAACCCGAAGATCAAAGCCAAGTTCCCGGACCTTCCGCGCCATTGGCGGCGGCCGTCAAGCCTCCGGAACGTCGTCGAGGATTAGGAAAGATCGTTTCGGTCCAGGGGCCGGTTGTTGACGTGAGCTTTGACAATCCCAAAGATATCCCGGCGCTGTATGACGTTATCGAAGCTTATACATTTGACAAACGCCGTGTTATTTTACAATGCGCCGAACATTTGACAACGAAAGTCGTCAAATGCGTTGCCTTAAGCGACACCTTGAACCTTCAGCTCCACGCCGCTTGCTATAACACTTTTCAGCCTATTGCCATTCCGATTGGAGACGAATGTTATGGACGCGTTATGGACGCGACCGGAAAGCCCTTAGACAATGCCGGCCCGATTGCCGCAACAATGACAACGCCGATCCGGCGCCATATTAAGCAGGTTCCTTTTGATCTTAAAAGAAAGAAAGGGGAAAAACCGCAAATCCTGGAAACGGGAATGAAATACATTGACCTTCTTTTCCCTTTGGTTAAAGGAAGTAAAACCGGGATTTTAGGAGGAGCCGGTTGCGGAAAAACAGTCGTTATCCTTGAGCTCATGAATAATATCGTTAAGGAACACAGCGGCGCCTGTGTTTTTACGGGGATCGGCGAACGGATCCGCGAAGGAAACGAACTTTTTCATGAGTTAACAGAGCATAAACTTATTTCAAAGGTTATGATGACGTTCGGCCAGATGGATCAGCCTCCGGGCGCGCGCGCGGAAGTTGTCAACACCGGAATTACATTGGCCGAATATATTCAATCTAAAAATAAAGATGTGTTGTTGTTTATGGACAATCTTTTCCGCTTTATTCAAGGAGGACAGGAAGTTTCAACGCTTTTAGGGCGAGTTCCTGCCGAAACGGGGTATCAACCTACCCTCGCTTCTGAAGTTAGCGCGGTCCAAGAGAGAATTCGTTCTTTGGAAGGCGGCGGTTCTGTTACGGCCTTGCAGGCTGTTTACGTTCCTGCCGACGATATGACAGACCCGGCGGTCGTTGCGATCTTTAGTTATTTAGACGGCGTTATTGTTCTTTCGCGGGATTTAGTTCAAAAAGGTATGTATCCGGCCATTGACCCTACAATGAGTTCCTGTTCAAATCTTGATCCCAACATCGTCGGGCGAAGACATTTTGATATCGCTCAAAATGTTATTACGCATTTTAATAAGTTTAATTCATTAAAAAGAATTGTTGCCGTTATCGGCGTTGAAGAACTTAATAAGGATGACCGTTTGATCTATAGCCGCGCGCAAAAGTTATTTAATTTTATGACACAACCCTTTACGGTCAGCGAGGTTTTTACCGGGAAAAAGGGAGAGTTTGTTAAGCTGGAAGACAATGTTGAAAGCTGTGCTAAGATTTTAAGCGGAGTTTATGACAAGGTAAAGCCGGAAGCGTTCTATATGATCGGGAAAGCCCCTGTAGCATAAAATTTATCTCTAAAATTCTATGATGAACAGACAGACAGAAAAACTTCTTGCGGATGCTTTAGTAAAGAATAAGGTTTTATCGTCGGAAGACGCGCAAAATGCTCTTATCCAGGCTCAGCGTGTTGCCGAATCGTTTGAGCATTATCTTTTGCGCTTGGCCCTTGTGAACAAAGAACAAATTCTTATCGCTCTTTCCGCGGCGCTCAACTTGGCGACGGTTGATTTAAGGAATTCCGTGATCGAGAAAAGTGTCATCGAAAGAATCCCGGTGCGCTTTGTCTGGTACTATAAATTTATGCCGGTTAAAATTGAAAATCGTGTGCTGACCTTAGCGGTTAATTCGCCTTTAGATATTAAAGTTCAAGATGAACTGCGCGTTCATCTTGGCCTTGAGCCCAAAATGGTTTTAGCGCTTGAAGATGACATCATTGATGCCATAAAAAAATATTATGGATTAGCGGCAGATACCATTGACCGTATTTTAAGCAAGGATGTTGTTAAAAGAACAGCCGCGGCTTCCACGTCGGAGAAATCCGTCGAGGACATTGAAAAGAAAAGTGAAGACGCCTCCGTCATCAAACTTGTTAATCAAATTATTCTTGAGGCGTATCAGAAACGCGCGACCGATATTCATATTGAACCTTACCGCGATAAGGTGAGATTTCGTTATCGTATTGATGGTGTTTTGGTTGATGCTAATTTGCCTTCCGAAGTTAAACATTTTCTTTTGCCTATTCTTTCGCGAATTAAGATCATGGCCAATTTGAGCATTGTTGAGAAACGCCTTCCGCAAGACGGAAGCGCGGTGGTCAAAACTAATGAGCAGACACTCGATTTGCGTATTTCAACCATTCCGACTCCCAGCGGGGAAAGCATGGTGATCAGAATCCTGCCTACCAAGGTAATGCTTTTTAGCCTGGAGAAACTCGGCCTTTATTTGAAAAATGTGCAAATATTCCGGGAGCTCATCAAGAAGCCTCACGGGATCATTTTTGTGACCGGCCCTACCGGAAGCGGGAAAACCACCACTCTTTATGCCTGTTTGAATGAAATTAATTCTGCCGAGCGAAAGATCATTACCATTGAAGACCCTATTGAATATGAAATGGAAAATGTGACCCAGATCCAGGTAAGTCCGAAAGTCAATTTAACATTTGCGGCCGGGTTACGCAGTGTTTTGCGTCACGACCCGGATATTATCATGGTCGGTGAAGTCCGCGATCTGGAGACGGCCGAAATTGCGATACGGACCGCTTTAACTGGACACCTTGTTTTTTCGACTTTGCATACCAATGATGCTGCGAGCGGTGTAACCAGGCTTATCGAGATGGGCCTAGAATCTTACTTGGTTTCTTCCAGCATTGAAGCATTTGTGGCGCAGCGCCTTGTTCGGGTTATTTGCCCTAATTGCAAAGAACAAGCGATGAGCCCTTTTCTGGAGATCAAAAAAGAAATTTCCGAAGCCTTGAGAATGCCCAATATTGATCAAATAAGGATTTATCAGGGGCGCGGCTGTGATCAGTGTAATCATACCGGTTTTTATGGGCGTACAGGAATTCATGAGATATTGGTGATGGATGATGTCATTAAAGCGGCTGTTTTGGAAAAGCCGCGAGCAGATCACATCAAACAACTGGCTATGACGCGAGGCATGGTAACACTGCGGCAGGACGGCTGGCGAAAAGTCATTGAAGGCGTTACCACTCCGTCGGAAGTTATGAATGTAACGACGAAGGAAGACTACTCTTGGATGCAGAAAGAAGTAGTTCCTCAGAATGAGAAGGTAAAAAAAGAAATAAAAACGATCACTGCGCCGATGACTGCAGATGTTCCTGTCGCGAATCGTGTTGTTAGCAAGGAAGTTCTGGCGACTGAAAATCAATATGGGGGGAGGATCTACCCTCGCGCGGCAACTAAAGTAGCGATCCGTTATAAAGTTTTTCAAGTTGAAGCCAAGGATGATGCCTTTGCGTTAAAGGGTGATAATGTTGAGCATTCAACCGCAACAAAGAATTTAAGCGCCGGAGGGCTATTGTTTATTGCGGCGCAACCAATGTCGGTCGAATCCATCTTAGAAGTTAAGATACAGTTAGACCCAAAACAACCCAGCATCGACTGCTTGGCTAAGGTTTGCCGCGTTGAAGAAGATGACCAGCGCAATACGTTTAATATCGCCGTCTACTATCTCGACATCACCAGCGCTGACCGCGTTAAAATTAGCGAATTTGTGAAGCTGAGGGTTCCGGAAAAAGAAAGTACAAACGCATAAAAACTTTTAAGGAAAAATCTTATGCCGACATTTCATTACAAAGCACGTAAAGGGCAAACGGAAACTATCTCCGGACACTTGGAGGCGCAAAACCAGGATGAAGCGATCGACATGCTGCATCGTGAAGGGCTTCTTCCGATCGCTATTGAAGAGAGAAAATCTTCCTCCGCTGGGAAAGGGTCATTGTCAGCCAAGAAAATAAGATCAAAAGATCTGTATATCTTTAGCCAACAATTAGCCAATTTAAATAAGTCGGGCGTTTCTTTGTTGCGCGCGTTGACTATCATCGGGGAACAGGCGCAAAATCCTTATTTAAAAGAGATCATTTTTGGAATTCAAAAAGGAGTTAAAGAAGGCCGCTCTCTTTCCAACTGCCTTGCGGATTATCCGGCTGTCTTCTCATCTTTTTATGTCGCGATGATCAAGGTAGGAGAAGAGGGAGGCAGTTTAAAAGAAATGCTGTTACGCATTGCCGAATATCAACGCAGTCAAGAAGAGTTGTCGTCAAAAGTACGTACGGCCTTAGCTTATCCGGTCGTTATGGGAGTTGTCGGCCTTGCCACGATCGTTTTTATTTTAACGTTTGTTATGCCGCGGATCACAAATCTTTTTATTGAAGCCGGAGAAAGCCTTCCTCTGCCAACTAAGATCCTCATGCAGGCAAGCGATGCGTTAAGGACGGGATGGTTTTGGATCCTTTTGGTTGTTGTTGTCGCCGGGATCTTGCTGGACCGTTGGGCAAAAACAAACGCAGGACGATTGAGCTTAAGTGTTTTTAAGTTACAATTGCCTTTGTTTGGGAACCTTATTCTTAAGTCGGAACTCGCGCGTTTTGCGAAGACATTAGAACTTCTTTTAAAAAGCGGAGTTCAGATCATAAAGGCGATCGATATTGCTTTACCAATTCTTTCCAATGAAAAGATCCGCCAAGAACTATCCGGGCTTAAAAAAGATCTAGAATCGGGATCGACGCTCGGACATGGCTTAAAACATTCTAAGATCGTTCCTTCTATCATGGTTAATTTTATCGTGGTGGGAGAGGAGGCAGGGCTTCTGGAAGAAGCACTGCGTGATGTCGCGGCCTCTTACGAACAAGAAACAGACGAGATCATTAAAACATTAACGACTCTTCTTGAACCCGCAATGATTTTAGCCGTCGGACTAATTGTCGGATTTATCGTGATCGCCATGATGTTGCCGATATTCCAGATGGATGTCTTGGCGCGCTAATGATTAAATGACGATACGAAATCTATTTTTTGGGATTTTTATAGCCCTTTTTTGCATTCAAGCAGGCGAGGGGGCGCAAGAAAGCCCTTGGCAGCAACTTAAAGGAAAACATTTTGTTGTTTATTACAATTTTAAACAAGATGAACCGGCGGCGCGAAAAATCCTGAATGCATCGGAAGATTATTACGATAAGATCACGCGCAAGATCGGTTATGCGAGGCATACGAATTCCTGGACTTGGGAAGAACGTGTTCGGATCATTATTTTCGCGGATCAGGCGGCATTTAGCCGTAGCACCGGGCAGCCCGCATGGTCGCGGGGATATGCCGATAGCGATTCGTATCTTTTTCACTCGCGGCTCATTGCCACCTTTCGGCAAGAAGAAGGATTCATCGATGGAATACTTCCTCATGAGATCAGCCATCTTGTCTTGAGGGATTTCGTAGGCTTTGAAGTGAAAATGCCTTTGTGGTTCGAGGAAGGTGTTGCTCAGTTCTACGAATCCGATAAACGAAGTCAAGCGCAGGAGGTTATGCCTCGGCTTGTTGCCAAAAAGATGTATATTCCATTCGATGTTTTTATGAATTGGGATATACGTAAAGTAAAAGATCAATCGTTGGCCAGTCTTTTTTATGGGCAAAGTGTTTCGGTCGTAGATTTTCTTATGAAAAAATACGGCAGTGATAGTTTTGGGTTGCTCTGTCGGTATTTGAGGGAAGGAAGAACCATGGCAGAAGCTTTACGCGGTGCATATCCAAGGATCCGTTCGGTTCAAGATTTTGAAAATGATTGGGTTGTTTATTTGAAATAATAAAGGAGGAACTATGATCAAAGGAAAACAAAATAGAACAATAAGAAAAGAGCGTGCATTAAGCGCTTTTACTCTGGTTGAAATCATGCTGGTTGTTATTATCATTGGCGCTTTATCGGCCATGATCATCCCGCGTTTGACCGGACGATCCGACCAGGCAAAAGTTGCGGCGGCGAAGGCGGATGTCGACGCGCATTTAGCCACAGCCCTTAAGCTTTATGAGCTTGATAACGGCAATTTTCCTACCACAAGCCAAGGGCTTGATGCGCTTTTATCAAAGCCGAGCGGTAATCCTGCGGCTTCCAATTGGAACGGGCCTTACATTGAAAGAAAGCCGGTTGACCCATGGGGTCGGTCGTATGAATATGCCTCACCGGGTGAACATCGCTCTGATTACGATCTTTATTCAAAAGGAAAAAATGAAAGCAAAGAAGACGACGACGTTACCAATTGGGGCGACTAAAAACCGTTTTGGTTTTTCGTTCGTTGAATTAATGGTGGCCGTAGCCGTTTTGGCTTCCGGGATCGTTTTTATTTACCGAATATTCTTTATCTCCTTGAATTATTCCAACCATGTTGTTTATCGTCTGCACGCCTTAGATCTTTTAAGCCAAAAAATTGAGACCACCGAGCGAATCTTCCGGGAAAAGAATGAAATTGTTTTTGGTTCCCAACAAGAGGTAAAAACAGTTTTGATCAACAATCGCCCGGTCGATTTTCGTTATGTGCTAGATTTTAAAAGCGTTGATGGATTAGAAAGCCTTTATGACCTTACCGTTTCGGTGTCTTGGGCTGAAGGTGTTCAAAAGAAAACTCTCTCGCGCAGTGCCTACATTGCTGATTTTTAATACGATGATAAAAACCACAAACCATATTAATGTTGCGGGAAATCGACGACGTCGGGCTGTAAATAGAAAATCGGCGTTTACCTTGGTTGAGATGCTGTTGGTCGCCTCTTTGTTTTCCGTTATCAGCTTGGCGGTTTTTAATGCGTTCGCGAACGGATTAAAGATCTGGGAGAGAGGTTGCCGCCCGATCATTGAAGAAGACATTTCTTTATTTTTTGAGAAATTAGAGGGAGATTTGCGTAATTATTCAGTCTATTCTCATATAGGATTTGACGGAAAACCGGGGCGCATTACATTTGCGACGATCGTATCAACGCTGATCGATCAAAAGAAGGTTAAAGGCGTCGAAGAGGCTGGTTACGCAAAGGAGATCGGCCGCGTTGAATATTATTTTGACGAGAATCGCCGCAACCTATATCGTCGGCAAGCCAATTTTAGCCAAGCTTTGAAAAATAAGTTTGGCCCGGACCAGCCAATTTTAAAGTCCATTGAGTCGGTAACGTTCCAATACGGTTACAAGACCAACCGCGGCTACGTCATAGAAAACAAGGGGAAAGATGCCATTCCTTCGTTTGTTCTGGTTGATATTAAATTCAAGCAAGGCCAAGGCATTGGCCAGATGAAAAAAGTTATATCAATTCCGGTGGGTAACTAATGAAGCCGTTATTCTACCATAAAAGAAATGGCAGTATTCTGGTCTTTGCTTTGTGGGCGATGACCTTGCTCAGTATTTTTGCGGTTTATCTCGGAGTTGGTGTCAGGCAGAAAATTATTCTGCTTGCCCGGCTGGAACAACGCGCGCGGCTTAATGATATCGCGCAAGCGGGGGTTAAGAAAGCGATCGTGCTGATCCAAAGCGAATTTTTAGAAAATAATCAAGTTTTATCGGTCCAGGGAAAGATAAACCTATATAATAATGACAGATATTATCGGGGAATTGAGATAGAAAATTCTGTCGGTGAAGTCAGCTACGATGCTTTTGATGATGCGGCGGTAAATTTTCAGAAACGCTTCGGGGTTATTGATGAGGAGCGTAAGGCCAATGTCAATAAGATCGATTTGCTAGGTCTAAAGCGCCTGATCGCTGATGTGATGCGATGGGACAGTGAGCAGGCTCACGCCCTTGCTTTGTCGATCATTGATTGGCGTGAATACGGTGAAAGTGAGATCGAGGGTTTTTCGAGCGATGCTTATTATGAAAATCTCCAATTTCCTTACGAGCCGAAAAATAGTGATTTTGAACTCATCGATGAACTTTTGCTCGTCAAAGGAATGACGCCGGAGATCCTAAAGAAGCTGTCTTCCTTTGTAACGGTTTATGGGGATGGCGCGGTGAATCTTAATACGGCATCGCGGGTTGTTTTGATGGCGGTTGGGACGAGCGGGGAGCTGACGGATAAGATCTTATCTGTCCGCCGGGGCCCGGACGGGATCGAGGCCACTGAAGATGACTTTATTTTTTCAGCCAGCTATGATCTTTTTAGCAATTTGCAAAAATTCGTTAAAATAAACAAAGAAGAAGAAGACGAGATTAATTACTTAAATGGTTTGAGGAAATTTTGCACAAATTCTTCTTTTTATTTGATCAAAAGCAGCGGTAAAATAGCGAAGAAGGATTCTAAGCTAACTGTGCGGTGTGTTTTCAATCTTGCGGATAAAAAAATCGAATACTGGCAAGACCATTTTGGGGGATATTAGAAAAACCGATGAGCCTTTTAAGCGCCGATCAACATTATGTTAGCGTTGCCTTTAATGAAGAAACTTTAAAGATCGCTCATTTAAAGTTTTCTTCTTCGGGCAAGGAAGTTCTTGGCATTATTCTCCGGGATGTCCGCGGCATATCGCCCGAGGAATTACCGAAGCTGATCACCTCCGCCTTAAATGATTTTAAGCTCAAAAAAGCAAACGGCATTTATATTGTCAACCCCAATACCACGATCACGAAAAATATTGAAATTCCTTCCCTGGACCCCAACGAAATAAAATCTATTATTGATCTGCAGGCCGGACGCCATACTCCTTATTCACGCGAGGA
>Ga0265297_10007000_pt1 | contig 15916 bp, 16 predicted proteins | sample Munlanlwell13791_FD_192502 | JGI IMG/M metagenome (GOLD analysis project Ga0265297, IMG submission 192502) | Leachate microbial communities from a municipal landfill in Southern Ontario, Canada - Leachate well 137-91 | ecosystem: Engineered > Solid waste > Landfill > Unclassified | place... | reverse complement strand
TCTTTCACTTCAGGGATATTACTATAAACAGCAAGCTCTGTGAAACCATGTGTTCCTTTAGCGAAATTAAATATTTTAAAAAAAAAGGCACTATTTATTTTTGACTTAGAAGTTAAATGGATTCCTTTCATCCTTCCCAAGTCTTGTAAAAGTGATTTTAAATTATTTCTTTTATCAAATAGGTATTTAAATAATTTAAACTCCTCTTTTTGCTCTTCGATTGAAGGTATTTCTAAAATTATCTTACTATATATTTCCTTCGTAAAATGCGAAACACCTTCACCCGAAACTAAATTTTCTAGATAATTAAAAAATTTAACAGAGAACCATTTTAATAGCATGCCATTATAACTTGGGTACTTCTTTCTAATTTCGTTATCGTCTTTCTTAAATAAAGCCATACATGATATATTCATAGCAAAAAGAGGATATTTTCCAAAATCTCTGTATATCATAAAGCCAGCCTTGCCATCAGCTACAATAGTTATACAGCCTTCATTCTTATTTTTATAGAAATTAATACCATTATGAAAGGTCCTTGTATTATTATTTTGCACGTTGATAATTTCATTAGTAAAATTGGGAACATAGCCAATAATACCTTCGTTTAATGTGGCACCTGAAAACACAGGCACCCTTTCTATGTTGGTATTTTTTAAAAATATTTCACTGAATTCATAGATAACTTTTTCTGTTAAGTTGGGAGTTGCAGAATTGGCAGTTTCCTTAAAAATATCAAATAAATCCGGGAAGGATATATTATTCGGTAGCAATTTTTTTCACCTCCTCTTTCAGTATATTTAATTGAAAGTTAAATTCTTCAAGAGTAACATATTTGGGGCTATATGGCCTTAAGTAAAATTCAGGTAATAAATTAAAGAAATTTTCTTCAGATAATTTTGAAATTGATAAAAAAATAGCTTTTTTCGTTTTAATCTTTTCACCTTTTTCACTTACCCACTCAGTTGCGCTGGAACTGTCGTCGTATTTCATCCACCTTTCTTCCAAAATACCTGGCATTTCTTCACCTTCTGTACTAACCCACCCCGATATTTCATCATGCATCCAACCATTTCTATTATTTCTAAGTTTTGTTGGAAATCTTTTATCAGAATTCGCCAATCCATCATTATCGATTATATACATCCAAATAGGTGTATTTTGCCGTCTGTTTTCTGTTTCACCTCTTTTTGTTATAAACAATGCATATGTTTTTTCTTTGGTATATGGTGCGAAAGCAAAAATTGGTAGCGAGATGATTGCATTAAGATCACACCTATCTAAAACCCATTCTCTAAATTTACTAAAGCTAGGGTTTTCTAAAACACCATCTGGTACTATTACACAAGCCCTGCCGCCATCCGTAAGAAGTTTGATTATTTTGCATAAAAAAGCTATTTCTGTTCTATTTGAGCTAATGGCATCTGTTTCCGCTTTAATCGTTCCATTTCCATAAGGGGGGTTTGTTATGATATATTCAAACTTTTCTTTTTTAAAATCGTACTGAAGTGAATTTTTATCGATCATGTTGGTGTGGCCATCACCAACTAGAAACATATTTAACTTAGTCCTTAATATATTATCTCCCCTTACATCTACTCCATAAAAACATTCATTCGCAAGGAAGTCCTTTGTTTTTTTACCCACCGCACCTGTTCTTTCATAATTGTTTTTTAGAACTTTAAAACTCTCTGTTAAAAACCCCCCTGTTCCACAAGCAAGATCTAAAATTTTAAACTTATTATTTTCCTTAAAATATTTTTCTTTTTCAAGCAGTAATTTTGAAAGAACGTGTGCATAATGCCTTCGTGTAAAGTACTCTCCAAATTCCTTTTTCTCCTTACTTGACGCAAACATTTCATATACTGCGCCAAACAAGTCAAAACCACACCCATGAAGTGGACCCATCGAAGTTATTATCTCATAAATTTGTTTTACATCTGTACTACTCACTAAAGGTCTTTTCCCGGATTTGCCAGAAATTTCTATTCTTACATTCTCCATCAAATCTTGAAATTCATTAAAATCAGTCTCTCTTTCTAATCTACTAATATATTGAGATAGGTTAGCCGTAATTTTATCTTCATTTACATCAGCACAATCCGACCAAGATATTTTACTCCTATCTTTTTTACCTTCATTTTGTTCTTTTTCTTCAAAGAATTTCAATGAAACAAATCCTATAGTAAAATCAATTTTTTCTTGATCATTTTCAAAATTAATACTTCTATAGACAATAGCTAGTTCCCATAACTTTTTATTGAAAATAGCCTCCGAAATTGCAGAGAGGGAATCTACATTTGTCTTTATATTGTCCAAAGACTTGTTTTTTTCAAGCCTGTTCTTAATCAGCCGCAATATGTCAATAGTTTGAAATTCCCTTATTGGATTATTATTAAGCTTTATCTGTTTCCCTGTTTTAGAGTTATAAAATACTGTGGTCTTGCAGTTAGTTATAATAAAGTAATGCAACTTTAATTTTTTAGATTTAAACTTTGCTTGTTTGATAGCGTCTTTCCAGTCTTTATCATTAAATGAACACCCATCCTTGATTTCTGCATATGCAACTAAATTTTCTATAAATTGTTTTTCATTGTTTTCCTTTTGATCAAACTCAAATTCTGAAATTAACAAATCAGGACGTTTGGACCCTGTATATTTTTTAAATGAGGTATCATTTACTATTTGTTTTGCGGAAATATTAAGCTGCCCTACTAATACTTCGTGGATTAGCCTAGTGACAGTTAGTGCCTCTCTTTTAGCCTTCACAATTTCCTCCCCATGCTTGCATAAAGTTTAAAATGCCTTATGTTTTTCATATGATTGTTTTATTAATGTCATAGCATAATCTATGTTTTCTGCGGATTTTAAATCCATTTCATAATCTCCATTGCCCCAATGACCTATGTTTGAAACATCCCTCGCAACTTTTTTAGGATCGTTTAATCCCCCCTTAATTATATTAAAAGCTAGTTTAATTTTGGATTTTTGTAATTGGATATCGACAAAATTTGTGCTAGTAATAAACCCAATGTAGTATTTTCGGGGTCTTATTTCTATCTCTACTCCCAAATCAGAAATTTTTTCCTTTAATTCTTGATACATTTCTTTGATGTTCTTTGGCATTTTTTGGGCGTGGTATTCTTCCGTGTATACTTTTATTTCCCTGCCCACTTTTTGCACAATGCCGCTTTTAGAGCTTATTTTGTTTATAGACTCACTATTTTCAGGAGATTTTAGTTGATTAAAGGAAATGGTGTCATTTTCGTATTTATTTACTTCCCATAACTCAATGGGTAAATCTTTAAAATTAATTGCCTGTCTTTGATATTTAGTAAATTGAGGAGTAATAAAAACTATTTTTGATTGCGACCAATCCAAGCTCCCCCGGCTTAGACTTTTGTTTTTACACTCATTGTATTCTAAAATAAAATCGGCTTTATTATTGAGTAACAAAGCAAGATATGCATATCCCTGATCAATAACACTAAAATTTTCATCTTTCTTATATTCAATAATCACAAAAGATTTTGCCTCATTATCAAACGCGAGCGTATCAATTCTAAGGTTTCCCAAAGTAACCTCAGACTTAATAAATTCTAAACCAAAAATTTCTTCAAGGTTTGGCTCAGTGAATTTTTGTATTTCTTTTTCCTTATTAAAAACCACCCCTTTAATTCTTTTCAGTTTATTTTCTTTTATTGAAAATACCGGCATGCTCCCCCCATTTTTATCATTTGTGTCCTCTGTGGTTAAAGTGTACTTCCTGATTTATCTTTTGCTGTCTTTGGTATTTACTCGTGAATTCTCTGCGAGAACGCGGGACTTTTCCTTTGTTTTCTTCTCCATTTTTTGGTTCTTTGACTTTTCTTTATCTTTTTTCCCTTTATCTCCCATTTTAAAACCCTCCTTTTTTATTTCTTAATCATTATAAAGGTTAACACTACTAAAATTCCGGTAAGAATAAGCAATATTACATTCAAGAAAGTAGTTGTTGCATTAAGTTTTTCAATAGACTTTCTGACCAGCTCATTATGATACATAGCGCGACCGCATTGATCTGCTGGTATATTTTTTTTAAGTTCTTTTTCGGTTAATTGTGTTAAATCTTTATCCATTTCCCTTGCCTCTTTAAGTTAAATCTTCCCCGCCCTGTAAGAAAGTAGAGGGAGTTAAAATCTTTTTTACTAATCTATAATTTATATTAGTAAAACATTGATGTCATTTTTTCCAACCAATCAAAAAAATTAATATTAGACTTCAGGTAATCCCGTATATCTTCTTTACTAATAATAACAATATGATAATCATCTCTGCCCGCTCTTTTTAATTCACTTTGTACCTCAGACGAAAAACCATTTAAAGAAACAAAAAAACCAATTTTTACTAATTTTATATGATTTTGTATTTTTAATTCAAAGTCTCTTATCTCCTTAGTACCTACCTTACTTCCCCAATTTTTGCACTCTATAAACAAACAGGGGGAGTTAAACGCAATCCAAAAAGGCTTACTAATGTTATTTTTTACCACTAAATCAATTTCTTCATCTTTTGTAGAAACATTTTTGTTAACAAGTTCAAGAAAATTGTTTGATGTGAATAGCAATTCAACTAGGTCTTCAAGTAGTTTACCTTTTTTAAAAGACTCCTTAATTGAATCACTTTTATTTATCAGCTCCCTTACTCTTGTTTTAATATATTTTTCTCTAATTTGCTCTTCGCCCAAGAATAAACTTTTAAATACTTTATTATACAAATTAACTTTATTTACCAAGGACTGAGCTAAAGATGTATGCAAATCTTTAATTTCCTGTATAGATTCAAATTCGCCAGCATAATATAAATCAGATAATTCTAATTTTACTTCTTTTGACTGATCTACTGCTTCAAGGAATATTCTGGTATACATTAACGATTGTATTTCTGGATATTCCCAATTAAAATTTTCACTATCAAGAAAACCACTTAGCAATAATACCCCAGGAGAAAACTGAGAATAATTATTAAATAAATAATAATTTAATTTATCAAAATCTATTGTATTTGTTCCCTTATCTTTAAAATAATCTTCTGATGAATAACTAAGGTCTTCACTTTTACAAAACTTCAACTTATAGGGTTTATTAAAAGGAGGTTTTTTAAAATCTGCTTTTAATACAAATGAAAGTAATTTTGTAAATTCTAAAATTTCTTCTTGTCTAGTTAAAGATTTAAATGAAGACATGTATTGGTTGAATTTTTCATTAATTTTATTTTCATCGCTATTTTCTAGTTCATTTGCAATTTGATCTTTTATCCCACATTCAAAATCAGGAAATAAATCTTTATAAAAGAAGCTATAAATTTCTGAAAAAAAATCTATTGTATATCCAAAATCATTTAATATTTTAATTGAATTGCCACATGAAGTTTTAAAACCAATTGCAGAATAACTTTCCTCTTCATCATTTTCATTTTTAATTGCATAAAAATCAGTTTCTTTAAAAAGAAAAGTTAAAAAAGATGGAACATAATATTTCCACTCAAAAGAAAATTTATCAATAAGCAATCTTGAATAACTTCCCACTTTTACCTCTTATTTCTCGAATTTTACTTCCTGATTTATTTTTACAGCGTCCTCTTGAGATAGGGTAGAGAGGTAGCGCATTGTCATTGACATTGAGGAATGCCCCAGGTGCAGCTGCAGGGCTTTGGGATTGCGGGTTTGGCGTAATCGCTCTATGGCGTCAGAGTGCCTAAGTAAATGAGGATAAACTCGTTTTGTAATGCCTGCTTTTTCCGCGGCGTCATTTATCATTATCCAGGCATAAGTCCTTGAAAAAGGCCAAATCCTGCTTTTCGGGCCCAAAGTATGTTTATAAGCATAGGCCATAAGTTCATTTGCAAGTGCGGCCGGACAGGCGATCGTCCTGGGCTTGTTTCCCTTTCCTATTATACTAATAGCAAAGCCGTTGCCGTGTTTTTCTATGTGTGCAGGTGTCATTGATATGGCTTCGGAGATCCGCAGGCCTGTTTCGAACAGGGTCCGGACGAGTAGGGAATCGCGTTCTTTATTCCTGTTTTTACAGGAATCGGCGATCCGGTATACTTCTTCGGCCGTAAGGTACTCTACTGTCCTTGCTTGTGCGGAAGCCAAAAAGTTTTTTTTAGGAGTTAGGGTCATTTTACAGTATATCCTCAAGCTTAAGGTTATCAATATAATTTCTTGATATATTTTTTATTTTATAATCTCGATACTTTTCATCAGGCCCCTCTATTGCAAATACGGCATACTTAAAATCAGCAAAAATTCTTTTTTCTACTTCTTCTTTAATGTTTGCTTCAAAAGTAATTTTGGAGCTTAAAGTTGCCGGCGGAATATTAATTGGGTTTGATGTTTGTAGTTTTACCACATCAGGCTTATTTTTATTTTCTGAATAAATTAATAAATATGAACTTAAAGCTGAAAAAGTCATGCCAGGGCATCCATTATAAAGCGACGTAGAAACACTAAGTTTATATTTAAATTCTTCTTTATTAGCAAAATTTATATCCAGATTTGCGCTTATATCCAGTTTTGCGCTAGTGTTTACAAATTTAATTTTTGTTCTGTTGTTCCACCAAAACTTTATAAGTGGTATTAATATTATGGTTAATATTGTTATTATTATAGTAAACGGGTTAACCCACTTGTTAGACCATGCCAAAAAAGAGCTAGAAATAGTCTTTAAGCCAAAAATTTGATTAGGAACAGTGCTCACAGTTAAAATCCTTATTAGACACTTTGAAGTTTTGAATTGAGTTATTACGAAGTGATAATTTTTTCATGGGTTCCTTATTATATAAGGAGCTTTGTAATATGTTTGTCTTAGCCCGTGTTTTTCGCTGCCCTAGGTGGCTAAAATTGCGTTTTTGGACTGTTAGGTTTAGTTAACAGTTGAAAGTTTTGTTAAGTAAAGTATACCAAAGGAACCCTAAAAAGTCAAGATCTTGGGTTTAAAACAAGCCAAAAGTTAACATTGTTGCTACTTTTGTTAAGTAGTTTCCCACATTGTCTTATTGTCTACATGTAAGTCTTTTCTCATTTGATCGTAAATTTTCTTTACAAGTGTTGACACTTCTTTATGCAGTTCCTCAGATTTTTTGTCATCTTTTTTTCCTAAAGCAACATGAAACTCAAAAACCTTTACTTTGAAGTCGCCAACATAATCCGCAAGGTCGTGGCTTGCCATTAACATTGTTTCTGAAAGTAACGCATTAAGTTTGGCCCAAACAAGCTCGTCGGGTAGCCTTGTAATGTCTGGTTCCAAAAATAAATTAAATACCCTGCCAGTAACCCCACTATAAGCTTTTACCCTAGCTTCAAACAACATTTTTCTGTTATTTAACCTATAGTCAAAAAAAGATTTTAAAAGAACACCAATCAAACCACCAAGTCCCAATGTACCCACGAAAGAAAGTATTTGCATTAATTTCATAATCACTCCATATTTGCTTTGACCTTACCCCACAATCATTCTGATCCCGGTCTTTTTGACGCCGTCTATCTCAACATCATAGAAAGACGGGACGATCTTTATATCTTTGCCTTGAGTGATCAAAGAGCCGCGGGCAATAATTACCGCCTTTAATGCCTCGTTTACCGCTCCTGCGCCGATACAGTGTATTTCTAACTCACTGTGCCCTTTTTGGAATATTGCCTGAATTGCTCCTGCGACCGACTTTGCTTCTGACTTTGACGCGACTTTGAGAATTTCCATAGCTGCTCCTTTTAAAAAAGTTTTGCGGCGATAAATATGCTTATATTATATCACAACCTCATTAAAAAACAAGTAAAACAGACATTGGGTTTGAACGGGGGGCTTCCTTATATATAATAAGGAAGGAATGCGCGTTATTAGGCGGTATTGGGGGTTAGTATTCGATGCGCTGGATGTTATAGATGAAAATTTGAGTGTCTTGTGGAATAGTAATTAAATCTGTAGGAGTATATTTATCAATTGATGCTTTTGCTTCTTCCGAGACTGCTTGTGAAACTGCCCCAGCAGTTCCTGGAAATGCAGTAGACCCCAATGCCGAAAACATTGCAGCTAAAGGTAATTTTTGGTTCATGCTTGTAAGTTTCCCAGGAATACCTGCAGATCCGTCAGTGTGCAGAGCCATACCATTAAATTTAATTTCAGAACCATCAGGAAATACAATTGTGTGAAAAACTAAATTAACCCGATTGCTAGTATGATAAAGGGAAGCATAACCAATTATTTTAGAACCCCGGGGAATCATTATTTTATCTAAATATACTTGGTCAAATTCAACTTCAGCAACGCAAGGGGGTTCCATATTAAAAGAATATACTGCTGTTTTTATAACCGCTTCAAAAGAATACCCTGTTGGTAAAAGATATTTATTCCTTGTGTGATAACATGAAGTGTCTGTTAGGCCTGACCAGGTTCCTGCAGCATAAGAAATTTCACAGAACATACTTAAAAAAATCAAACAAAAAATTAATTTCTTGGGCATCTAAAACTCCTTACGCATTATGCGATTTTTAAGTATTTAAAATTTAGATATCTTTTTATGGAATATTAAAATTAATTTTGAATATTCTTTTAGACTGTTGTTCAATAACATCAAGTGTTAATGATTTATTAATAGTTGGCTCAAATACTAAATACAAATCTGACGTACCACCTGTTTTTACAAATTGTGATCCATAAAGTTGGCTTTTGAGCCCACGCAATGAAAAGGAAGAATAAAAAAAGTAAGAGCTAGAATTATTCTCAATTTTTATTTTTAATACCCCCTTATTTTCATATGGGGTATATGAGACAAGACTAACCTTAACCCCATTTAACTCTTGCTGTAATTCAAAGAAAAAACTTTTTTTGCTTTCAGTAACCACGTTATGAAGAAACTGATAATTTATTTCCAGTGCAGCACCTTGTTTCTCTTTACTTATTGTTTCAACCATTTCTTTAATTTGTTTTTTAGTTTCTTTTAATTTCCTATTTTTCTGTTCATTTATTACATTTGCCACTTTATCGGCCGTTGTTTGTTTTTGCTCGAGCTTCGTTTTATTAATGTCAATAATCGCTAAGCTTTCTTGCGCCTGCTCTGTGCTTGTGTCTTCGCTCGCAAACAGATCATAAATTTTTTGGCTTGCGATTGGCGTGTATTTCTCGGGTGCTTTGTAAAAAGCCGCAAGATACAATACTCCCATAATGATTACTATTAGTATGTCTCTCATTTTTCTTTAAACACATCCTCTTTATAATAGTCTACTAACAATCCCCATGGCGTTTTGGGTGTTCTTTTAACTTTTTTTGCCACCATTTCAATTTCAAACACAGTTTCTTTTTTGAAATCAGGGTTAAGATATGAATATACTTCTCGATATCCCCTCACGGCCACCAAAACACTTTCTTTCGCGTCTTTTTTAACTTCTATTTGCGTTATATATACTTTACCCCTTGATTGCACTGTTTTTATTTGTTCGTCTACTTTGTTTGCGTTTAGGTATTCTTGGGCATTTTTTTGTTGCGTTTCTGTCATCATAGAGGCTGCTTTTGTAAAGTCTTCAAGGTACGTATAGTAATCCCACCTTAACCATAATTCAGTGAAAGTTTGCATAAAGTTTGCAATTTCCGGTACAGACACTGCGGCATTAGAATCCCAGTTCTCGATCGCTTCAGCATGCCCTATTTTGTCTACTTTTACTACCAGCGGCGGTTTGTTTACGGACCGCGCAAGCATAGTTATAAGGAATACTATAATAATTGATAGAATAATTACTAAGCTTCGCAAAAACATGATCCAGTTTGCACTGTCGCCAAAAATTTCAAAATATTTACGTTCTTTTATAATTTGTTTTTGTTCCATAGATCACCTTTGCCTTTTTTTAGCTTCCCCAGGGTTAGCGAATCGTTGGCCCGACCTGCCCATCCTATCAGCAAATTCTACTCCCTTGGTTGCTCGCGTGCCCTTGTTAACAAGACCATTGGCCGCGCCAAAAGCCTTGCTACTTAAAAACATAGCCCCGCCTAATACAAGGCTGCCAGCGGTTCCTATGTTTTGACCTGTAAAAATTTTTGATGTAATTAAGGGCACGGCTATAAACATAAAACATATGACCGCCATAAAAACTATTTCATTAAAACTTCCCACGTTTACAGTTGTTTCAGGCATTGCATTGCCCAAAGAAGCAACAAGTAAAGCCTGCAAAGCTCTCAGCACGACCATCCACAAACTAACCTGCAAAACAGATAAAACCCAGCCCTTGAAAAGATTTCTTGTGGTGGGGTGTATCGATAATACCCCCACTAATGGACCTATAATATACAATATCCCTAGAAATGCAAATCTAGTTACTAAAAAAATATCTTCCGCGGCCATTGTAGCTAAATGGAAAAAAGACATTATTAATCTTTGTGAAAAAACAGCAGCCTGAACGTTCAAAAGACTTAATTTATCTTGTTTAGCTATTGCATAGTATATGTCATTTAACCTGGCAAACATGTTGGCCCACTCTTTTTCAGGAAACATAAAAGTCGCCACATACCAACAGAGATTAGGAATAAGCATAAAAAGCGAAGAATAGGCAAGCATAAATAAACTAACCGCAAAAGCAGTCCAAATAATGCCTGAATAGTTTGTTTTCTCTCCTTTGATTGCTTTTGTTTGTTCCTGTGCTACAGCCGCAGTTATGATAAGCGGCATTATTATTAAACTTGCTGACCATGTGAGTGCAACATATCCTTTTGCAACTGAAGGTATTGTTGAAGGATCAGTCATTACCATTTTGCCCCCTTAATATTGTCTTTCTCCCAATATACCTTTATATAAAGATTTTTCTTGATTAGCGTCAGATGTTTTTCTAGATTCTTTTCTATCTTGTAATGTTTTATTAACATCTTTTTCATTTTGTGCATTTTCTTCTTCATTTATTTTTATACCTTGGGCTTTAAGTTCTTTTTCAAGTTCCTGATTTCTTAACTGCAGTTCTACTAATTTTAAAAGTATGCGCTGCTGGTCTTGATTTTGTTCTGCCATTATTGCGGCAAGTTCTATTTGACCTTGCGCAGATTCCTTTTCATTTTTTGAGCCAACCTTTTTTACTGTTTTTGCCAACTGATCGTCTCTTTCTTTTATTCTTTTAGAAATCGAGTCTCCAAAACTCCAGTTTTTTTGCATATATTCCAAAGACTTTTGTTCTGTCTTATCTAAGTATTTACCCACAGTCATATTATCTTGTCCTGCTCCTTGCCATGCGTCCTGCACGGAGTTATTAAAATGGCTTTGGAACATACTTAAAGCGTCGTTTCCCAAATTACCCATTCCCTGGGCTTGATTAACTAAACTCTGTACGTCATTATAACTATCTGAAACTGATTTTGCCCCGTCTACCACATTTTTAACCATTGAAAAACTAGTAACGCCAGTTGTAATGGCGCCAATTTGCGATCCTAGCCAGCTTAAAGCCCCGCCGATAAAACCCAAAAAACAATAAGCATGCGTAGTAAACACAAACATAAATACAAAAAGCAAGGTTGTTATTTTAATTCTTTTTCTCATAACTCCCCCTTTAATTTCTTTAAAAGATCTATTTGATTTATTCCGGGATTTTCTTTTAAAAGTCTGTTTTGTGTTTGCTCGTCTTCAGGATCCGTTGTACAGATCCAGTAATCAGTTGCTGACGGCTGGATCCGCAGGACCCTTGTCTGTTGGTTGAATTTAAGAAAAACCTCTGAATATTTTTTCCTTACAGAGCTAAGTGATTTTACTATTTCTGTTTCCTGGGCATTAAGCCCAAATTTTTCTAAATTCTCATGCCCTTTTTGCAGCTGCAGGATATATTTTACATAAGAATTTCCCAAAACAGAGCTGCTGGCCGCCGATTGTAAAAAATCATCAGGGCTTTGGGATATCGAATACACTGCGGCATTGAATTTTCTTGCTGTTCTGTAAAGATTTTCAATTAGCTCCGCGCTGATAGGGTCATTAAAAAATTTCCAGCTTTCATCGAATACTATAATTTTGCGCAAGGTTTTATTATATAGTTTTGAAGATATGACATTTTGAAGCAGGAAAAACATTATAGGCATTAATACTTTATGTTCCTGCAGTTTCTGCAAATCAAATACTATCATACGACTCTGCGGGTTTAATGTGGTAGGCCTGTTTAAAATCTTGCTGTATGATCCGTTTGTCCATAGTGTAAGATTTTTTGCAAAGGTTTTCGCTATTGCTTGGCTATCCGTATCAAGATTTTTACTTTTTCCGTCTATCGCAAAATTTTCTAACTGATAATACAGGCTTTGCAATAGAGGCGTTTCTTCTTTTGCATATTGATAGGTATGTATTATTGCTTGTTCAAGTATCATGCTTTCCTCTCCGGTAAGAGAGGCTTTATTCAAAAGTTTCTGTGTTAGTAATTTTAAATAAGTTATCACATCCGGATCTACTTCAAAAGGTTCTTTGCTTATGACTGCAACTTCTTTTGACGGAAAAGGATTAAATGCGTATTTATCGCTTAACTCTACCTCAAAATACTCCCCTTTAAAAAGGCTGCATAATTTTTTATAACTTCCGCCTATGTCTATAATAATGATATTGTTATTATCCGACTCAATATAGAAATTTGTTAAAATAAAATTTGTCGCAAAACTTTTGCCGCTTCCGGTTGTGCCTAACACCAAACCGTGTTTAGCTGGTAATTCTGAGTCAAACAAGTCAACAGGCAAAAGCTCCTGCTCCCTTGTTAAAAATAACATTTTTGCCTCTTTAGAGCCTCTCCATTCTTGAAAGAATAAAGTCATTTGCGCCACTGCCTCTGTTTGCATTATTTGTTTTCTTTGGTTTAACAAGGTGTGGTTCGGCAATAATGCAAGAAACAAAAACAAATGGTTCATGTCGTCAACTATTCCCTCAGAATCTCCCATTGTCCTGAATTCTGCAACGCATTTATTTGTTCGCTGTGTCAGCGATTCCAGAGTTGTATCGCGCAAAACCACCCATAAACTTATTGCATAGAATTTTTGAAAGGTATTTTTTGTATCTTCTACTATTTCTTTTGCGTGTTGAGCCATAATTTCGGCTTCATGGTATCTTTTGAAAGGATTAAGCGTGGATATAATTGTTGCGGCTGTTGCTTTTTGTGCAAAACTATTTAATATTTTTTCCTGGTCTATTGTGTGCAGCGAAAAAGAAAGATCGAATTCTCCGGATATTTGGGAAGAAAAGTCTACGATCTGCATAAAAGATATTTCCTGCGGCCTTGCGGCCATATTTACTGCCCTGTGATAATACCCGTCAATAAGCAAATACGAAAATTGTGAATCGGCCGCATTAAGCACTAACTGGCTGCGCAATGTCAGCTCATTATTAAGCTCTTTAGGGTCAAGGTATTCTGATCTGCCTGGATTCAATCCGGAATACAGAAAACCTAAAATCTCCTGTTTTGCTAATTTGTGCGTTTTGATCCCCGTGCTTAAAAGGGAAGTTGTGAAAACGTCCCCTATTGCGTTTAATTCTTCTATTCTTTTTTCGTGCACCCCCGCCATTAAAGTTTTAAAATTAGGCACAAAGAATTTAAAAACAGGATTTTTTATTTTTTCAAGATCTGTGCCTTGCGGGTATGTTGTTATATAAAGAAACAATCTTCTTGTAAATGGGTTTGTTTTTTTGAAATGCTCTACTTTTTCATGCACTATAAAATCTGTAAAATCCTGCTGTGTTTTTACTGTTTGCCTGTATTCTTTTAATTTCTTTTCCGCACCCGTTCTTACCTGCAGTAAAAATTGTACGGTTATACCTTGCGGTAAAGCATGAAGAAAATTCTTTATTTGTTCAAAAAATATGTTTGTCTGTTCTTCGCTCATTAAAAGAAAGTTTGCCCCGGATACTTCATATATGAAGCTCGTTTCAAGATCTACACCTATTACTGCGTCATTTTCTATTGCCCATAAATTAAGATAATTGGGCAATGGGCGTAGTTTTTCCTGATAGAATATTTCTCTTAACGAAATCGGGTTAATCTTCTCCATTTTTATACTCCGGTTTGTTTGGTACGGGTAAAATCGGCGGCGTAGAGATAAAGTAATAAACAACAGACAGTGCCCCGTCGGTTCTAAATCGTGTTTTCCTGGCAATAAAATACCCCACCGCCATGAACACAACCGCTACTATGAACGAATTTGACAGTGCATAAATAAAAAATGCGGCTATCAATAAAAAAACTATATCCAGCGGCCGTATTCCAAAAATAAAAAGCTTTCCCGAAAGTCCTTTATAACAAAAAATGGGCTTCATTTTTAGTTTGCAAAGAATTTAAGCAATAAGATTATTTTCCCTACTCCGAATATAATCGCACCACCTACTATAACACCCCAGCTTTTATTCCATGCTTCCGGATCGTGCATAGCAAAGCGAATACCTGTAAGAACCACGCCTAAAGCCACCAAACCCAAACCTATAACATTTGCTATCCAATTAATTGTATTCTGCAAACTACGTCCTACACCTGAACCTGACGAGTCCGTTATGCTGATGTCCGCAAATGCTGCCACAGAAATACAGAGCATTAACCCCGCTAATACTAAAACCGCTGCTTTCTTTCTCATAATTCCTCCTTTAATTTTATGGTAAAATTCTTGTTATCACGCCTGTTTTCACTAAAGATTCCTCAAGTACATCAAAATTCTTTTGTACACAATTTGCCGCTTTTAGTTGATAAAAACTTTCTCTCGCATCGCTAGGCCTATCTTCCGCAAGGCTGATAGCGGAAAGCAAATACAATTTATCATGATACAATTTTGCTGGCACATCTTTTCTGACTTGTTTTTCATATTTTTCTTTTACAGCATTTAACTGCATCAAAATTCCGTTATCTTTTGAAATTCTATATGCTTCTTTTAAAATTATATATGCGTCATAAGGATCTGCATTTGAAGCCTTTACTATTAATTTTTCAGCATAATTACTTTTCGCCAAATCAAGCATTTTTCTTTTTAAAAGCGTGTTCTCTGTGCTTTTTTCTAAAAACTCTAATTTTGAATATTCTTTTTCTGCCCTGTCAAAATCATTTTTTTCTAGAGCATCTGTAATTTCAATATCAGTTTTTGCTATATATTGGTTATTATCTTTATAATCTCTGCTCCAACTGTCCTGTTCATCTTCACTTTCCTTATTTAAGCATAAAATCATTACTTGTTTAGCCCGCTCGTCTGCCGGTACTAAAGGAATGGCTTTTACAAAAATTTCCGCTGCGCCCTTATAATACTTACTTTCAAAGAGACTTAACCCGCTTTTATACATTTGCTCATACAATCTTTCTGCCTTTTTCTGCAGTCTTGTATACTCCTCAATTTCATCTGCATTTTTTTCCTCAATTTCTCCGAACGAATAAATCATGTCAACGCAATGCAATTGCCCAAATTCTCTTGACAATATTGCATAATTAAACTCAAAATTAGAGAACTTATAACCAACACCAAAATTTATTCCGTCTTTGTTATAGCCACCCCTGAACTTAAACCCGTCAATTTGATATTGGCCGCCTATCGCGGCATTAAAACCAGGGTAGGAAAGCACATCACAATATATACTAGCTTTGTTGTAAGTTAATATTTTTTCTGTTAAATTATACCTTGGGAATAAGGTTATATTCATTGCTACCGAAGCCCTAGCGCAAAATGGGTCATTTTCTCTGTCGCTACCCATTTCGATTACTGGTGCAACAACATTTAATAATGATAGCCCGGCATCGATCGAGAGTTTATTTTGTAGGGTAGAGCCGGCAACAAAAATTCCGTTTTTATATACCCCTAAATCTACGCCCCACCCTATTTTTGACTGAGTGTTATAAATATCATAGTAAAGAAGTTTTAAGGATCCGCCAATAGCAACCGGTATTGATCCGGGTATAGAACTAGAAAAGGAA
>Ga0265297_10006998_pt1 | contig 15920 bp, 12 predicted proteins | sample Munlanlwell13791_FD_192502 | JGI IMG/M metagenome (GOLD analysis project Ga0265297, IMG submission 192502) | Leachate microbial communities from a municipal landfill in Southern Ontario, Canada - Leachate well 137-91 | ecosystem: Engineered > Solid waste > Landfill > Unclassified | place... | reverse complement strand
GACCGGTATATGGCCGCCTTCACGCCTTATGCTTCTACCTATAATTATGAGGCCTGGATCATGCCATTCCGCCACGTGGACAACATCAGCCAGCTGAATGAAGCAGAACTGACTTCACTGGCCCGTTACATGAAGCTGATAATCACCCGGCTCAATAAGCTCCAGCTGCCCTATAACTACTATCTTCATCAGGCCATTACCGAAAAGCACGAGCACCTGTACATCCGCATCTGCCCGCGCCGCGACGTCTGGGCCGGCGTGGAAATGGGCTCGCGGCTGGTCATCAATTCCGTCGCCCCGGAGGCGGCCGCCAAATTCTACCGCGGCGGGAAATAATAAATAATACAAAAACAAGGTCACGGAACCTTGTTTTTTCATAGAAGTTAAATAGAAAGCTTTATGAATTTCCTTTTTCCTACTTTGATCACCGTTCCGTCTTGGACGTCAATTTCCTTTTTCCAGTCTTTAATAATTTCACTATCTATGGACACGCCACCCTGCTCAACGATACGCCGTGCCTCAGCTTTTGACGCAACTAATTTCGTTATCACCAGCAGGTTAATGATAGGATGGCTGCCTTTTTTAACTTTGCATGTCGGCATGTCCGTCGGCGCCTGCTTATCCTTAAACATACTCACAAACTCTTTTTCCGCCTCAATGGCGTCATGTTTAGTGTGGTAAAGCTCAACTATTTCTTTCGCTAGCCGAGCCTTGAAATCCCGGGGATTAGCACCCTGCTTCATGGCCGTATTAAACTCGGCAATGTCCTCAAGCGGCACATCCGTCAACAAAGTGTAGTACTTGATAATCAAACCGTCCGGAATCGACATCAGCTTCCCGAACATTTCCTTGGGCGTGTCGTTAAGAGCCACGACATTGCCGACGCTCTTGGACATTTTCTCTTTGCCGTCCAGTCCCTCCAGCAACGGTACGGTCATGATGTCCTGGGGCCTCTGGCTGTACGCCGGCTGGATGACCCGTCCGGCCAGCACGTTGAACGTCTGGTCCGTGCCGCCCAATTCCACATCCGCGCGCAGTGCCACGGAATCATACCCCTGCAGCAACGGGTACATCAGCTCATGGATCCACAATGGTTTCTTGGCGGCCAGCCGCTTCTGGAACATGTCACGCTCCAGCATCTGGTTGACGGAAAACAGACTAGCCAGCTGGAATAGTTCAGCCAGATCCATGTTCTTATGCCACTCTGAATTATAACGGAACTCCACTTTTGACAAATCAAGAATTTTTCCGGCCTGATCGCGGTAACTTGCCATATTCTCCTGGATGTCCATATGCGTCAATGGCCGCCGGACCGAGGCCTTATCCGTCGGGTCGCCGATACGGGCGGTAAAATCCCCAACCAAAAAAATCGCCTGATGCCCTAAATCTTGAAATTGCCGCAATTTGCGCAGGACAACCGTGTGCCCGAGATGCAACAATGGCGACGTCGGGTCAATGCCCAATTTTATGCGTAACTTCCGGCCGCCATCCAGTTTTTTAACCAGGCTGTCCTTGATAATGACCTGCTCCACCCCGCGGGACAGGAGCTCCTTATTTTTGATGTGTCGGTTCATACTTCGTTTCTTATTATAGCCTATTTTTGCTATACTATAAAGGTAAATTCTTTTTTACCACATGAAATATACTATCGGCATAGACATCGGTGGGACAAAAATTCTCGCTGGGCTGGTTGACCGGAGCTGGCGTGTTTTACGGTCAAACCGTGTCCCGCTTGACCGGCATACGCCGCGCCGCTTCCTCCTCTCCGTCCAGCGGGCATTGGTCCCCCTGGTCAGTCCGGATGTGCAGGCAATCGGCGTCGGCACCACCGGCGTAGTCAACCGCCGGACCGGCGTCGTGAGCGGAACCGGCAATCTGCCCCGCCAGTGGCGGCACGTCCAACTGAAAAAAATTCTTTCCGAAAAATTCCGCCTTCCGGTCGACGTCGACAATGACGGCAATTGCTTTGCATTGGCCGAAGCGGTCGTCGGACAGGGCCGGGATAAAAAATCAATCCTCGGCATCACCATCGGCACGGGAGTGGGTGCGGGGCTGGTGACGGGAAAACGGCTGTACCGGGGCCGGGACAATGTCACGGAATTCGGCCACACCACCGTATCGACAGCCCCAGTGAAGTGCAGTTGCGGCCGCACCGGCCATCTGGAGTCGTTCGTATCCGGCCCGGCCATGACCCGGGAGTACAAACGCCTTACCAACCGCACCTGCGATCCGCACGAAATTGAGGATTACGCCAAACGCGGCCGCAGAGCCGCGCAACGGGTTTTTGACCAGATGGCACGCTGGTTGGGCCTCGGACTGACCAACGCCATTTACTCTTACAATCCGGACATTATAGTCCTGGGCGGCGGACTATCGGCAGTCCGGCTGCTGACCATCCCGGCCATACGGTATTGTCGCACAAGTCTTTTTTATGGTACACTAGCTTCCACAAAAATTGTGGCCACCCGCGACCGGCACGCCATGCCGGTCATTGGCGCCGCCCTGCTAACCCAAGAGAAAAAAATACACTAGCCCATGCCCATACCGCCCCTGCGTGACCCGAATTTTCGCATCAAGAGAATCGGCTCCCGCGTGGTCCAAACCATCCGCACCCAGCACCGCCACCCGAAACGATGGCGCCGCATCGCCATCCGTCTCCTGCCGTTCCTGGGCGTTGCCTGCGTCCTCGGCATAATCGGTGTTGTGATAGTTTTTGCCGTCGTTTCGCGGGACCTGCCGGATCCGAACAAAGTAATCGACCGGACGGTCGCCCAGAGCACGAAGATATACGCGCGGGACGGCTCAACGCTTCTCTATGACATACACGGGGAAGAAAAACGGACCGTCGTGCCGCTCGAACAGATACCTGACTCGGTCAAACAGGCAACCATCGCTATTGAGGATAAAAATTTCTATACTAATCACGGCTTTTCCCTGACCGGAATCATCAAGGCCGGCTGCCACCAGGTCATCGGCAACTTTGCCGGCCTCTGCCCGCCGCGCGGCGGGTCGACCATCACCCAGCAGTTCGTCAAGAATGCCATCTTGACGTCCGAACACACCTACACCCGCAAGATCAAGGAGCTGATCCTGTCCTACCAGCTGGACCGGAAATTTTCAAAAGACCAAATCCTGCAATTGTACCTGAATGAAATCCCCTACGGATCCAACGCTTACGGCATCGAATCTGCGGCCGAAATGTACTTTGGCGTTTCGGCCAAAGACCTGACCCTGGCCCAATCGGCCATGCTGGCGGCGATGGTACAGTCGCCCTCCTATTACTCGCCGCATGGCAACCACACCGACACATTGGTCGGCCGCCAGCAATTAGTCCTGTCGCTCATGGTTGAGCAGGGGTATATTACCCAGGCCCAGGCAGACGAAGCGAAAGCAGTGGATGTCCTGGCCCAGGTAAAGCCGCAGTCCAACAGCCTCGTGGCCCCTCATTTTGTCATGTACATCCGCGAACTGTTGGCGGAAAAATACGGCGAGGTTGAGGTGGAGCAGGGCGGGCTGAAAATAATCACCACCCTCAATATCGATAAGCAAAACATTGCCGAAGAAGTGGTAAAAAAATACGCGGACAAGAATGCCACGAAATATACTGCCTCCAATGCAGCTCTGGTTTCCCTGGACACCAAGACCGGACAAATACTGGCCATGGTTGGATCAAAAGACTACTACGACGAATCAATCGACGGCAACGTCAACGTCGTCCTGCGTCCGCGCCAGCCCGGGTCATCATTCAAGCCGATCGTCTACGCCACTGCGTTCGCGGAAGGGTACACGCCGGAAACGATATTATACGACCTGGTCACCACGTTTAAAACCGAAACCGGGCCAGACTATGTGCCGCATAACTACGACCTGAAGGAGCATGGACCGGTGTCCATGCGCCAGGCGCTGGCCGGCTCGCTCAATATCCCGGCGGTCAAAACACTCTACCTGACCGGCATCAACAACGTCCTGGATACCGCCCAAAAGCTGGGTTATACCACCCTGAACGACCGAAGCCGGTTCGGGCTGTCATTGGTACTGGGCGGTGGGGACGTCACCCTCCTGGAGCATACCGCGGCCTACGCCACATTCGCCCGCGAAGGCGTCTACCACCCGCCGGTCGCTATCCTGCGCGTTGAAGACAATAAGGGCAAAGTATTGGAACAATATGAAGAACGCGAAACGCGTGTCATGGACGCGAAGGTCATCCGTATCCTCAACAGCGTGCTGTCGGACAACGGCGCCCGAGCATTCATCTTCGGGGAGAAAAACTACCTTACCCTGCCAGACCGTCCAGTGGCTGCCAAGACCGGCACGACAAACGATTACCGCGATGCCTGGACCATGGGCTATACGCCGTCCATCGCCACCGGCGTCTGGGTCGGCAACAACGACTTTTCGGAAATGAAGCGCGGGGCCGACGGTTCCATTGTTGCCGCGCCCATCTGGAACGAATACATGAAGCGGACCGTCGGCGGGCCGGCCGAACCGTTCAAAACGCCTGACCCGAACGATGCCACCAAACCGGTGCTGCAGGGCAAGACGGGAAACGAGATACAGTATTCCGTTGATTCGATTACCGGGAAAATCATCCCGGATTCGTGCCTAGACACCTATCCCAAGGAGTTTATCGCCAAAAAGACGTTCAAAGTCGTCCATTCCATACTGTATTACGTGGACAAGAACGACCCGACCGGACCGGCGCCGTCTGACCCGTCAAAAGATCCCGAATACCAGTACTGGGAAGACCCGGTCCAGGCGTGGGCCAAGGCGAATAATTTTGTCGACGCCGCGCCGCAATACGAATCCTGTGATTTACGTTCTACGATCAATTCGCCGGTTGTTACTTTTACAACGCCGGAGGCAAATGCCACGGTGGCAACAAGCACATTCATCCTGTCTGCAACTGCCACCGGCCCCCAACCAATTAAATCAATTGCGTATTACATTGACGATATCCAGGTTGGCATCTCTGATGTGGCACCGTTCGCTTTCACCTACACGGCCACTGATTTAATCAGCGGGTTCCATGATATAAAAGCGGTCGCCACTGACGCCATCGGCAATATCGGGTCAGCGACCATTACGGTAAATTATCTTCCTGCCGTGGCTGAACCGGCGGCGACGCCGGCCGATGCCGCTACGCCAACGCCATAATTCTACTTTATTATAATCAACACCTTCCACTACGGAAGATGTTTTGGATTCTCCTTGAATGGTATAATTATAGTGTAAAAAAAGGGAAAAATTGACGGTCCAGCGACGGCGCTCCGGTTCAGGAAAAGTGAACATTGGGCCGATGGCCGTTGGCTAAAACCACTGAGCCGTCGCATACCTGCGCCGTCGCAAAAATCTGTGCATAACCTCAATTAAACATCTAAAAACTTATCAACCGTATTATGGATTCCCCAAACCAACCCAAATCTAACCCATCCATGTCCAAGCCGCTGGCTTGGGTCATTCTGATTGTCGTCGTCCTGATCCTGGCTTGTGGCACCTATTTCCTACTGCAACAGGAGGATAGTAACACCAGTAACGGGAATACTGCGGTAAATACGGTAGTTAACAGGAATTCAGGCATAAATACCAATACAACTGCCAATTCAAACGTCTCCTCCAATGGCAATTCTGCTGCGAACACCAATGTCGCGGTTAATACCAATGTGGATACTACGGGATGGAAGACGTATAAATTTACTAATCTAGATATAAGTATCGAATTGCCTACAGATTGGGTGGTAGAACATAAAAATTTTTCCAGCGGGAGCTTCCAGGAAGACAATGCGGCTGACAACTATATTGTTTCACCTCCTGAAAATAAACTGGATTTCATGGCAGCCGCAAATTGTTATATATCACAGTTCCCTATTACTAAAAACGAATTCATCACTTCGTGGATTGAACAATCTAATATCTACGTGACAAGTGGTACAGGTGAGGGTTTAAACATAATCGACCAACACGAGATCTCAATCGGCCCTTATACTGGATTATATGTACGAGAAGGGGCTGGCGGCCCACAAGAAACAATATCGTTCTATTTTCGAAGTAACTCTTCACTGATTCGATTTGGCTATTATAAAGGGGTGGTCGTAGAACCATACAGTCAATTTCAGTCATTCTCCAACACTTGTGCTGCAATCCTAAAAACACTTAACTAGCAAATGCTCATTTTAGAAATTAAACACTAACAGCTCTTTAACAACCAAACTAAGAAAGGAGGTATCCTATGAGATACCTAAAATCGGTTGCTGTTTTACTTGTCGTGTTGTTCTGGGCCAAAATTGGTTTAGCACAACCTGACATCGAGCTTCCATTTATAGCGGGGGATACCTGGTGGTGCAGCCAGGGATGGGATGGGTCATACTCACACGACGGAGAAGCGGCATGGGATTTCAATAGGTCGGGAGGCGATCTAGGGTACCCTTTACTCGCTCCATCTGATGGGAGTATTGCTTTTACAGGCAACTCGGCAAGTCCGTATGGGAACGTAGTGTTAATTAACTACGGTTCTGGTTACTACGGAAGATTGGCACACCTCTCTTCAATGGTCGTGTCAACCGGTGAAAACGTCCTAAAAGGTCAAGTAGTTGGGTTCTGTGGTGGCACCGGAGGTAACTATTCGCCTCACATACACTACAACACACAACAGACCTCAGATCCAAGTGGACAAGACTATACTCAGGTTTACTTGGATTATGTTGACTATCAAAGCACTATACATGAAAATGGATATCCAAATCCATGTGACTGCTTTGAAAATCCGCCTGCGAGCACGTTTTACACCTCCCTCAACTCCAACATCCCGAACCTGGAGTTCAACGCCAATGGGGGATATGCCAACTACGGTACTCTCCAGAACGGCGTTGGACAGGACATCCACACCGGCATCCACTGGTACCATGCCTATGACCCAGGTAATCTCTACCGAGGCGGCCAGGTGCCCAACAACTGCTACGTCCAGAACTGGGGCGGCGGGCCTTATGCCAACTGCGGGATTGTGTATGACGCGCTTGGCGGAGCCAGGCGGGCATATACTGTCAGAACCGGCTTCTGGTACAACGGTCAAACTGGTCTGGGCCAGGGTTGGGCCAAACAGGGTGGTCCGACATCGTGGCTGGGGATGCCTATCAGTAACGAGGTAATTAATCCTTCGGGATACGCCGAACAATTCTTCGTCGGTGGGTATTACCGCTGGATGGGGGCATGCCAGGCAAACTATTGGAATGTCTGCTCACCGGGGTGGACCGACCATGGCTGGGATCCAGTATATAGCTATCAAGTGGCTGATGCCTGGATTGCGGCCGGAAACATCTGGGGTATTGGCCAGCCGACGGGGTATGCCTATGAAGACGGATATTACTGGAAACAGCCGTGCCAGAATGGAACGGTCCAAGTGGAGATTCCATCGGGAACAGTGGGTGGTGCTGGAGGCGGCCCGCAAGTTCCCGACCCCTCGCCGACTTTACCGCCGAGTGATCCGTTGGTTGTAAACATTTCCACCGGCCGATTATGCGTCTCCAACGTCTATGAAGACCCGACTTACTGCATAGCTAGAGGATATACCGCCAATAAATTAGTTGACGGCAATACCCTATCGCTTGCGTATCCCGGCGGTCATGACGTGGATTATACGGTCACGTTTGACGGATATGACTTTATCAGGCAATTTTCCGTCCGATTCGGTTATTTCGGCTTTGCCGGATACATCGACTCTTGGGAAATTCTGGCGTTGAACCCTGACGGAACCTCCTGGCAACAGCTGCATTCCGGCGGTTGTCCGAATACGGACAACTTCAGCGGCGAGGTGGCACATCCGACTCGTGCCATACGCATTAAAGCCCATTCCAACGCCAACTGGATCGGCTTGTATGAGCTGACGGTAAACGGACACCATAACACCGCGATCGGGATGCCGGTCGAGCAACTAACCGGCGGGGATCCAAACTACGACAAGGATCCGGGGAGGCTCACGGATGGTAACCTGGCTACGGATGCTTATCCGGCTAGTACGTCATTTACCTACCGGGTAACTTACCCTCAGACGATGGACGTCAGCTATCTGGTGTTGGCAGGGAAAGAATACACGGCTAATCCTGCCTATATCACCTCCTGGTCCGTACTTGGTTTTGATGGGACCGACTGGGTAGGGATTGCCTCAGGAACCAACGACGGACGCCAGTATATTATTGTGCCGGTATTCTCGCAACTGTTCTGCCTGAGGATTAACTGTTCCTCGACGCAGAACTGGATCGGGCTATATGAATTAGGAGTGTATGGGAATGTGTCCGGCTTTCCGAAAGTGACAGAGGGACCGGGGGACGAAACATGCCTCCCGACTACGTTCTCTCTTTCCCAGAACTACCCCAATCCTTTTAACCCGGCGACGGTCATCTCATATTCGCTGCCGGAGGCTACTCATGTCACCCTGGATGTCTTCAACATCCTGGGGCAGAAGGTGGCCACGCTCATTAACGAAAACCAGACTGCTGGCGAGCACAATTGTACGTGGGTCGCTCGCGAGCAGGCTTCAGGGATCTACTTCTACCGCTTGGCGACAGATCACGAGTCGGTCACCAAGAAGATGGTGCTGTTGAAATGAAGTTGGTCCCACTGGATTCAACCAAAAAAAACAGGGTGGAATTTCTTCCAGCCTGTTTTTAATAATCTAGTACTCATTACATGTTACGGATTGCCAACCTACTGCTTGATCGGCATGATGATGTAGAGGTAGTCACCCTCTTTGGCCGGCTTTACTAACCCGGGGCTTAGGTTGGAATTGATTTCCATCACGCAGCTGGTCGACCCCAAATTCTGCAGGCCGTCGAGTAAATACCGGTAGTTAAAGACAATATGGTTATCGTCACCCTCTATGGCCGCCTCCTGTACCGCTTCACTCTCGCCGACCTGGGCATTGGTCGTGTTCACCGTAATCTGTCCGGCAGTTTTTTCAAATTTCAAAACAATATCGTTGCCGCCCGGCTTGCAAAACAGGCTGGCCCGCTTGACGGTATTGATCAGCTCCTGAGTGTCCACCGTTACCTTGGTCCGGTATTCTTTCGGGATAATTTGCTGGTAATCCGGGTATTGCCCCTCAATAACCCGGGAGGTCAGTTTGGTCTCGCCCAAGTCAAATAAAATCTGGTTTTCATTGCATACGATCGATACCGGCTCGTCATAATCCCCTAAAATCCTCACCAGTTCCTGAATGGTGCGGATCGGCACGATGACACTGTGCTGGCCGCTGGCCGGCTTGGCCAGTGCCACTTTTTTCTCCGCCAGACGGTAACTGTCGGTCGCGACCGCAGTCAGGTTACCCCCCTCAAAATTAAAATAGACGCCGCTGATTTCCGGCCGGGTTTCGTCATAAGCGACGGCAAAGGCTACGTTTGAAAGGGCCCGCCGGAGCGTCTCAGCCGGTATGTCAAATTTCTGTTTCGCCTCAACTTCCGGGATAAGCGGGAATTCCGAGGATTCCAAGCCCTTCATCACCGTTTTTGATTTCTTCCCCTTGATTTTCAGGTTCTGGTCCACCACTTCCATTTCAATATTTTCTTTCGGCAGCAAATTCACATAATCACTAAGGGTTTTTGCCTGGACGGTAAACGCCCCCTCCTGCTCGACTTTCCCGCGAACCTGGCAGATAATCCCAATTTCTAAATTTGTCGTCAGTAATTTAATAACCCCCTGCTCAGCGCGAATAAGCACGTTGTTTAAAATCGGCAGGGTAATATTTTTACTGGCCACATGACTGACCAGTGAAAGGCCTTTGGCTAAATTTTCCTGCGTGCATGTTACTTTCATATATATGTTTTAAATTATAATACACTAGTATTAGTAATAGAGGTGGTGGATATGTGGATGAAAATGTTTTAATTTAAAGTTGGGTAGGTTTTGGTGTGATGGGGTGAGAATTTTTTTCAGGCCGGGGGTGTGAATAATAGTTGCGGGAGGAGTGGATGGTGTGGGGGGAAAAAATTTATCGGATGGGAAAATATTTATAATGAGTTTTTGGGGTGAGTTTATGAACAGTTGGCGCGCAGGCTTACTGCATGTTTATCCACGTAAATGTCCGGTACTGTGCACCGCCTGTTAACACCTTGCCCACTAGTTGTACAGTCGCTGGCGGATCAGGGAAATGTCTTGGCGGATTTTTTCATCGTCATCAAAAGCCTTTTTGATTTTTTCGTACGCGTGCATGGCGGTGGTGTGGTCGCGTCCGCCCAGCTCCTGGCCAATGGCCGGATAGGAGGCTTTGGCCTCTTCCCGCATCAGGAACATGGCAATCTGCCGGGGTACTACCAGCTCTTTTTTTCGGCTCGCGCCGAGCAGGTCGCCCGTAGAAATTTCAAAAAAACTGGCAATAACCGAAATGATCTGCTTGGAGGTGATGGCTCCGTCCCTCTTTTGGTACCGGGACAGGCTCGTGATGATGTTTTTGACCGATTCGACCGTGGGGGGCGTATTATTGAGCTGGTGGTAGGCCATAATGCGGTTCAGGGCGCCCTCCAGTTCACGGACATTACTCTGGACGCCGGTAGCGATAGCGGTAATGATTTCACGTGATAATGGGTAACTTTTTTCCTGGCATTTGGCGTTTAAAATAGCCACCCGGGTTTCGAAATCCGGCTGGGCAATATCTGCAATCATGCCCCATTCAAAGCGGGAAATCAGGCGATTTTCCAGGGCCGGGATGGCTTTGGGCGGCCGGTCAGAGCTGATGACTATCTGCTTGTTTTGCTGATGCAGGGCGTTGAAGGTGTGGAAAAACTCTTCCTGCGTGCCCTCTTTGCCGGCCAAAAACTGTATGTCATCAATCAGGAGGAGATCGGCGTTCCGGTAATGCTCCTTGAAGCTTTCCCCGTTGCCCTGGCTGATCGCGCGGATGAATTCATTGGTGAATTTTTCGCAGGTGACGTAGACGACTTTCTTTTTTGGTGAATTTTTCAGGATTTCATGAGCGATGGCCTGCAGTAAATGCGTTTTCCCGAGGCCGGCCCCGCCGTAGATAAACAAGGGATTATACACTTCACCGGGGCGCTGGGCGACTGCCTGACAGGCCGCATGGGCCAGTTCGCTGGATTTTCCCACGACAAAATTGGCAAAAGTGTATCGGGCGTTGAGGCCGAATCCATTATGATTGTCCGTCTGTTTGCCGGCCGGTGGTTGGCTGGCGGCTGGAGGGGTGGATGAGACGGTTTGTTCCTGCCGGTGTGTTGATTCGACTTTATAGGTGACTTCCCTGACCTGGTCGCCCGTGGCGTTCTGCAGGCTCTTCAGGATTTCCTTATGGTATTTATTTTCCAGCCACGATTTGGTGAAGGTGTTGGGTACGCCAATGGCCACCTGCCCGTTTTCGTATGAAGAGATGAAAGTATTTTTAAACCAGGTGGTGAAGTTGGCCTTACTGATCGATAACTCCAATTCACCGAGGGCCGCCTGCCAGAGCTGTTCTTTGTCCATACGTATTATTTTTATGAGTAGTATTCATCCTACCATAAAACGGGTCCTTAAAAAACGCCATATCATGAGTTTTTTGTGCATAAACTGTGATTAAGATGAGGATAGCCATTTTCCATTGACCGATGGCCTTCTTTCGGTTATACTTAGAAAAGATTTTTACCTATCGTAATTGAAGACATTGTATGCCAAAACGGACATACCAACCAAAAAAACGGCAACGCTCAAAAGAGCATGGGTTCAGGAAACGGATGAAAACACGCAACGGACGCAAAGTGCTGGCCAGACGACGCCGGAAGGGCCGCCACAGCCTTTCGCTTTAACGCCTACTATCATGCTACCGCCACAACATCGGGTGGTGAGCGATCGAGATTGGCATGTATTGCACCGGAACGGCATCACGTATCATGAGTCTGATGCCGTGTTGAAGGTCCGCCGCAACCAGCTGCCTGTCACCCGGTTTGGTTTTAGCATCGGTCTCAAGGTCCATAAAAAGGCGTCTACGCGAAATCTGTTGAAACGCCGGTTACGGGTCATTGCCGCCGCGGCCATCCCCCGCCTGAAGACCGGATATGATGTGGCTATTATTGCAAAAGCGCCCCTGAAGCAATTGAAATTCATGGAGCTGAAGGAACGCGTGCGCCGCCTGTTTGAGCGGGCTAAATTGTATACATAGTATGATTTTCACTTCGCTTGCATCAAAAATCGTTTTACGCCTTATCCGGGTGTACCAGCGGACCGTGTCTCCGGACCATGGGTTGTGGTCGTACCGGCATCCGTATGGGTATTGCCGGTTCCATCCGACCTGCTCAGAATACGGGTATCAGGCAATCAGCAAGCATGGGTTGGCGAGGGGCGGATGGCTGGCCATCAAACGCGTCGGCCGCTGCCATCCCTGGTCACAGGGCGGGCATGATCCAGTACCACATAGTATATGATCGGAGATATATTCAATACAGTTTTATTTCAGCCATTGCTCAATGCGTTGGTTTTGATTTACCAATATATCCCTGATTTGGGGGTATCAATTATTTTGCTAACATTAGTGATAAAATTGTTACTGTACCTTCCATCACGGTCTTCGATACGGTCACAGAAAGTTCTTCAGGAAACCCAGCCAAAACTCCAAGAAATTCAGAATAAATACAAGGACAATAAGGAGGAGTTGGGGCGACAGCTCATGAAATTTTACAAGGACAACAAGGTGAATCCATTTTCATCCTGTTTGCCGCTCCTAATCCAGCTGCCTATCCTAATCGCTTTATACCGGGCGTTTTTAGCCGTTGCCCAGACTGACCCCTCGACCCATATCTTAGTGGCTGATCAGCTGCAGCATCTGTATGTGCCTCTACGGAATATTTTTTCAAGCCAAGCCATCAACCCCCTGTTTCTCGGATTTATCGATCTGGCCAAAAAAGGAAATTATGTTCTGGCTGTCCTAGCCGGCGCGGCTCAGTTCTGGCAGACAAAGATGCTGATGGCCAAACAGCCCCCGAAAGTGCCGGGTGCCAAAGATGAAAGCATGATGGCGGGCATGAATAAACAGATGATGTATTTCATGCCGGTTATCACGGTAATTTTCGGCCTGCAGTTCCCTGCGGGCCTAACCCTGTACTGGTTATTTTCCACATTATTTACGGTGGCCCAGCAGTATTATATATTTAAGAAAGACAAGGTCGTTCCCGTTATCCAAGCGCCAAAACCATGAGAATGAGCGCTAAACAGCTCGTTGGGCTGGCTACCTACACCCAAGCCGGTGACCATTTGGGCAAGGTGTCCGATATTGTTATTGATCCGGAAACGCATACGGTCCAGCAGTATGCCATCCGCAGCCATGATTTAATCGGCGAGCTGCTCCAGAGGGATTTATTGGTCAGTGCCGACCAGGTCATTTCAATTTCAGAGGAAAAAATGGTTGTCGAGGACGCAGTCGTTGCCGAACGTGATCAGAAGAAACAGCCGGAACGGAAACCGATCCCGGCCGCCTAAGCCATTTCACGCCCCTTTTAGGCGCGTCATCGCCAGGACGCGTTTTTTTGTATGGTTATTCTCCTGTCAGTCCGGCTGACGTACGCGAAACGGATCACGGTCAGGGGCAGATTGCGCAGGAGCGGCCTGAGCTTGTCAGCCCATTCAACCAGCAGTACTGTATCTTTTCTACCGACATATTCGCGTAAACCCACGTCCAGCACTTCCCCAATGCGCCGTAGGCGGTAGGCATCAACGTGGCACAGAGTCCGGAGCGCCCCTTTGTTGATCTTGTAGGTTTTCATTAACACGAAGGTCGGGCTGTTAATCATGCCGTGTATGCCCAGTCCCCTCGCAAACCCTTTGGCAAAGTAGGTTTTCCCGCCACCCATGTCGCCGATCAGCGCAAAAATATGGCCATGTGTTAAATTCTTGGCTAATTTTAGTCCAATTTTGAATGTTTCTACTTGACTATGTGACAGTATTCGCATGCCACCAGTGTAAGCCATCCGGGCACTTACGACAAATATGGCTTAGGTAACCCCCCAATATGGTAATTAATCTTGACATACGCTGGCGGTTATTTTATACTGGTCTATTACGTTTTTTTATTTATGGAGCATCCCCCTATCCAACAGGCCGTTGACCTGTTTGAAAAAAGCCATAATATTGTCATTGCATTACCGCGCAATCCGTCCACTGACGCAATCGCTTCAGGCCTCGGTCTTTTTTTAGTTTTGGAAAAGATGGGCAAGAAGGTGAAGGTCGTCTGCAATGAGTTTAACTTGCCGCCGTCACACCAGTTCCTGCCGAAAAGCAGCGAGATCAATTCTGACCTGACCGCATTGAGGAAGTTTATCATTTCATTGGACCTGACCCGTACCCAGGTACAGGAACTGTCCTATGACATCAGTGACAAGAAGCGGCTGAATGTTTTCATAACCCCGAAAAACGGTTTTTTTGAGGCCCGCGATGTTACCACGTCCGCTTCCGCGTATGACTATGACTTAATCATTGTCATTGACGCTCCGGAGCTGGAAGCCCTGGGGCAGATTTATGACGACAATACGGAATTCTTTTACCATACTCCGATAATCAATATTGATCATTCTGCAGCAAATGAGTATTTCGGGCAGATAAACATTGTTGACCTGGTCGCTACTTCAACATCGGAAATTGTCTATGAGATGGTCAAGGGGTTTAAGGAGAACGTGCTGGACGAATATATCGCCACCAGCCTGCTGACCGGGATCATATCCAAGACCAAAAGTTTCCAAAGCGCCAGCGTCACCCCGAAATCACTGGCCATCAGCAGCCTGTTGATCGAAAATGGCGCCCGGCGGGACGATATCATCAAAAATTTGTACCGCACCAAGTCCATCAACACCCTGAAGTTATGGGGCCGAGCTTTGGCCCGGCTGAAGACCGAGGCGGAGGGCCGCATTGTCTGGTCCCTGCTCAATCGGCAGGATTTCGAAAAATCAGGAGCCGGAGAAACCGAACTCGACGGCGTGGTTGACGAGCTGATGGTCAATACCCCCAATGCTGAGATCATCTGTCTTTTATATGAAGGCCCGAACAATGGCATCAAGGCGATCGTCAATACGGGCCGGACCATAGACGGCCTTACGGTATTCCGTGATTTTCAGCCGACCGGCACCAGGAATTTCACCCGCCTGGCCTTTACGGAGCCCGACCTGTTATCCGTTGAGAAAACGTTCGTGGAGGTCTGCAAAAAATATTTATCCGGCGCGCCCGCATAACCGGACGGCACATCTGACCCCGACGGAGTCGGGGCTGTTTTGATTTACTCGGGCTGTTATTATTGTTATAATAAGGGCCATATGGATGATGATATCACCAGTCAAAAAGAGAAAGGCATTGATGACTTGATCGGCGCCGCCCGGGCCAGCCAGGGCGGCAAGATTCACGTCAGCTCTGACGAAATCGAGGAAAAACTGAAAACCAAGATCCACGAGATTCAATCGAAAAAAAAGGAGGAAGAAACGCGGGAGCAGGCATTGGCTAGCGGCATTGGGTATATATATTTAAAGGGTTTCCCGGTCAGTTCTGAGGCGTTGATGCTGCTGCCGGAGGAAGAATCGCGCCGGTTAAAAGCTGTTTGTTTTTTCAAGACGGATACGGAAATACGCGTCGGCGCGGTGAACCCGCAGGACCCCCTCGTCATTGATTTGCTGGCTAGAATGACCGAAGAAAGCCGGTCGCATGGTGACATCTACCAGATTTCCATGGAGAGTCTGGAGGCAGTTTTGAAATTATATGAGACCCAGCCCAGGCCGAGGAAATTTGTGGCTGGCATAGAGCTGAAGGCGGAAGACCTGAAGAAATTTACCGGTGCCATCAAGTCATTCCGTGATTTGGCGGAGCAAATCCAGCACGTATCAATCACCGACGTATTTACTATGATTATGGCCGGCGGCATACAGGCCCGCGCTTCCGATGTCCATATTGAGGCTGAGCAGGATGACATTAAG
>Ga0265297_10006997_pt1 | contig 15920 bp, 16 predicted proteins | sample Munlanlwell13791_FD_192502 | JGI IMG/M metagenome (GOLD analysis project Ga0265297, IMG submission 192502) | Leachate microbial communities from a municipal landfill in Southern Ontario, Canada - Leachate well 137-91 | ecosystem: Engineered > Solid waste > Landfill > Unclassified | place... | reverse complement strand
TGGATTCTTGAATGTCTGTTCAAATATTCCATAGTCCTCCGGAACAGCATAGTTATCCTGAAGTAATTGTTTCTGCAAAAGCTCTAAGTCCGAATTCTTCTTTATTGTTTCCTGATCTTCCATCTTACTATTTGTTTTTAGGGATATATGGAGGAGTCCAACTCTTTCCACCTATTGCTTTCTTCTCAACGGGATTAACTCTGAAGTCCTTGCCGCCAATAGTCTTTACCGACTTGTCACTCATCCCAAACACATCTTTGAATTGTTTTATTACTCCATCAACATCTATTGGCAGTTCATCGGCTCTGTCGCCTATGTTACGTCTGGGAATAGCAAATGTCATGTCTGGTTTAGTCCACGGAAAATCACTGGAACCTGTTGTTCTGAATACAAATTCATCTCTATTAGAATCATAAAAAGACAATCGTGCCTCAACATCTCGGCCTCCTTCCACTGGTTGCCAATCCCTCCCGTCAAAGAATGTAGTACCTCTGGCCCCTGTAGGAACAGTGAATATCTCTTTTGAATAGAACTCATAAGGACTCTGATAGACTCTTGCAGTCTCTCCCGATCCATATACTATCGGATCTCTTCTTAACATACCTGGCTCCATCGTTGTTTGTCGTCCAAGGAATTTCACTCCTACCCCCTGTTTGCCCGATCTGCCACCAACAATTTTAGTTTCTTTTTTAGTCGGGTATGCTGGCAGGAACCTGTCTCTTATCCATTCTTCTTTCGTCTTTACATTGTCTTCGTCGGCCTTATATTCTCTCTCAATGGCAGCTTGCATGTTAGGCGGCAAGGATTTGATGTTACGTGCAATCTTTCTCGTTGCCTCCTCAATCCTCTTCTCATCAACTCCCTCAACTGTCTTTATGGTTGTCCTTCCGGTAACTGGATCAGTGTTGATGGCTTCAGGATGCTTGTCAAGTCCTGAGATAAGTTGCTTGTATTGTCCTGCAAACCATACTCCGATATCTATCGGACGTGCTTTAGTCTTAATAAGGCTATCCAACTTAGCGTTCCTGTCAAGTATCCCTCCTTCGGTGTTCTTGTAGTCTTCTATTGCCTGTTTCTGTAACTCCACATCAATAGTTCTTTCCTCTTCCGGCATCTGAAGTTGTTTCTCGATGATCTGACGTGCTGTCTCAACCTTCTCTTTAGCCTGTTGCCAGACATCGTGCTTCTGTTGTAATTTACTTACTCTGGTATTGAATTCCCTCGCAAGTCTCTGTTCTGCAAAACTCTTTGGATTATAAAGATTAAGTCCTTTACTGCCTAATTCAACATATCTTGAACGAAGGTCTTCGAGCTCTCCACTTATTTCCTCAAATCCCTTCTGATCATCCCATCCCTTAATCTCCATAGTGAGGTCTTTCAGCCCTTTCTCCATGTTTACATCAGCTTCTTTGCGCTGGATAAGAGCTTGCTTATAGCGCATCTCTTTTGCGTTTCTTACTGCCTCGATAGGATCATAAGAAGATTGACCATAAAACGGTGCTGCCTGAAATGCTGGATCTATATTTGCCATTAGTTTCTATTTAAAATTACATTATCCATTTAGCAGTACCAGAAGAAGTGTTATTTCTAAATAAACTTCCTCCTGCCTGATTTGCATTCCACTCCTCTAAATACTTATCCAATGCAGCCCGGGAAAAACCACCTCCATTAGCCTGCCCTTTGCCAAATAACGATGAATACAGATCAGGCGCGACGGCCTCAGATACCACTCCTCCTATGTTTTTCAGTCCGGACATTATATTCATTCCTCCTGCCTGTCTTAGCTGTTGTGCTGTCTGCGCTGCCTGAAGATAAGGCATCTCCCTATTCCAATAATCAACCCTTCTCTCTTCTTCATAAACAGGTCCCGATAATACGTTCATGTAGTTCTGTTCCGCACCGGCCACTCTCTGTGCTGTTAATTTTGCTAAGTCGCTTAAAGCATTCTGCTCTCCTCCTACAAGTCTTCCAAGCATACCATAAGCCTCTGAACCCGATCCAAGCTCACTGGCTGCTCTTATCCCTGCCGAAGTTGCTCCTTTTATCTCTCCTCTGTAAAGTTCTCCCCCAGGTATATCCTGATCAAAGGTCTGACCATACGCATAACTGGCAAGTTTCTTAATGGAATCTGCCATCGTTGCAGTAGGACGCGGATATTGCTCTTCCAGTTTCTTTGCCTTATTCTTCTGGAATAGTCCGGCAATACCTTGTATCGCTGATGTCGCTCCTCCTATTATTGCTGATAATGTAATTGGATCCATGGCTTATGCACTCCTTTCACTATGTGTTGAAAATACTATTATTGAATCAAGACGTACCTTTTCTCCGTGCTCATCTGTCCTGAGTTTGATAAAACAGTTACGTCCCCTCATCTCTCGTCCGTTCATCTTCTTATCAAAGGTACTGACAAAATTACCTTTTGAGTTCTCATCTTTTAAAATAGCTCCATAAAAAATACCCTCTCTCCTGTCCCAGACAGAAATATTACTTTCCATGATCTCGTTCACCGCGGATGCCTCCTCTGGTATCACAACCGTTTTTGGCAGACTTGTCCATTGATGATCGGAGTAAAGAGCTACTGCCGTAAATACTTTGTTCTTTGCAACATCAATGTTTGAGACAAGTTCCATGATAGCATAAGTGTCTTCTCCTGCCCAAGAAAGATAATCCTGCCCTTCGTCGATATTCATGATCCATAACCTCTGCCTGTAAAGATGTGCAAAGAATGCCCCAAGATGAATATATGACTCCGTGGTAACATCTATCCTGCTTTTGTACCTGCCGTCTTTCTCATTAAAGATAAGTCCGGTTGCTGTCTCTCCTATGCGGAACGATAACCATACCTCGTCGTGATCTATATTCATACCCGTTCTGACCTCGAGTACCTTCGCTCCTCCATTAGCACTGACCCATGAAAGGAGTTCTTTATACCATCTCTTTGTCTTAACGTCAAGTACTAATTGTCCATTAGGTGCTGATCGGATGAACTTACCCTGATTGTGATCCCAATAATACAGAGTCCTGCCATTGACCATAACACTATCAGGATGTTGGCAACCATAATCTGTCTCCAGAGGATATACTGTCCCTAAAAACTTATTCGATAAGGTATATTCCGGAGTACCATCAGCATTGAAGGTCTGTATTCTCTCAATATATATGCTTGTCTCTTTGTGGAGCTGAAGTACTTTTAACACATATCCTACTTCTCTCAGTGCTGTGATGTCTCCGTTTTTCTTCGGAAGATCCAAAAATTCAGAATAGATAAAGTGAGCAATATTATTTGTACGTGTACCTGTTATGATCTTCCCTCCATGGCGAATTCTCTCATCCAGTAGTGTTTGTTTCTGACTCAAATCATCAAGGAATGGGAATCCTTTATTTGTTAATGCATTATCGATAATCCATGACCACCAATCGCTGGGGCTTAAACTTTCTGCGAAGAATGGTTGTATATCGGTTGATGCGTTTTTGTAGTTGAGACGCATGAATTTATATGCATCATGGGCTTTGTTCTCCACCTCTCCGGCAGTGGTACACTGTCCTGCAGCATCAAGGACCTGATCAACATCTCCTTTGTGATATCTTCTCCCGTTCTCATCGGTTCCTATCTCAAACACCATCCCTGATCCATAAGGTATTGTGTTGGCAAGTCCTTTTCTTGGCCTGTATATCTCTACAAGAATATTCACTTCTCCGGCAAAAGCAGCAGGATGATCAACAGCTTGTATAAGAAGCCAGTCATCAGCCTCTATGTCTCCTGTGTTATCACCTACTTGTTCTATCTCATAGTCATAGATAACCTCATCCCCTATTCCGTATTTGGTAACAACCCCAGAAGTCGGGTCAATAGTCCCGATAAGTCTTATCCTGTCTCCCTCCTGCCATTGCCCTGCATAATCGGCTATCTTCCATCTGGAGTTCTGAGCACGGGTATAGTCAATAGTATCCTGAATGTCTATTGCATACCTGTCTCCTGATATGTTCGTTATGGCCGTTGCCCTCAACTGCATAAACCAATCCATTGACATATTGCCATAATAGACTATTTCATACGTGGTCGCCCATGCCGGAGGTCTGTGATATATCTTGAAGTTTACTGTTGGTACTGCCTCTAATAACGCATCGTCATTCTCAGTGTAAAAAGGCACATACAAACGAAAGTCGGAACTTTTCATCACTGAGCACTGCCTCCCTGCATTGTCTTTATATACTATACCAAAATCATGTGTTGCGCCACACTTTAAGACAGGATATTTAACAGTATTCCCTACTGATAGTATATAAGCATGGGATGGATCGGCAGGGGCTAAGAACGGGTATATCTGCGTGAAAACAGTGTTTATATCTCCGGACTCATAAGGATTTTGCTGATCAAAGTCATATTGGCGGTTGAACATCCTTAATCTTAACGGGAAAGAGTCTATCTGTATCTCGTCCGGGTCTTTACCTATTGCAGTCAAAGCATTTCTTAAAGAAGTTGATAATCCATTTGCAACATCAAGCCGCGAATCTCCTCCCACAACAAGATATGATCCGGTAATATTTATCCCTTCGTTCTCGTTTTTAATGACCACATAGTAATAGTCTCCCGTTGATATCTTAAATGGAATATCCATTAAAAGCACACCTCTTATTGTCCTTATTGCATGATCGTATGGAGTAGGCAATTGTCCTTCCGGTATGTCCGGGTAGCTGATAACTATTGACTGTTGTTTGGGATATATGACCATTGGTATTATCGGATTCTCCAGAGATATGTCAGTATAATACAAGTCTGCGTCTACAAGAATATCAATGATGTCATACCCCTCTTTGATCTTTCCAAAGGCGACCACGTTTCCTCCCACAAGTTCCATGTGACCGGCTGTTATAGGAACATAGGTAAAGAGCTCGGCTATCTCATTTGCGGAGATAAGCTCTCTTACCCTGTCATTATAAAAGCTTCTGTCAATATTGGAATTGTGTTCGCCTATCATTGTCTTACTGTAAATATGTTAATCCGAATGCATTCCACTCAATAGTGCTGGTGCCGTTGGTGACTATCTGATCTGCCAGAAAATCTATGTGTTGCCATATTACTGACTGTGCCGGTACTCCTGTGTTGGTATAAAGAACACCCCATCGATAGTTAAGGTTCGCTCCCGGTCCTATTGCCTGATTTATTGCATCCAGATAATAGTTCGCTCCATGCACCTGTGATGTGGGTGTCTGTAACTTGAATCCTCCCGCTACATACTTGCCTCCACTATCTGTTATTTCATTTCCAGAGACGTCGGATATATAGTGATGGTTTATTGCGTCCGGTACATGCACGTTACTGAGTAACATGATGTAAAGATTATCGGCTGCCAAGGAGTCAATAAATCTTTTCTTTAACCATTTTGATACTACGTGTGCCATATTTTAATTTTTTAAGGTATTAACTCTCCTATCCATAACCATACCTGAACTGCCTGTCCCGGGTCTGCGTCTGAACTCATAGTAAGGTCTTTGGTGTTTGCCTCCAGATTTCTCAGCGTGACAATGCCACTGCCTACATTGACTCCGTTCTTCCAGATGATATAGTTTGTTCCCACATCCACAAGATAACCATATCCTGTAAAGTCAGGCGTTACATTTATCTGAATATATGGAGATCCTGCTGTAACGACTCCGCTCTCGCCACTGATACTCATCAGTGCGGGGTTTGCTTCCGGGTGCATATAAACATCAATAGTAGGCACTCCCACTTGTGCTGCCTGCTCAACAAATATCTGACAGTAGTTAAGGTCTCCAAGATCATCCCTGATAACAATAAATCCGTTACGTGAACTTCCGGGATTATCTATTGTAGGCGATATGCTCAAAATATCTCCATCATTGATGATGTTCCCGACTATCTGTGCGACACCACCGATCTTGATTGTTATCCATGACGGGAACGACTCTAATACTCCTGTGACACTTCCTCCGGCTCCTGGTTCAATATCTATTGTTGAGGTCTGAGCATCACCGTCTCCTGACTCCTCTCCTAAGAACGACATAGAATCAACACTGGGGTCAATATATGATATCCACATAGTAGGATCAGGCACACTTAACGTCATGCTTACAGGTGCTCCGGCATCCGTTATCCCCACACATGTCACCGTTGGTATCGGAACTACTATTGTGATCTCAGCCTTCTGTAATGTGTTTACTCCAGACACTTCACTCTCCCTCTCTTCATCAGTGAATTTCTCCACCGTCTCCACCAAGAACCATTTGCTCGGGTCTTCTGAACTTCTGGCAATGATCTCTATTGCACGTACTTCTTCTCCTCCAAGATTAACGGTCACTTTGAGTGCGTTGTTTATAGATATCTCTTCATTAGCAAGTCCTGTGGCAACTTCCTCTTCTGCTTGTGGCAATGGTACTATGCTGGCAGGAGAAAAAGTACTCTTTCTCCAGTCCATATAGATATAACGATATGCAAACTGGAAGAGGGTATGTTTAAGACTGTTGATCTTGCGCATGTCGTCCATGAAATACTCTATCACCGGAGGTGTCTTTGGGGGAAGTGCTGCAAAATAATAGTTCTCAACAGCCCGTGAGTAATATGCATCTTCAATAAGACAAAGTTTTTCCCATACTGTATCATCCGATCCGGGTTTAATGTTTCCGTTGTTGGTAAGTGCTTTATAGAAATACTTCCCGTTAGAGACAACCTGTGTACGGTAATATGTATCAGTAGACTTCCATTCTTTTGTTGCCAGAGAAGTATATCCTATGCAGTAATAGACCGATTTTTTTGCCCTCTCTATGTCTATCATATAGATAGGATTCTTGTCATCCGTCCATATTATCCTGCCGTTGACTATTCTGGGATTGCGTATCTTATATAAGGGGTCAAAGCCAAACCGATTGGTCTCATCATAATCGACAATATTTATTACCCTGTCATCAATGCCAAACTCTATTATCCATGACGCACCATAAAAGGTGTCAATGTAAAACACATAGAGTTTTCTGTTCTCAGCATCAATACAGTTACCGCAAAGAAGGACGTTGGTTACATACGAAGGTTTCCCTGGGTTCAATGCCCCGGAGTCTTTTATCAGACGCAATGACAGAAAATCAGTCTTCGGAGTGTTTGATATTATAACCTCCGCACTGTCATAAGACATAGAAAAATATTTTGCGTCTGCTCCCATTAATTTGTTACTACTGTTAATCCTCTCCCTATCATATTATTTTTTGCAGTAAGTCCAAGTCCTGTTGGTGCTGCATTAGTACCTCCATTTAAGCGTAAGTCCAGAAATGTAATAGCCATACTGTCTAAGGTAATTAAAATATTATTAACTGATGTTTCCGTTAACGCATTATCCGTTAAAATTATATGCCCTAAATTAACACACGTATTTGGTATTATTATTTCTTCCAATACAGGATTGTCAGTGATATAAACATCTTCAAGCAATGTATAAGTATTAGGAATAGAAATAGATGTGACTTGTGTGTTATAGGTAAGTCGTAAATTATCAATAAGTATGTATTCAGATGGTAAAATTATTGGATTTAATATACTTTCTGTAATTCCTATAGACCTCATTTGAATACACTCTGTTGCTAATGTAACACTATTTAAAGACGCTGAGCCTAATGCCAATATGGCTAAATTAACCCATTCTGGTCTTAATGCAAATGAAACCAAAGAATCATCATGAAGTTGTATCGCATTTATCCCGACCCATTCTGGGTGCGTTACTAAAGTAGATAAGTCAAAATTCACTAAAGCTAATCCATATAAATTAACCCACTCTGCATGTGTGTCTATTGTCAACCCTGTAAGAATAGGATTCCCTGACAAAGATACTACACCTAATTCCCATAAATTAACCCATTCTGCATGTGTGGGTAATGTTGCAAGATTCTCAGAAGCTATTTGTATATACTCTATATTGATACATTCTGCTGGTATATCTACATCGGTTATAGAATCATCTTGAATCGTTACATTCGTTATCCCAACTGCGTCATAAATTTGAATAGTCCCACCTCCTACATAGGTATGATAAAACTCTTGGTCTGATGTGTTAACCAACTCTATATTGCCATCACCCCAATCAATATAAACATCATCACTACCGTCTAATGTTATCATTAACTCACCAATCTTTGTATGAGTTATAGAGATAACTATAGGAACTGCCGGAGGAGTCGGTATATATTCATCCGCCAACCAGAAAAGTCCTGCCTCTGTCAATAGACTAAACGCACTGTCATATTTTCCCCCCGGGAGTGCTTTGAATCCGAAGTTATCTCCTCCATCAGTATTAGGCGTAAGCCAATGATCTAATCCGAACTCTTTCAACTTTCCTCCTCCGATCAGTATCCCTCCAATATATGTTAATAACGTGTTTATTTCTGCTTCAGTAGGTACGTGCCATCCATCAGGAATAAAATTACCCTGATTGATCTGATACCAGTTATAGAGCCCTCCATAGACTTCTCTGTTGTCCTCATCGTTATCATAGACCTTGCTTCCCGGGAAGTTCACATCCCAATTACGTTTCATCCATACCTGCGTTCCTATCTGCACTTCTTCATATCCCTCGTACACAAACTGCCCCCCAATGGCAGAACCATAGTAATAAAGGCATCCCATGGCTGTGTCTAAAAGAACTTCTATCTCACTCTGAAGTGTCTCTGCTACTCCTACTCCATGTTGTTCGCTGCTGGATGTGATACGCATGTTCAGCGCATCGGTATAGTCCTCCGGCGGAAGTATCGAAGGATCATCGTCTGTATTTAAACCTCCGACTGGCTTATGGATATCTTTTCTTTGCATTATCTCTTAGGCGATTGTCTGCTCGTCCTCCAGAGCATACGTTTATACTGATCAGAAGTGAAGATACTCTGGAATGACCTCAATGCCTCAACTTCTTCTTCGTGGTTTCTCTTTTTCCTTTCCTTCTCGTTTGCTGCCACCCGTGGATCACTTTCAATCATGTTCCACTGAATGTATGTCCTGAGCGCCGGTACTGCTTCTCTGGGTATCAAAGAGCTCCCATCGGTCTTTATGCCTGTTGAAATATACTCCAATACTATCTCTGACCTGTCTACGGTGCCGGAGAATACTATCTGCCTATTCTCTCTGTCAATACGAAAATAGGCACTGTCTACTCCTCCGGGCATGCCAAATAACCCTCCTACATATTGACCTCCCCTAAAATGATCTGAGAAAAATACAAGTGATGCCGCATCAACAATGTCATCAGCATCAGTATTGCCAACATCTTTGCCATCGGGGAATTCCCTCGGAAGCAATATCTGATCATGTTGTGTCAACACCCGGAGTTTGCCATTTACCGGAACGCCTATCTTTAGAAAGTCAACATAGTCTGCCGGAAGATTGACTGCTTTCGCTGCGTTCATGTATAAATAGACTACCTCCAAGCTATTCATGTGCCATAATGCGAGCTCACCGAAGCCTTCAATAGCGATCTGCACCAACCGCTTGTAGTTCTTCATTGAATAATCATTCATACGGTTGAGTATGCTCATGACGATATATCGTATCGTAACTAATCCCGGTGTTTTTGGACTTACAAGGCTCATTCTACAGGTGTTTTAATCACGTTATCATTAAGAGTGTCAGGATTGGCCTTCTTTACCATAAGGTCTATGACCTGCCTTACAAGGGTGTCTTCCTGCATCCCCGGCACAACAATATCATCATAGTCATCCATCTGCTCCATAGGGACAATAAGCAGTGCGTCAACACTTGCTATCAGTCCCGGTGCCAGAGGCATCCTCTCCAACTTAAGCATGTGGCTTTCCTCTCCTGCCCCTGCAAAGAGGTTGTTCTGCTCCATCCTGTAAGTAGGCGTTGTATCCATTGCATCGACTTCCAGTTCAGCAAACACAACATTAGCCGTTAGTTCAATAGGTGCAAATACATTGGCGTTGTCGTCGTGATCACATATTTGACGTATTCCCATTCCATCAGGAAGTTGTATCGGTGCAAATGGCAGATAGGCATAAGCATTGGTTCCGGCCTGAGCGACAATAGTACATTCATAAGTACGGCTCCATGCATCCAACTGGCTAAAATCAGAGAACTTCTTTCCATTGAGCCATGTCGCATATACTATCTGATTAAAAGCATCGTTTAAATGTGTCTTGATAATCTCAGGATGGTACTTTGCCCGATGCTCCCCTGCCTGATCGCTGTCAAACCAGTCTATGACGGCTTCTATGATATGTATCTTTCTCATTTACTTACCTTTATAACTTGCTCCGGTCTTCTTGTTCTTCCATCCTCCTCCTTTTTTCTTTGTCCATCCAGTTGAAGAACTACATATTCCATAAGCAGATGATTTACTTTTCCCCGAGCGCTGGACCTTCTTCGCACATGACATCATTTTCTTAGGCATGACTATTCTCCTTTCGCTTTTTTAAGTTCAGAATACTGATAGATATCTGTCTCTCTTAAGTTGATACCTATATATGTAAGCATCATATTAACAAGTGTGATGTGCTCGTCCTGAACCCATTCAAATTCCGTTGATGCTGCCGAATCATAGGTTATATATCCATCTCCGAGAACATAAGCAAAAACCGGATCAACAGGCCAACGGTAATAATAAAAATCCACCTCCGTGATCGTCGTGGGATAGATATAAATGCCATCCTCTCGCATTACTCCTATCGGATTAACCGTTGTAGGCCTCTTGGTATAGTTGCCCCTTCTCTCTGCTGCTTGCTCGTCCCTGAGTATCTCTACAGGCCTTGGCAGGGGTGTTGCTACTCCGTTGATAGTTTTGCTGAACCGATAAACAATAGAATCCCTGTGAGCATAATCACTCGGATAAGGCAAGACACCTGCTGTCACTGGTGTATTCAGGAGTGGCTTTTTGAAAGCCTTCATATCATCGGTATTCTTCAGTGTGATGTCAATATACTCTTTCGGAATTGGTCTCCCTGGTTGATATTGCTCCGGCAATCCATATTTCTTACGGAAGAGTTCAATGTTCACAACTTTTATGAGCATGGAAAATCTCTCCGGAGTAATGATATTTCCTGAATAATCCTTATTGCAGATAAAACTTATAAGTTCGTATGAGTTCCAAAGAGTCATTTTTTCAGTCTTTTATTGATTTGTAATTAAAACTTTCCATTCCGTACCGTTATGGTATTTCAGTACATTGAGTGTTACATCATAAACAAATATTCCTGGTTGTGGGATGAGTGTCGTTATCTGAATAGTAGTCAGTTTGGGAATAATCAAATATTGAGCCGATGAAATTGCCTCTATTAACTCTATCTCAGATGGTTTATTCGTTATCTCAGAGTAATCAGGTACGTAATTTATTGGCTTATACAAACCGTCATGATTATGCACTGCAGGGGGAAATACTGCCGGTATATTTAATAGACTTGAATAACTTCCTGTAGTGGCTACTGTTGCAAATGTTGGCTTCCCTGTTATGTCTGTCCATGATATCGTCGAAATGCTTGCAGTAGATGCTGTTGTCTGAATAGTATTATCTCCGAACTTAATCCCTTCTTTTGCCCAGATAATCTTATTAAATGTCTGACTGACGGACTGTCCGCAAGCTAAAATTACAAATGGGATCATTGCTAAAATTAAAATTCCTCTTTTCATTATTTTACTACTTTAAAACCATTATGTTTCACTATTCTGCCGTTATGCATTATTGTTCCATATTGAATTGGTTCCGGTGCAGGCTCCGGTACATCCTGATTTGATATTGTCAATTCGTATTCATCATACACACCGGAAGCATCATTTGCCGTTGCCCTGACTGTCACAATTCCATCTGTAGCAGCCGTCACTATTCCGGTTTGTGCTATTGTAGCTGAACCAGTGCCATCAATTACAGACCATGTTTTCGTTGTATCAGAGGCGTTATCCGGCTCTACGTTGGTATACATCTGCAAAGTCCCTCCATCGGTCTCTATCGTTGTTGCAGAGCCCGCAGCGGATATTGTAATAGAAGTCACCAGCACCGGAGGCGAAGCATCGTATTCAATTGCTCCTATTGTCGGGCTGGCGCCCCTGGCATTGCCGTAATAATCTGTAGTAATATAATCTACTGCCAATGCGTTTTCAATAGCCGGGCTTCCCTCCTGAACTGCAAGGTTTGAACTTGAGACAAACAATGGATCGCCTTTTAATCCGTTAGTTTCATAACCTTTATTGATCGGAAATGCTGTGTTCATGTAATAAGATGAACCACTTATCAGCATTATACGAACTGAGTTATTAACACGGTAATATAAATTATAGTCAGCATCTACCTGAGCATCACTGACCGCATACGTGGCAAGTCCAGCACCACTTCCCTGAGTCTCAGTTGTACTTAAAGTGTAAAAGATATTATTTTTTACATCAATATCTGTTGAACCATCATCAAAATAAGCAAGGTAACAGGGGTATGTATTCCAGTTATATTCGTAAAAAGTATTGTTGTAAACATACACCCCGTCAACATCTTCCACGCTTAACCCGTGACCAAAACCGTACTTAATGATATTATTGTAAATATATACTCCCCTGAGCTGGCCGGATCCTCCGTGAGGTCCTTGCAAAAACAATGAAACTACATTTGCGGCTAAGTCCCTGTCGGGATCATCATATATCAAACAGTTACGCACAATCACACTATCCATATCCCCCGAAGTGGATGTGCCCGTCTCAATATCTGGGCCGGTTGTATGATAACCGTTCCAGAAAGTACACTGCTGAATAACTATATTTTCAATGTCATAATTTGAATAGTTATTGATTGATACACCTCTTCGCCCCATATCATGAAAAGAACAATCTTCAATCAGTGTGTTATTATAACAACAGTAAGTACCATAACCGTACCCATTGATACCTCCCATGTAACTGACATAGCAATTTCGGATTGTTAACCCTGTATATTCCGCATTGTCAGTATGCTGCAACACTCCCCCCCAAGTTGCCATGTGAAGATCAATTCCATTAATCTCAATATAGCTTTCATCCCCCAGGTCAATACAGAATAATCTCTGAGCGCATTCAATATTTGAAAATGCAGTTCCTGGATCGGAAGTTGAATAAACATAAACCCGGCTTGACGAATAAGCCCAGTTATAAGGTGCTGTCACCGCCCCGGTTGTTGACTTATATATCCCCCATGTCGTATCACTTTCAGTACAGAACCAAATATTTGAGTAAGTATTTGGATTGCTTGCAAAAGTTGAGTTTGAACTCCACACGTTACTCCCCTGATTAGTCCATCCTGAACTAACAGATGAACCATAAATAATCGGATTGCTACCGGTATCGTAATTTGTAAATACCAAGTAGTTTGATGCGTTACCCGATGAAGGAATTGTAAGCATTTCCCTCCATGCGTGGCCTCTTTTAAATGCGATAGTATCGCCCGGACTGAATGAACTCGAATTAACCTTTGCTATTGTCTGCCATGCCTGAGCATCTGACAATCCGGTGTTGGTATTGTTCCCGTCATTCTTAACATAGTATTTTGTCGCAAAGCCCGGAAGCGATAAAATCAGGAATAGTATGATAATTAGTTTTTTCATATATCTTCAGCTTCAAAGTTATCTCCCTGTGTTGTTAAGTTGCTCCACCCTGCTATCCCCGGCACACCTGTTGAAATACTACTATCGGTAAAATCACCCGCAGTGCCGGTACATCCATTTTGCCCGTCTCCAAAATTAGTATCAAGTGATCCGTTCAAATAAAGTTTAATTGATGTTCCATTAACAACAATTTTTAGTACATCATTAGCCAGTCCGTTACGTGTTGACTCAGCAAGTGTTGTATAAGAGCCATTAACAACCTTTCCAAAATAACCGTCAGTGTTAGTATATTCAAAGACGTAATAAGTTGCTGTTGCGCCACTGCCAGAACACCTTGCAGCCACTCCCATTGTTCCTCCTCCTGCTGCCATCTGAACATTAACAATCTGTGCGTAATGGTCATTAGTAAATGCCATGTCAAGTTTTACGCAGTTATCATTGCCGGATGAATTGGCCTGCACTTTTGCTCCTGCTACTACAATAATTTGATTAAGGCATGTTACCCAATCACCCTGTCCGGCCAAGTCTCCCTCTTTATAGGTACTGAAATCATCAGTATAAGTTAATCCTTCATCACCTGTTGATGGAATACCTACTATTGACCCGGCCTGAAGGATCGACTGACAGTTGACAGATATTGTCAGGACAAAAAGCGTCCATATTAATAGCAATCTTTTCATCAGTACGTTGGTATTTTATATCCTGATAACTGAACTGTCATCCCCGCAGGTCTGTTACCTGCTGATGTGCCTGATAATATACACCACACCCATACATTAGGCGGTATCTTATTATTTGCAAAACTTGCATCAATTGTGCCAGTTGTAATTGATGTTATCTCAAGTGCCGCGGCGTTCAGACTTGTAGCTGAACCGCTCTTATATGTAGCGTGCCAGCTTATCTGTGCTGATATTGTTTCCGTCCCTGTACCTTCGTCGAGTATTCCGATTAACTGACTTACTACAAGTGTATCAGATCCTTCATTATAAAATTTCCCGGCAATAACATTATTATCAAATAAGGCTGTATCTGCTGATAAGCCCCGGCCAAGTGTAAATGCTGTTAATGGTATTGTATCATTAAGTTGATTATATAAAGTACTCCCTGGAATTGTATCATTAACCTCCTGCCAAAGACTGTCGATCTGATCCTGAATATAATCCGTCACGCCATCGGAATAACTCAACTCAACTGCTGTTAAACCTCCTGATATTCCATTTAAAACATTAAGTTCTGCTGCTGAAGGTTCCACTGATGAACCACCAAGATAAAACCCTTCCGGTATAGTTACGGTTCCGGTAAATGTTGGACTTGCTTTTCTGGCATATTTTAAAAGCATTCCTGAAGTATCAGCTATTCCCACCGTTGCCGTTGCTGTCCTGAAGTTAGCTGCTGAAAGTGCAGTTACCGTATTGTCAGCATTTACCCGTAAAAATGTTATTGCGCTCGGATTTGTCAGGGTAAATAAAGCCTGTCCTGCTGTTGTGCCTCCCAGACTTGTTCGTCCGGTTGCTGCTGTTAACCCTGTTGAGCCTCCGTCCCATTTTAAGCGGTCTGTATAAACTACATTAAGTTGTGCTGCTGTTGCTGTGATCGCTGTTGATCCAAGTACTATTGATGGAGTGGTGATGTTTTGTCCTGCTCCAACGATAATACCTCCGTTTGCATAAACTGGATATTTCCATACATTCTGCCCAATAAGACTTAATGTGGCAAATAACAAAACTGCAAATAGTAAAATTCTTTTCATGATCATATAATTTATGGTCTTACAAAGTACGTCAAATATTCCCAATCTGTGTTTTGTACTCCATCAAATCCAAGTGCTGTAATCGTCTGGTCAATATATAATCGCCCACCGCGCTCTTGTATCCTAAAATGCGTAGTGATAAGTTGAGTTCCGCTTCCTCCTCCACCAGTTGAATAAAGCTCCTCAATGTCGTCAATGACTTTATTAAACTCACTTACAGGCACGTCAAGTGTATTGACACTAAGCTTCCGGTCTTTGCGGAAGTTATCATTTGATATTTTCTGTGATGTCTGTGCCATTTTATTTATATTTTTTAACCCTATGATTCCTGATCAGTTTCTATTTCAGTAACATCAATTGTTTTACTTCCATTGCAAACAGGGCATACATTTGTTATATTAGTATATGATCCACTATTACTATATACAAACCCTGTTGCGTTGCAATGATTACAAGCTTTCTTATAATACCTTGTTATTGTTTTCATATCCTTAATTTTACTCCGATTTGAATAGCTATTGTATCCATGTTATATCATTAATTAGGTATAATCGCCAATCCACCTGAATTTTCACTCGGTACCGGCGGTGTGTTTTCCGCTGCACCA
>Ga0265297_10006996_pt1 | contig 15921 bp, 11 predicted proteins | sample Munlanlwell13791_FD_192502 | JGI IMG/M metagenome (GOLD analysis project Ga0265297, IMG submission 192502) | Leachate microbial communities from a municipal landfill in Southern Ontario, Canada - Leachate well 137-91 | ecosystem: Engineered > Solid waste > Landfill > Unclassified | place... | reverse complement strand
TATGGAGAACATTTGATCAATAAGGCAAAATATTTGGATAACTAATTTAAAAATTAATATGGTCCCACAATCAGTCCAAGCAGCGGAGCCCTTAACCGGCGGCCAGGCCTCCGGCCTCGTTCCGGCTCAAAAACCGCGAATATCCGGCGGCGTAAAAAAAATCATAGCGGCGGCATTCATATTGGTCATTTTGGCTCTTTTGGCGGGGGCTTTTTTTATTTTTAGAAATAAGCAGGACCACAGCTACGGACAGAATAATTACACTTCGGCTTGGCGCCTGGTGGATGAAAAGATCTCCCGTTCGGCGGCCATTAAAATTCATCTGCCGGCGGGCGCCGACAAGGAGCTGGCCAAACAGGGAACGGTTTTCGATCCGCCGATCAGCGGCAAATGGACCGGCGAGGAAAGCTCGGTATTTAATTTTATCGCCGATGTCTACGGAGCCGGTGACGGACAGGAGGAAACGATCGTTTTCAAGCCCGACGGATCTTTGAATTTAAATCGCCATTATTCGCTGGCTGTTAATTTGGGCGAAGATAAAGTATTGCAGGCCGAATTTTTGGCCGTTGAAGACCCTAAGGTTCTTTCCATCTTTCCCGAAAATGGTTCGGAAGTTCTGGATGACAGCAAAATTACAATAATTTTCAACAGGCCGATGGTCCCCTTGACCGTTTTGGATGACTTGGACACCGGGCAGGAAGCGGTGGAAATATCTCCTAACATGGAAGGGAAATTCAAATGGATAAGCACCAATACCCTGCAATTTTCTCCCAAGGATAAATTACAAAGCTCAACAAGATATACGGTGAAAGTCGGCAGTATGGATTCAATGGATGGATTGAAGGCCGATGGAACGGAGGCAAGTTTTACGGTAAAGAATTTGCGTTATTCGAATAGCGGAGATGAGAACAACTCGGAATTGGTCTACAACCGGCCCGTAAGCATTTATTTCAACCAGCCGGTAGATTTGGAAAAAACAATAAAAGAAATAAAATTAGTGGAGGTTGACGGCAATAAGGAAATACCTTTTTACGGCCAATACAAAAAGACCGGAGGCCGGGGCGAAGCCGATTCGGCCCTTAACAGCGATCCGGGAACTGGCGGAGGATCGTCATTGTCCCAGAGGATAAAGACCGCTTTCAGTTTTATAAAAAATAATCTTTTGGCTTCCGCCAGTATTGCTTTGAATTTAGGCCAAGATGATACCGACAGATCAGTTATCGAAATTTATGCAAAGGCCGACCAGTCCGGTCGCGCCAAGGTTTGGGATCTGGAAAAAAACTATCATTTGACGATCAGCGAAGCTTTTCCGGAGAAGGGGGATGTTAACCTGGAGCAGGTCAAGAATATAAATTTTAAAACCACCAACATAGTCGCTTCTTTAGAGGCCGAGGGACGGACCGATTATGCCGATCAGGATTTTTTTGACCCCTATGGAAAGCTGATAGTATCTTTTTACGAACCGATAGACATCGGCAAAAGTTCGATCAGTTCGCCGGTCGGTATCAGCAAAATAGAATACGCCCAGACATGCAACTGGGACGGTTCGACTTCCGAAGATCCGACTTGCCGAAAAGTTGACGACAAGCAGACCATAAAAATTTCTTTCAATAAAAGCCGTATTTCCGCCGGACAGGAATTCGACGTATTTTTCAAGGAGATCATCAACGAGCAAGGCAGGAAGATAAATGCGGGGGAGATCAGTAAGAAAATTTCGGTTTACGATCCGTTCAGCTTCAGGCTTGCTTCTTCAACCATCGGTTCTTTGGTCCTTTGTTCCAACAATCCGATCTTGGTTCCCGATGGAAAGGATTTTAAATCCAGGATAAAAGCAGACCTGGGTTATGATATTTTTAACTGGGGAGAGTCTTGGAAGCAAAATCGGGAGCAGCAAGCCGTTTGCGACGGCGGGGAATTTGAAACGACAATAACTGCCGGTTTTATTCCGGACAAAAATTATAATTTCGATTTTAACATATCCGATGTTTTTGGGCAGGAAGGCCGTCTTTCGACCCAAGTAGCGACCGGTCCGATGGAGAGCGAGTATGTCGATATTTTTCCGATGCAAAACGACTATAGCGTTACTACGCCAGCCAACCGAAAGTTGACCTTCGGTGCGAAAAATTTGGCTTACGTCAATGTTGAAATATGCAAAATAGACTCTTATCATTTTTCCCGGATTAGCGGCTATGATTATAATTATCAATCGTCCGGCGAGGGAGAGTTCAAAAAAGATTGCCAGAGCTTGAAGCAAGCGAAAATAGACCTGCCGGAAAAATATTGGACCAACAATTATTTCGATATTGATCCCGGAGATTATTTTTCCGATCCTAAGGGAAATTATGTGGTAACTTTGACAAATCCTATTTTGGAGTCCAGCTATAATAAAACCCGAAATCGGGAAGTCAGTTTGCTTTCCGTAACGGACCTCGCGGTAGCCGAAAAAAGGATCGATCCCCTCGAAAGCGTAAACTCTTATTACGGATCCGACAGGGCTCTTTTGACCGACCAGCAGAAGAATGGGCTGAAAAATCTTTATTGGGTCACGGATATCGCGAGCCAAAATCCGATAGAAGGAGCCAAGGTGAAAATTTATCTTAAAGGCAATGTTGCCGGCGAGGCCGTGACCGATTCTCAAGGGCTGGCCTTTCTGGAGCCGGTAGCCGGGGCGGAAGCGGCGACAGTCGATTTCGGCCAGGATAGCGTAGCGGTGACAAGAAGCGGTAATAGTTTGAATTACGCCAGCTCCGCAAGCAATGTTAAAAAGTTTTATATCTATACCGATCGCCCCCTTTACCGTCCGACCAATACCGTTAACGCCAAAGGGATATTGCGTCTGGGTTACGACGGCAATTATCAATTGCTTGGCCAGAAAGAAGCGGAGGTGACCGTTCTTAACTCCCGTTCGGAGGAAGTCTTAACCCGGAAAGTCGCTCTAAGCGATTTTGGGACCTTCAATTTTGATTTTACCCTGGATCAGAACGCGCCGTTGGGCACTTGGAGCGTTTGCGTAAAAAATAGCTACGGTTGTTCTTACTTCGACGTTTTGGAATACGTGCCTGCCGCTTTCCAAGTCAGTTTAAAGGCGAATAAAGATGAATACATCTCCAAGGACAATATCAAAGTCGATATAGACGCCAGTTATTATTTCGGAGCGCCGGTCGAGAATGCGGCAGTGGAATATACGGTCAGCAGCCAAAATTATTATTTCGATAAATACGAAGGAAGCTATTTGAACTTTGGTTATTATGATTGGTACGAAGACTACGGCTACGAAGATCCCGGCTATTATCATTACGGCGATAAATTCATTTCGCGCGGAGAGCTGTCGCTTGACGCCGGCGGCAAAGGATCGATCTCCGAGAATGTCGATCTGCAAAAGATATTCAACGATAACACATCCGGCAAGATCATCGTTTTCGATGTTACCGTTAAAAATTCTTTGGGCCAGAGCATATCCAGCCAAAAGTCCGTTATCGTCCACGCGGGTCAATTTTATCTCGGGGTGAATACCGACTCTTACGCCGTAAAAAAGAACCAGAATTTTAACATCAAGGTCAAATCAGTCGATACGGAAGGTAAAAATTTGAAGGTGAATAACATTACCGCCGATATTTATAAGGTCGATTGGGTTTATTCCAAGCGCCAGGAAGTAGCCGGTTCATATAATTACGTATGGGAAGAAAAAAGGGATCTGGCCAAGAGAATAAGTTTTGGCACCAATGACAGCGGCGATTACAGCGCGGCGCTGAAACTCTCCGAGGAGGGAGAATACGAGATAGATGTTTCAGCCAAGGACAAGTCGGGCAATAATGTTTTTTCGCGGGGATATATTTATGTTTACGGCAGCGGCGCGGTGAACGTACGGAGCGACAGCGCTGATCTTATCCTCAAACCCAGCCGGCAGGATCTGAAGGCGAACGAAGAAGGAGAATTGGTCATAGAGTCGCCATATCCGAAAGGCAAGGCTTTGATAACTCTGGAAAGAGGCAAGATATTCGATTATAAGATAGTCGACGTTGTCGGAAATCTTTTTAGCTATAAATTCACGGCGCTGGAAGACTATGCTCCAAACATTTTTGTTTCCGTGCTTCTCCAGTCGTCCGATCCCGGGGTCAAGCTTGGCACGCAAGAATTTACCATCGCCAGCGATAAGAACAAGATAACCATTGATGTGTCTTCGGACAAAAAATTCTACAGTCCGGGGGAGGAAGTCACCTTGAAGATAAGCGCCAAGGATTATAAGAACAACCCTGTCCGATCAGAAGTTTCGGTAGCCGTGGCCGATTTGAGCGTTTTGGCCCTGAAGGGCAACCCTAAAAAGGATCCCATGGTTTTCTTTTATGACGGCTTTCCTTTGACCGTTTCCACTTTTTCGAACATTAAACCGGCTTTGGTCAAATATGAAAAATCGGAAGAAAATACCAAAGGCGGAAGCGGCGGCGGATCGGAGATGACAAAAAAAGCCAGGGGAGAGTTTAAAGACACGGCTTTTTGGAAAGGGGACGCGGTAACCGACGGCAATGGCTATGCCGAGCTTAAATTCAAACTTCCCGATAATTTGACGACCTGGCAAACCGAGACTTTGGGAACGACGAAAGATACCAAGCTGGGGATCAGTTATCTGGAATTCACGACCAAAAAAGAACTGATGGCGGTTCCTTTGAAACCGAGATTTATTTTGCCTGGAGACACTTTCTTGATCGGGGCCCAGATATTCAACCAGAGTTCCCAAGACCAGCAAGTGAACGTCGCGTTCAAGAGCGACACTTTGCAATTTTTAGATAGCAGCAGAGAAGTCGGCGCCAGCATCAAGAAGGGCGAGGCCAAAACGGTTTACTTCAACGTCAAAGCTCCCGAAAATATGGGAAAAGGCAGCCATGATTTCATTATCAGCGCCAAAGCTGGAGATCTTGAAGATACGGTCATTCAATCAATAGCGATCAATCCCGATACCACTTATGAAGCATCGGCGACCGCGGGATATACCATGTCTTCGGGCGCGGCGGAGATCGTTTATCTGCCTCAAAATATAAGCCAGGACCAAGGAGAGTTGACGATCAAAAGTTCAGCCACTTTGGCGGTGTTCTTGTCGGACGCTCTTAACTATTTGATCGGCTATCCTTACGGCTGTTCCGAACAGGTCTCAAGCCGCCTGAAAGCGATCGCTATAGTTAAGGCCGGGCTGGATATTCCGAACATTGGCGACAAATTGAAATTGGACAAAGTGACCGACGATAACGGCAATGAATATTCCTTAGACGATTTGGTCCCTATCGGTTTGGCCAAAATTTACAATAACCAGGATCCTTCTTCGGGAGGGTTCGGGCTTTGGAGCGCCAGCTATCCTGATTACTACACGACTTTAAGCGTGGTGGACGCGTTGAATTATTTGAAGAAGGCGGGTTTTTCCGTCGATGAGAATGCGCTCAATAAAGGAGCGGATTATCTTTACGGCAAGTTGCAGGACAAGGATATCATTAAGGATTCTCCGGACCAGATAATTTCCGCCGCTTCGGTGCTTTTGTCCGTAGAGAAATATAAAGGCAACAAAAACATCGGATCAGCGCTGGAGAAGATCGCCAGCGACGATGTTGTCCTTAAAGATAAGTTGAGCAATATATCCTTAGGGGGATTGGCTGTTCTATTCAATTCTTCCCAGTTCAACCCGGTATTGGCGTCGAAGATCAACCAGCTTATAGACGGCAGGATAAATATTGATTCCCGCGGAGCATTTTTGGAAGGCAGCCAAAACCATTTCTACGATTATTATGAAACGAACATAGCGGACACAGCCGTTTATATGAAATCATTTTCCGTCGGCAGGAGGGATGTTGCTTTCAACGACAAGATCGTCCGTTGGCTGCTTGGTTCCAGGGACCGCGAAGGCGCTTGGGGATCGACCAAAAATACCCTGGCGGTGATAGACGCGTTTACGGAATATTTGAAATGGAAAAAAGAAACCTCGGCTGAATATGCGCTGCAGACCAGGTTGAACGGCAAAGAGCTGGAAAATTTTTCTTTCAATAAGACGACGATCTTGGACCAGTTGAGAAAAGAGATCCCGATCAGCGGATTCAAGCTTGGCGATTATAATTCCGTCAGCTTTGAAAAATCGGATAAAAATACTTCCAACCCCGGTTTTTTGTATTATGATATGTCTTTGAAATATTACCTTAAGGGGGAAGCCGCTCCGCGCGACGAAGGCTTTACGGTAACGAGGAATTTTTACGCGCAAGGCGATGATGATAATGAAAACCCCTTGACCAAGGCCGAGGCCGGCCAGGTTTTCAGAGAGCACATAGAAATAATAGTCCCTCAAGAAAGGAAAAACGTGGTTTTGGAAGATTATATACCGGCCGGTTTGGAGATCGTCGATCTTAGCCTGGCCACCGAGCAGCGGTCGCTGCGTTTTAGCGACCCGAACGTCAAGAACAGGATCTTCTATCCGGACTATAAAGAGTTGAAAGACGACAGAGCTTTTGCTTATCGGGAAAATCTGGCGCCCGGAGTTTACGAATTCGACTATTACGTGAGAGCCCTGGTCAAAGGGAGCTATTTGCAGCTGCCGGCGGTAGCTTCGGAAATGTATTTTCCGGAAAATTTTGGCCGGACAGGCAGTAATTATTTCGAGGTGGACTAAAACTATTTTTTATCCTTGAAGGTCGCAAAGACAGTTTCAGTTTTTCCGTTCGCCGAGGCCGCTATCTCATAGCGGCCTTTTTGCGGAGGATGGAAAAGCAAATTATCTCCCTGGCCGAAAAATTCGCCGTTTATTTTCCAGATGGCGGAGTCTTTCGATTTGAGGGAGATAGCGGCCTCATCATCAAATAAAAAAATATCTTCGTCATGCGGAGACAGAATTAATGTCTGGTCTCCGTTTTTGATAATATCTCTGGACATTTCAAAATCGTCATCCTTCAGGCCGAAATCTATCCCGTCTGCCGTATCGAAAGATACCAGATCGGAAAAATCGAAATCAGTTTTTTTATTGTATTTAGAGTTCATCAGAAGCTGCATTACGTCGTTCCAGATGCGTCCGGCGCCAAGCTGTCCGGACAATCCTTCCGTGGCCGAATTGTCGGCGTTGCCCATCCATACGCCGACCAGAAAATCGGGGGTGTAGCCGACCACCCAGCTGTCGGTATAATCGTGAGACGTTCCGGTCTTCAAGGCATAATTGGAGTAAGGAAGGTTTAAATCGCTTTCAGCTCCGAACTGGTCCACGCCGGTCTTGCGGTCGTTCAATATTTTGTTGATGAGATCTATATACTCTTTTGAGGAAACCGTTTTTTCCTGATCGGGGAAGAATTGGCTGTTCAGTCCGCTGTCTTCGAAGAGGGTCAAATTTTTAAGGACCCCTTGGTTCGGAAAAATGGTAAAGAAATGGCCGAGATCCATCAAACTCATTTCCAAAGCTCCTAGCGCGATCCCTAATTGGTAATTGTCCAAGTTTTGTACCGGCTTGAACTCCAGATCGCCGGTCAGGAACTTGTTGAAATCGCCGATCCCTGCGTATTCCAAGGTTTTTACCGCCGGTACGTTAAGGCTGTTGCTCAAAGCGTAATGGGCGGAAACCTCCCCATGATATTTGTAGTCGTAGTTCTTCGGGTAAATATCAAAACCCTGGCCAGCAGGGTACTTATATTCCCGGTCGTCGATCAAAGTGTAAGGCCTCATCCCTTTTTGAAAGGCTTTCAGATAAATGAAAGGTTTGACGGTGGAGCCGATCTGGCGAGGCTCTTGGAGCATATTTATTTGATACCCTTCCTTGAAAGAATCCTGATCGGGCGATCCGACCATGCCGAGGATCGAATTGTCCGGCAAACTTAGAATGATCACCGCCGCGTTTTTGGCCTTTTGGTTTTTCAAGATGTCGATATTTTTTTGGATCAATCCTCTAACTTTATCGGTTAGATCGCTGTCGATGGTCAGCCCGACCTTTCCCGGTCCGGGAATATTTTTTAAATAAGGTCCCAATTCTATAGCCAGTTGGTTAGAGGAGGAATATTGGTCGAGATTTTTTCCGGCTTCGCCGGGGGAGGTGAATTGGCCGCCGATATCGACCTTCAAATTTTCGGAAAGGATCTTGGCCTTTTCGATATTGGAGTCGGAAAGGGGATTGTCGTAAGTCGGATTGCCGAGGGAAGCTAAAAGCTGGAGGGATTGCTCTTTTGTCAGGAGGTCGGGGCTTACTCCGAAATAAGCCAGGCTTGCCGATTTTAACCCTTGAAGCTGGTTGCCGAAATAGGCCGAATTCAGATACATCAGCAGGATATTTTCTTTGCTCTGGGAAAATTCCAGCCCGGCAGTATAAAGAGCTTCTTTGAATTTATTAGATAGGCTCCTTTCGTTTTCCTGGCCAAGGAGGATCTTAGCCAATTGCTGGCTGATGGTGCTGGAGCCTTTTCTTTGGGAAACGCCGAGATCATTACCCAATGACCCCAAGATGCTTATCGGGTTGAAACCTTTATGCCAATAAAAAAACCGGTCTTCTTTTTCGATCAGGAGTTTTTTGAATTCTTCGGGGATTTGCGCAAGGTATTGGCTCCAATAGCCCTTGGGATTCGGTTTTATTAAAATTGTTTTTCCGCCGCGGTCCAGAAAGGCCAAAGATTCGTTTTTTTGATAGCTAGCCGTTAGTTCTCTGCCCAGATCATGGCAGAGGGATAACCCGGCCAAAAAGAGAATTCCAGCGGCAGACAGAGCGAAGATCAGCGCATTTTTTTTGCTAACGGTCATTTTTTAATGATACAATCAGCATCATTTCTTAACAAGCGGGATCTTGCATAGAGGTAAGATATGCCGAGTTGGCTGGCGTTCGGCCGGTTGGGTTGACCATGTTAAATAATTTCGCCGAAAGCGAAATTGCCGTCAAGGCGGCATTTAACAGGGTTGACCCTGTATAATATTCGCCGGGAGAGGATAATTCATTGCTTTTTTGCCAGAAGGGGAAGTAGAGTCCGTTGTTGCCAAATGTAACAATTATACAGGGTTGACCCTGTAATAATATTCGCCGAGAAGGCGCAAAAATCTCTGCTTTATTGTTTTTCCCCAGCGGATAAGGATCGTTATCATCAGCGGGAGCGATTATACAGGGTTGATTTTTATTTTGACTTTTGCTATAATCCACGCATTATGGCAATAGAAATAAAACAAACAACTATGGATACAAAAGATTTTCAAATATCGATCGAGGAAATGTCCCAAGCGGGCGTTAATTTCGGGCACAAGGCTTCCCGCCTTCATCCTAAGATGCAGCCTTATATACTGAAAGTGAAAGATTCGGTTCATTTTATGGACCTGGAAAAATCCGCTCAGTCGCTGAAAGACGCTTTGAACTTGATCCGCAAGATAGTAATGGACGGAAAGTCCGTTTTAATGGTTGGAACAAAAGTTCATTTGCGCAATATGCTGGAAGAATCCGCCAAAGAATGCGGGTTTCCTTATGTGAAAGAGAGATGGATAGGGGGCACTTTCACCAATTTTGAGGAGATCAGAAAGAGAATACAGTACTTTAAAGATCTGGAAGCCAAAACAAAAGAAACTGATTTCGAGAAGAACTACACCAAAAAAGAGAGATCAATGATGAACAAGGAGATCGCCAGATTGAATCTCAAATTCGGCGGAATTAAGGATATGGAAAAAATGCCCGAGGCCTTATTCGTCCTTGATATGAAAAAAGACGCTATCGCCATCAGCGAAGCGAGGAAAAAAGGAGTTAAGGTCATTGCCATCGCCGATACGAACGTTGATCCGACCAAAGCTGATTTTCCGATCCCGGGCAATGACGATGCGGTTTCTTCAGTAAGATATATTTTAGGCAAGGTCAAAGAAGCCGTTTTGGAGGTAAGGCCGAACACATCATCTCAGGCCGAGCAGAAAAAATAAATTTTTCCGTTGCAGGCTGATCTCTTGAAAAAGAGGTCTTTTGCCGGAAATTTTAAAATTTTCTAAAAATATTATGGTAACAATCGACCAGATCAAACAATTAAGGGAGGAAACCGGAGTTTCCGTCACCGAGTGTAAAAAAGCCCTGGAAGAATCTCAAGGCGACATTCAAAAAGCCAAAGACATTTTGAGGGCTAGAGGCAAAAGCATAGCACAGAAGAAAGGAGGCCGCGCAGCTAACGCCGGCATCATTACCAGTTATATCCACCCCGGAAGCCAGGTTGGAGTTTTGCTTGATCTTCGCTGCGAAACCGATTTTGTCGCCATGTCCGAAGATTTTGTAAAATTGGGACACGAGATCTGTTTGCAGATCGCCGCTTCATCTCCTGCATACGTAAGCGAATCCGACGTTCCCGAAGAGGTTTTGAACAAAGAAAAAGAGATAGCTTTGGAACAGGTAAAGGGAATGAACAAACCGGAGAATATTATCAACAACATCATCGAAGGTAAATTAAATAAATACAAAGCGGAGAACTCTCTCCTCTCCCAGCCTTGGGTGAAAGATCCGAGCAAGACCATCAAAGACTTGGTCAATGAATGCGTTGCAAAACTAGGGGAGAATATCCTCCCGAAAAGATTTGTTCGTTATGAGCTTTCAGCTTCTAGCCCAAATAGTTCTTGCTCTTAGTTTTTTGGGGATGCTCGCAATGATCTTGAGAAAGATCCCTGCGCTAGCCCGACTTCCTGAAAATGCCGGCCGATCGGAGGGCTATATTTTAAAGTTGAAGAAAAAGGCCCAAGCCGCCAATCCGTTCAAGGGAACCAAGCCGGAAGTTTTTTTGCAGAAGATGCTTTCAAGGGTAAGGATATTGTCTTTAAAAACCGATAATAAAGCCATGGATTGGATACAGACGCTGGGTAAGAGGATAGACAAGAAAAATAATAATTTTTTCCACCAGATATTCCCGGAAGAAAAAAATCCGTTCAGCCGTCCGGATCAGGCAGGCCAGAAGAGCATAAAGCAGGACGATTATTGGAAGGATATTAAGAAATCCGTTTCCACTTCCGCCGCCGCCAAACGCAAGAGTTCGGCGAAAAGGTCCAAAAAGAAATAATTTTTCCATTTTTAAAAGATGACTAGCCAAAAGGCTAATTTTCTTTCTTCGCCCGCCGAAGTCCCGCAAGCGTGCGGGACGAAGGAGGGCTTCGCCCGCCGTATCTCTCGCAAGAGCGAAGGAGGGCTTAGCTCCTGCCTGCCGGCAGGTAAAGAACAACTGCTCGCGGATAGGGAATAAAGTTATTTAATATCGTATCGAAGTTTTATGCCTCCTTAGCTCAATGGCAGAGCAACTGTTTTGTAAACAGTAGATGTTAGTCCGATTCTAATAGGAGGCTCCAAAAGCGTATTGGTTCTATTGATTTTTCAGCAAAGGCGGCCGTGCCGTCTGTTTTTATTTGGTGCCATTATCAATATGATCGCTTGCAAAAAGAATGATCTGCTATATAATTATCTTATGGTTGTCCCAGACTTAAAACTCGTCGAATATTTGAAAGCCTCTTTGGCGCAAGGACGTTCAAAGGAGGATATTTATAAAGAGCTTCTTGGCCAAGGATGGACCATTGAAGCCATTCAAGGAAGCTTTAACGCGATCGGCACGGAACAAGAAAAAGAAGACACGTCAAAAAAGACCATTAGTCTGATCGTGACCATTGCCGCCGTGCTCGTTGGGGCGGGGATTTTTTCTTTTATCGCCGCGAACTGGACGGAAATGGCAAGGCCGGTCAAGCTGGCGGTCATATTGATTTCGATGACCGCGTCTTACGGCGCCGGGTGGTATCTGAAGGAAAAGTCAAAACTTTTAAAAACCGGAGAGGCGCTGATTTTGCTCGGTTCGATAATCTATGGCGCGGGAATATTTTTAGTCGCGCAAATGTTCAATATCCAAGCCAACTGGCCCGATGGTTTCATTTTGTGGATGATCGGCGCTATCGCCATGGCTTTTGCGGTTGAATCGTATCCGTTATTTAATCTTGCTATCCCGCTTGGCATCGTTGCCATAGTGGGGCATCCGTTCGGAATTTTTACCGGAACGGGAAGCAATTCCTTCCTGCTCACTTCGTCGTTTTTACTTCTTGCCGCAACAATTATCACTTTCGCGACCGGATGGATGATCCGCAAAAAAATGTCGCCTGATCTTAAAAATTTTTATTAAAAGTTATGATCTACGATATATTATTTTACCTTTTTTTCTTGGTTGTCGTTATCGGGATCATCGTCAGGATCTTTTTTTCTCTTTTCCGGCACAAAAATAAAGGCACGCATCCGGCCGACGACAAAGAATGGTATTTGCAGCTTGCCCTCTCCAAAGAAGATTCCCTTAGCCAATTTTTCTTCCTTTTAAGTTTTTTCTTCCTCGGAGTAACGCTGATCGCTTTCAATAGGGATATCGGCGGTCCGTTTTACTGGCGCACCATTTTGCTTGTTACATCCGTGATCGGTTTGGCCGGCGCTTACCGTTTTAAAGCGCTTTATGTCCTGCCTTTCAGTTTGATCGGTCTTGCTTCTTGGTGGGGCGCGCAAGCCGCGGAATGGATGCAGGGGAAAGATATCAAGGCTTCCGCGATTTTTGCCGGATTGATGTTCGCGGCATTGCTTTTTTATTCGCTGGGACATCTTCATGAAAAAGAAATGAAGTGGAAGAGGTTCTCGCTCGTATATTTGTTCCTCGGGATCATTTCCGTGACGGCCGCCCTATTTTTCCTTTCCACAAAACCGGGCCTGTCTTCTTTGGAAGACATGGCAAAGGGATCTTCATTCTTCGGCTCATGGCAAATGATTTTGTCTTTATTCTTATTTTTGGCGGCTATCGTCGGAACGGCTTTGTGCGCCATGGACAAAAAGCTGATGTCTCCTTTCGAGTTTTCCGCCGTCCTATTGTTAACGTTTTTATTCGGAGCGATCGCTTTGCTTCCCCAGCAAAGCATGTTTCTTCTGTACCATTACTCCGGCAATCAAGATCTGTCGGGTACAGGCATTCTGTGGGCAATAATCTTTAATTTCGTCTTGTTTTTTGAACTGCTCGGTTTGATCTTTTCAGGATATTTGCGACAGGAAGCTTGGCTGATAAATTTAGGCGCGTTTTTCTTATTCCTTCTTATTATCGTTAAATATTTCGACTGGTTTTTCACCTTTCTCGACAAAAGCGTCTTTTTCATCGGCGCGGGCATTTTGCTTTTCGCCGTGGGGTGGTTTATGGAGAAGGGCAGGAGGTATATGATCTCCAATATTAAGACTCAATCCCAAAAGATCTCACAATAATATGCTGACGAAACAAGCAAAATTTATAGCGGCGATAACATTGCAAGTGATTATAGTCTTCGCCATTATTATTTCCAAGTTGTCCGTTCTTTCCGGCGGTACGGATATTTTGTTGCGGATCGAGCCGGTTGACCCGCGGGATATGCTGCGCGGTGATTACGCCACTTTCCAATACAGCAATGTTTCCAATGTTTTTTCCGATAACCAGCAGATCAAAAATGGAGATACCGTATATGTAACATTGGAACAAAGCGGAAATTATTGGATAGCAAAGGACGTCCAAAAGACGAAGCCGTTTGGCGGAGAAATAGCTCTTAAGGGCAAGGTTGCGAGCAGCAACGGTTCTGGCATCCATATTGTTTACGGGATCGAACAATATTTCATTCCCGAAGGAAAGGGACAAGGTTTCAGTTTTTTCAATAAAGAGGCCGCGGCAAAAGTCGTAGTTGATGAAAATGGCAATGGCGTTCTTAAACAGATTTACGTTGATGATAAGCCTTGGCCGTAATTTTTTTGCAACAGTTTTTTGGAAAGGCTGGCGGGATCGCATAGCCGTTCGGAAATCAACAAATGATCGGGGAAACCCGATTTTTTGTTGATGCTTATTTTTTCATATATACTGGCGTTAAGGAGAAATAAAAATAGCAAAAAATAAAAATGAAATTGGATAATTTTCAAACCGCTATCAATAAAATAAGGCAGCGGCCAGAAGAAAGGCTTGCTATTTTCAGAAGCCTTTCGTTGAGCCAGCAGGCGCAAGCGTGCTTGGTTTTGAGCAAATATCTCGCTTACGATCTTCTTTCCGCTATATCGAACAAGGACGTAGCGGCCATACTTGAACATTTGGATCCGGACGAGGCCACGGATATCCTCCAGCTTTTTTCAAAAGAAAAGCAGGGACAGATGCTGAAGATAATGAGCGAAGAGATTAAAAAATCGGTAGAGAGGCTTCTTAGGTTCGATCCCGAAACCGCGGCCGGGTTGATGGATGTCGATTATATCCAAGTAAACGAAGACGACAGCATAGCAGAGGTTGCCAAGCAGCTCAAAGTCCACGAGAGGAGGACGGGCCGGATTCCGGCGATTATCGTTCTTAAAAAAGGAGGCGATCTTTCGGGATATCTTCCCGGCCATGAATTTGGTTTTGCCTATCCGAAAGACAAGGCGAAAAAATACGTGCACAAAATAATAGTCATACCTTATTCCGCATCCAGGGAAGAGGTTGTTGAGCTTTTTCGCAATTATCCCCATTCGAAAATGGCGGTGCTGGGCGAGACGGGCCAAGTACTGGGAATAATCTATTCCGATGATGTTCTGCGATTATTGAGAGAACAGGAATCCGCTTCGCTGTATAATTTCGCGGGAGTTTCCAAAGAGGAAAGCGTGCTTGACGGGACGATAGACAAGGTAAAATTCCGTTATAAGTGGCTGATAATAAACTTGGGGACCGCTTTTTTAGCTTCTTTCGTGGTCAGCCTTTTTGATTCGACTATCTCAAAATATGTTTTGCTCGCGGTCTATATGCCGATAATCGCCGGGATGGGAGGGAATGCCGCCACGCAGACAATGGCAGTGATGGTCAGAGGAATAACCCTTAAACAAATAGACCTGGGTTCTCCGTTGTATACGCTTAAAAAAGAGGTGTCGGCCGGAATAATAAACGGAATAATAAACGGCATTATCGTCGCGGCTGTCGTCCTTATTGTTAACCGCGATCCGATGATCGCTTTTATCCTGGCGCTGGCCATGGTGATAAATTTAATAGTGGCCAGTTTTTTCGGGACGCTGATCCCTCTGTTCATGAAAAGGCTCGGCAAAGACCCGGCTTCTTCGGCGACCATATTTATCACTACGGCAACGGATGTCTTGGGTTTTTTAGCCTTCCTTGGATTGGCAAAGCTATTGCTTCCCTGATTTGCCGGAAAGCCAATAGATCATTGGATTTTTTGGTTCAAAAACTTTGCGAAAATAACGGTTTTTCGCCCGATATTTTCGTTTTTTTGGAGGCAAGATCACTGCCATGGAAAAACCCTTGACAGAGAAAAAAGAATAGAGTAATAAATAATAGTACATCGAAAAAATATGGCTAAGAAAACGATGAGAATATCATTGTGATCTGAGCGAAAGAAGAACGTGCACTGAAGAAAAGAAAAATAGTCAGGGCCACCTGATTTTTTCTTTCTGCAAGTTTGCGGGCCATAGGAAAGCAGTTTAAAAACTGAATAAAAAGTAATTAAATTTATTTAATTACTACGAACCGTAAAACACAATAAATTAGTAAGGTTTATTTAGTAGATGATTTTTTAGAGTTGTCTCGTTATTTTTTTGAGAGTTTGATCCTGGCTCAGGATGAACGCTGGCGGCGTGGATAAGGCATGCAAGTCGTGCGGGACTAATATGTGATTACATCAATTGTTAGTTTAGCGGCGAACGGGTTAGTAACGCGTAGATACGCACTCCTCAAACGGAGATAGCCCATCGAAAGATGGGGTAATATCCGATGGTATCGCCCTTAAAGCGATTAAAGCCGTAAGGCGTTGAGGAAGCGGTCTGCGTCCTATCAGCTAGTTGGTGAGGTAATGGCCCACCAAGGCTATGACAGGTAGGCGGAGTAAGAGCTTGTCCGCCAACAAGGGCACTGAGACACGGGCCCTACTCCTACGGGAGGCAGCAGTCGAGAATATTGGACAATGGGGGAAACCCTGATCCAG
>Ga0265297_10006995_pt1 | contig 15923 bp, 31 predicted proteins | sample Munlanlwell13791_FD_192502 | JGI IMG/M metagenome (GOLD analysis project Ga0265297, IMG submission 192502) | Leachate microbial communities from a municipal landfill in Southern Ontario, Canada - Leachate well 137-91 | ecosystem: Engineered > Solid waste > Landfill > Unclassified | place... | reverse complement strand
TGCATTACATGATCGTTGGATACAACTACAGATGTCATTGGGCGCATCATGCGCGGATAATTCATCGATATGGGATAATTATGCGCGGATGGTGTTTCAAACCCGCGATATTATTCCCTTGAACCATAATCTTCTTGTACTTCTGTCGAAGCTTAGGGATGAAGGACACAGTATAAGATTGTGGACCAATGCAAACACTGAGTTAGAGCGTGACATAAAACACATTCTCAATGGATACAACCGTATCTTCGATTCATATAAATTCTGCAGTGGTAAAAAATCCAAGACAACTGTGGAGGGGGTGGTTATAGACAACGAAGTTCAAAATCTTAAATGTGGACAACATGGGGTGTTGGTTCCAACTTTTAGATAGAGGAGGTCGCCTATGGGTAAGGTAATTCGTGAGTTTAGATTGTTTCCTAATCCCCATATGTACGAGCCTGTGGCATTTCATAGGGGACCGGTGGTAGTGTCAGCGTTCGCTGATCATCTGTACAGTTACCGAAGGATAGTCAAGAATTACGAATACATGCGCAATTTGGAGGAATTGCACGCACGATTCAAGGCCGCAGGAATCCTGACTGTCAGAGACAACAAGATAGCATTTGAGGTGATGGTCAGTAAAAAATCTCTTATGTTCGTAGGTTTCAACAACTATGTAATCTCTTTGGGATTCGAACTAATTCAACTATAGGGGGTAAATTCACCATGGAACTCATGTGTCTTAATTCCACTGCTTTTAACATGTTAAGCCTGTTCAAGGTAAACCAGAGTGTGATTGAATATCTGGACAGGATAAAAACAAAAACTGTTGTTGAACAAAAGTACAATGCTTTTATTACCAGTACTACACCGGCCGTTGATGTGATAGAAATACTACTGTCTTGTCATTACCACATGGCTGCAGTGCGGGTAGCTCATATACTGTTTAAAGGCACAATGTCTGTATCCGATGTGGTATCACTGCTCGCGGTGGGAGCAAATAGACGGTAGTGCAGATGGGGCGAGGGGGTGCACATCCCCCCGCTTAATGCACAAGTCAGGTCCAAAGTCCTGACAAATCAAATGCATTGAGAGGAGGTGAACAATATGAAACAAGCGCAGTTGCCTTGGTTCGAAGTGAATTACAAGACCAGGCAGGATTTTGATGGGGCTAGAAGTTGGTTTCTCTCATTTCTGGCACTTATGGAGAAAAACAATCCAACAAAGAGTGACCACATCAGAGAACATGTCAAGTTTAATTCGCATGACTTGTCATGTTTCTTTGACGGCAACTGTGGTCAGGGTGCGGTCGCAGTATCGTCCAGAGAAGTTGCAAATCTGCGTACGAAATTGACGACTGGTGGTTAACAATCCTTATCAGTAGGGGTGGGCAGTGAATTGTCCGCCCCTACAGTTTGTACGAAAGGAGGTGATAGATGATTAAATTTATACTTACAGTGGTAGGTCTTATTATGCTCTATTCATTTCCAGTACTTTTGTATGGATTGTTTGGAGCATTGATTGTAATACTTCTCCAAGCTTTGTTTAAAAAGCGTAACAATAATAGTGGATCACCAATCGACAAAAACCCAACGCCACAAAAATAGAAAGGATGCTCATGAAACCGCATTACTCAAGACAAAAAGACGGAGGCACAAAGAAAGTGAATGCCAATGTCATTCTTACGATCTTCGTGATTGTTTTGCTGATCGTGACTTTCATCATATTCTATAAGTATGCTACCGCACCTGTAATGGATGGTGTCACAATGAGTTGTGCGGTGGATGTTACTGTAGCCAGCACACAGCTTGAGGGAAGTAGGACCGGTATAGTGGTCTCCAAAGGCGGACATGTTTTTATGGTAGACATCCATGGAAAATCTGCTCACACAGGAGACCAACGAAAGCTTGTACTAAGGTTCAACAAACTCAACAATGGTAACTATAGGCTGGTAAGCAGTGATCTACTGTTTGACGCCAACCAACTAGGTGAGGCGCTGGGGAGTAGCGAACATGGTGGATGAAGACATGTTCATTCCAGACATCGACCCTGATCATTTTAAGGATGAAAAGGATCGATTAAAAGAGCGAACTCCTGAAGATAGGTGGGAAGAAGACCCATTCATGCAGGAAATTGAACAACCAGAGGAAAAAGAAGGAGAAGACAATGGTTTTTTCAGTGACTGACACCGTCGAAAAATGTGAAGGCTGTGGACATGTCCACAATTTGGCACCTGCAGTTAACAAATGTGACATTTATGCTTATCCTGCTGCAAAACAGCGGGTTTTGGGCGGATGCGCTTCTCAGACCAATCGACAGTCGGTGGTCAAAGTCCCGGAGAAGAAGGTCAACGCACTGAAGGCGAGCAAGCGGGCCGCACAAGGTAAGTAAACCAGATTACAATTAGGGAGACGCCATCCTTGGTTCAAGGAGACTAAGGATGGATCTCCTGCAATTGTCCCTGTCAATAGGAACAAATGCAGGGGATTCCCCTAATTCAACAAGAAAGGAGGTGATATTTTAATGAATTTCAACAGATCGATTAGAAATACAGTGTTCTTTTTGCTTGGTCTGGCAATCGCGCTGTGCCTGATTCCTTTACTGTAGAGTTCTTACTACGGACACAGGAGGCACAACATGGCAAGAAAAAACAAACCACCTAGCATAACTACTATGCAGATGCTCATCTTCGGGGAAATGATGCACATCAAAATGCTCGTATCCTCATTGGCCGATCTAGTGGCCGCCATTGATGACAGGCCAGATCTAGAGCGAATATACAAGCGCGTGCATGCTATTCGCAAAGGATTTATGAAGATGTGCATGGAACAAACCACAAACCGACCTAATTGAACATGTGGGACTTAACATCCCACATATGTCACAAAGGGGGTGATTTATATTAGAACAATACTCACAGTACTGGTATTGTCAGTAATAATGTATTGGATATATTACTTCGTTTCCTACTTCTGGCGTCAGTACCAACCACTCATTGACGCCATAGCGAAGTGATTGGACTTGTAAATTCCAACTTTCTGTATAATTGATGTGTAGTTTTAGGCGCGTAATGAATTAATTTTAAACCTAAACTTATTGTATTGTGAGCTTTTGAGGCAGAATGTAATGGAGCCACTGCCTTAGGTAGATGTTAATACATAAAGGAACCTTAATATGACAAAAGGAAGGTTGTGTTGGGTACAGGGTGTTTACTCGTTTACCCGGCAACTTACAGACCCATCTTCACAGACAGGTAGCAGTGAACTTACTTTCGATGCATTCGAGCCCCCAAGTGCACCACAGGATTTAAGCTGAACCAGGAGAAGTAGGCTTTTACCGAATTTCGACTTGCAGGCCCGTGAGTTACTACATAGAAAAATGCATTACTAAAATTAAAGCCTGTTTTTGTAAACCTATCTACATAACCTTACACAAAGAAAGGATGTACATTATGCCAGCTTTTTGCCAGATTTCCAAAGACGATGTGGTAGCCTGTGTGCGTCATATGAATGAGCATCACATGGCACAGGATGTTTATCAGGTCGGTAATGGTCTCTATCACCGCGCCGACAAAGACAATTCGAAAGCATTTGACACTGCTAAGAAGCGGGAATTCTCCCACCTCATCGATATGGACACCGAGACCCTCCACACCATGTCCTGCAAAAAGGTGGGCGAGAGAACCGTGAAGGCGAGCGTCGTGCCAAAGCACGAAAAAGACACAGGACTGAAGCTCTGCGCATGTGTTAAACGCGCAATGAAGAAGTAAACTTCTTACAAGGAGGGTGCGAAGCCCTCCAAACAAGAAAGGATGTGAGTTATGTCAGTGGTAATAACGATGGATGAAGCGATCCGCCGCGCTGAATTTCGTAAGATCAGGGAAATGGCAGCAGAAATCAGGAAAAATGGTGATGCTGGTGCCAGTAGCTTGATCGAAAGAGCGACAATGTCGGGGAAGGAGGAAGATTTTGAGTTGTTGGAGGACGCGCTTGATGTCCTCTACTCCAACGGTGGATTGGTGTACTATCCGTCGTAGTCCCAAATACATTTAGAGAGTTGGGATCTCTGGTTCGAGGTGACGAGAGATCCCTCTCTCGCTTGTGTCTGATCATTGATTAGGCACAATCGAGGGATTCCCTTGGTAAAAACAACGAATAGGAGGTAATGTACAATGGTAGTCGAAGTCATCATCAAGAGGAATGGCGTGGTTGCTGAGAGAAAGATCATCGATCCTTGTAAAGTTAAACCCATAACCATTAGCAATAAGATTAGGAATTTCTTGGAGAAAATCGAACTGGGAGAAATCCACCAGTCCTGCATCGGAGCCAAAACTGAGGAGGCGGTAATCTGGGGCAGACTCGACCGGCGTTGCTACAGACTCGCTGGAAAATTTCCCTGCCGCAAGTCGTGGAAGCGCAGCAACAAAGCAGCCGCCCGTCAGTGGGCATGGCACGAAGGGAGGTGAAAATAATGCCTAACATGAGACAATATGCACAAACCGTAAGAGATGGTGTTTGGTCCGCTCCATACACCAAGGTGGGAGCCCGTCCGGTGGATTGGCAAGTGGTACGAAATCTTAACCATCTCAAGAAGGATTCCGAACGCGGATATGTTATGGGTGTTCAACATATCAGAAACTTCGTGAGTAAGCACATGGAAGGGTGGACCATGAAGATGTCGTCGGTAAAGGTGGATGGAGGGATTCGTTATTATCTCGTTTGCAGAAAGGGATAATCATGCAGGACATTTCCAAAACCTACCACTCAACAAGTACACCTGCGCATATGTTTGTTGACGCACAGGATATTATCAATTACATACTTGGTGGTAGGGCAGTGATTACCATCAAAAGCCTCAAAACAGGAAATCACCATACCTTCAGGGTGCGTAAGAAAACCTATGTAGACAAACTTGGCAACAATCCAAAGGTCTATTTCTATGTGTGGGCTAGGGGCGATAGCTGGTATACCTACATAGGTGCTATCCACAAAAACAAGTTTATGCACACAAAGAAAAGTTCAACAGCCCCAAACATGTCCATAAAATTTACCGCATTCAACACCGTATGGTATCTCATCAATAAGTCAGTAATGCACACCATGATAGAGGTGTGGCATCACGGTACCTGCGGTATTTGTGGTAGATATCTCACGCATCCAGAATCAATTAAGCGTGGTATTGGGCCGATCTGTGCACAGTACGGACATTAATGTACTTCATATTCGTCCAGCCTCATGACGATATAAACTGAGGAAGTAATACGAGGGGAAGTACCTCGATGCGCGCCGACTTCGCGCATTCAGTTAAGTTGGGAGGTTTATTATGGCAGAAATCACGAAAGACAAACCCCTTAGCAGTTATATCATGATGCATGGGTATCTTGCCCACGACAACAAACTGTTTGACCGTGCTTGCCCTCAGTGTGGCAAGGGAGGATTTTACTCCGCAGTAACTGATGTGTGCACGAAGTGCGGTTCCAGGCTCGAGTGCATCGTCACCGAAGACGGTACCCCCATGATCATTTCCGAGGGCACCTTCTTTCCGATACAGGGTGATGCTACCAGGAAACTGTGGGAGAAGACAATCGAGCGGAGGAGGGCATCAAAGCCCACATTCAGGTTCAACATTGTGGAATTCATGGACATGAAAACCAAGCGACTGCAACCGCCAAAAGACCATTACAAGATGGTCAAGGGTGCGCTCATCAAGCTGGTTACTCAGAATCATCTGTGGATTCCCAAGACATTTCCTCGCAGAGATCCCAACGCTATGTCAGGTGTGGAGGAGATGTTTCAGATCTTCCCCAAATACAGGGACACCATCGAAGTCATCAGCGGGCCAAAGGCTGCGGCATCGGTAGTCGCACCTTCCAGAGATCCCAAAGCCCTTGCGCAGTTGATCGCCAATGGTGAACTCAACTCTGCACAGTTGGCCGAGTTGTGGGCACAGGCCAAGGCGAAAGAGGAGGCGTCGGCCACACCTACAGTTACAAAGACTGCGGTTCCTCAGGTAGTGGCTCAACCCGTTGAAGTGATTGATCAGGAGCCTGACAATCAGTCGTATGAGCTTTCCGAAGAGGACCTTGCGTCCATCGCGGCGAGTATGGACGGATTTATTGAATAACATCATTCAGGGGGCTTGCCTACGGGTAGGCCCCCAACCTTGAAGGGGGTGTTTTATTATGAGTAATTGCATTAATAAGTTGCGTTTTGACATAAATACAGTAGTAGCACTCGCTCCCGAGTACCGTAAGTACTGCATGGAGGTGGAGGAAGCCCGTCAGTTGTTGCGCGAAGGTCTTCGTTATGCACCGATAAGGAAGCATGTGGAAGCTGAAAGCTCCGACGAACAGGAAGTGCTGGACTTCATCAACGATAAGGGCGATAACAGCCTTGGTGAGACAGCCACCAACGCACAGATGCCTGATAGGGGCAACAATTACATTGAGGATGTGTTTGAAACCGACAGAATAGTCAATGGGATACATGAACTCGGCAACGACAGCGACAATGATCCAGACGCCCCTGCTCCTGTGATTGAAGAAAAGAAACTGATGCTGCTGCCTGAGTATCTGTTGCAGAAGGGACATGGTGATCTCAGTATACCAGCTCTGCCGCCACCGAAGAATGTACTGGCAGTGGATTCAGTGTTGTGGGTTGGACCAACCTGCTGTTACACCGTGCTGCCGTACAAAGGAACCAAATCTGATGTGGTTTCAAACAGCTGTTGTCTGGTACGAGATATGTTGTCGGTAGGTTACCGCAATGGCGCCATCAGGCTGTGCAAGGATGCATATTGGATGAACAGAAGGAAGAACATTGTGTCCGCTATGCCAGCCGAGCGCCGACGGCTTGTCTACAATGTGGAACTCAAAGCGCTGTTCAAAGTCAGCAGTACGAAGAAAACTATCACACCTAAAGACAAGAAGCGCAGATGGCAGCCATACACACGGTACAAAAACAGCGTACTGAATTGTGTGTACGATCACGCAAATATACCAATATCATCTCCTGAGCCGCTGGTCAGAGTTTTCAGGAGAATGGTGATCGAGGCAGTGCGAAAGGATTTGCCAGGCGCTGTGGATCTTATGAATACCGTTCAAACAGAAGTGCGCAGTATGGGACGGCATCGTATCACACTGTCCGAAGATTTCACCACATCCCTCAGTATGAACTCCAGTCTGGCCTTCTTCGCATTTCAGCACAAATATGGTGTGGCTATGCCGTGGATGACTATGCGGGTATGGACCAACATAGCCAATATACTGCAGGACGATGGGCGCGATAAATCGCGGGAGGGAAAAGTTGTCAGCCACAAAAGCAGATTGGCCAAGTTTCGAAAACTGTTCAGGAAATACCCAAACTACAAGGGATTTCTCCAAGCTGCATTTCAAGGAGATTTCAAAAACATCTGTATGGAATTGGTGCCGGTCACTGGCAACACCAATGTAGTACAGACTCTACTGGAAGGTATCAACAGTGACAAACTTCCGAAAGCGTTTCATCACTTGGTGGTTGGGATAATCAGATCCAACTATTCTGACGAAGACAAACAAACATTCCTTACGGTGGCGTCGAACATGGCAAGTGATCTTCTCCATCGTACTCACGACATGTTCGGGAAGAAGTTCGACAATCTGGCGGACATGGGCGACTCGTGGGTTAAGACTGTGTCCAGGATATTGAAGACCACAGACAGTCCTGCTGCGGCTTCGCTCGACTGGATCAGCTGGCGGGATTTGCACCGCATGGCACGGGATTTGAAGTACAGAGTTCGACCCAACAAGTTTGACAGTGTGGAGGACATGAAAGCACTTCACAACAAACTGGCTGAATACCAGAACCGCAATCTGCGTGTGAGAATGTCGATGGGTGAGATGGGAATAAAGGAATTCACCCCGTTTGATCACCCGACTGACGAATTCGACGGGTTTAGATTTGAATTTCTGGACACGCCTCTCAAACTGCTCGACGAAGGTACCAATATGCACCATTGTGTTGGTGGTTACGCCGACAGTTGTGCATGTGGCGCGTCGCTGATATTCTCCATGCGCAAAGGTGACCGAGCATATGTCACCATCGAACTGAGTGGGGAATCTCTGAAGATCAAGCAGCAGTACAGTCTGCATGATGCAGTAATCCGAGGCACCAAGGCAAACGAGATCATCCAGAAATGGCACAAGGCGGTGCTGGAAAAGCACAAGGATGACAAGGTGTCGTACTACAATCTCGGTCAGGTGGACTGGATCACGAAGCAGATTGACAAATACAACAAGGAACTGGAGTATGAGCGCGATGCGGATTTGGTGCGCATCACCACCATGGCCAGGGACGATCTGGTGAAGAAACTCGAAGCCATAGCCGTTAAAGAGGATGAGGAAATCATCGAACTCACCGAGGACATGTTGGTGAGGGAGGAGGTGGCAGCGTATGCGTAAGAATGGAAACAAAGCATTCCGTTCCCGGACCCGACGCGGGCAGCATGCGCGTAAACGATCAACCCGAGGGGGCAGACTCCTCTCTAAACTTTTGAAACAGGAGGTCAAATATGTCGTACAATCGTGATATGTGTCCTTTCTTCCCCGAAGATCAAGCTGGTTATACCTGTGACAAGGGGTGTGATCTTCGTGAACCAAGGGATTGCACGGTCAAGGGTATGAAAGACTGCCCGGCAATTGAGTGGACCTGTGCCAAGTGCGAACTTAACGAACAGTCAGGTTGCCCGGTGGCGTACGATCTGTACAATATCGACGGCGACTGTCTGCTGGACAAATAGGAGGGAAAATCATGCAGAATATTCTCACGACATTGGAGACAGTTATTTCCTACATGATGGGCGGTCGGTCTGTATTCACGATTGTCAGTCAAAAAAGTGGGAAACATTACAGTTTCAGAGTTACACAGAACAAACGCAACTTTAGACGGTTCTTCGTGTCGGCGCGGATCAACTGCCCATCACCAAATCGATTCGCGTTCAAATACATCGGTAGGATTATTTACGATCATAAGGACAATCGCTTCGAAAGTACACCTGGGAGTGTTGTCGACGAAAGTGATCTGTCTTTTAGATCGTTTAAGTGGTATTGGGAGTTCCTCAACAATCACAAAAGACTTCCTGCTAATACCACACTTTACCATCATGGCAGCTGCTCTGCATGTGGTAGAAGATTAACTGACCCATTGTCCATCGAGCGGGGCATGGGGGCTACCTGTTGGAAAAATAGGAGGATGTAATCATGGCTACTGGATTTAAATCCACTGTCAGTCGTATGGAGAAAGAGAGTGAGTTGCACAGCTCTCTCGAAAGTGCAAAACAGCGCCTTTATGAGGCACACACACAGGCTACCAAGTTGCGTAAGCAGAAAAAGGCGGATCGCGTATGGAAAGTGATTACCTTGATTGGTGTACTGCAACGCGATGAGGTCGACAAATTTGACCGTATGGTCACTGAGGAGGTGTAAACTATGGGAATGGATGCCAACATCATTTGTATTGGCCCTTTCTCCCACGACATCATCGACTGTCTGAACTATGACGCCGAGGATTACGAGGGGACAGAAGAAGGTAAACTTATCAGCGTAACCCTTTGCCATTGCAATACAACCGATCAGAGCAACGAACTAGCGAGATGCTTCAAGGAGCTAGATTCTCACGATTTCAACACTCATCACATCACTGAAGACAGGGTGCAATGGATTTCACTCAGTATGATGGAGTTCGAGAATCCGTCGCAATGGGAGCGACTGGAGAAACTTCTCCAGCATGGTTTCACCTGTATCTATCAGCCCAACTATTAAGGAGGTGATGCCTATGAATACATACAGGAAACACCCGGGCATGAAGTCCACAGCCAACAGCCGTGAAAAGGACAGCGGTAAGAAGTTGCCCCGTCCCGGGCATGAAGTCTACAGGGATGAAAAGAAACCCGGTAAGAAACACGACACATTTTGTTTGACATGCGGTCTAAAGAACTGCCGCAAGTTGTCCTACTGCAGACGCGCGAAGCTCGAGAAGTGAATGCGGTCCCTTCCCGGGCATGAAGTCTACAGCCGTTTGTCTCTTTACCGATTTTTGAGGGGGTTGGAGTAGAACCCTGTCGTGGTAGGTACGCAAAACCTTTTGACTCGGAGGTAGTTATGTCTATTTGTATTAAGTGCGGTCGGGTAATTAAGTCCGGTGAGTGCGCCTGCGCAACCGTTGAAACGCCATTCGTCGCCATCGAACGCACAGTCCTGAGGGACACGATGACGAAGATGACCCGCAGTGTCAGTCGCGCCATGGCCGTGCCCGCTTTGGGTACTCAGAGATAAACATCAACCGCGCCCATGCCAACACGGGTGGGCGCTAATTACGGAGGTGACGCTATGAAGTTGGAAGTCTACAAAGACCCTGGAAAGATCGCTCTTGACCTGATCGTAACCGCATTCATGAATACGGACGCGGAAACGATCATTATTGACGACAACATACCGTCGATCGATGGACATCTGGGAATATGGGTACCTGAGACCAAATCGGTACTCATCGATCTGGCTATGTGCATCGGAAACACTGGATGGATGGAGAAAGAGGGTTTGCTCACGATACCCAATGCGTGGTACAATCTTCTCTATGTTACCTTCCACGAAGCCGCACATGCGCGAAACACTCCTGCCCTCATCCAGAATCTGGAACTGCAACGGGAGGTGTTGGAGAACGCGGCCCATCAGGAAGCCATCGATTGCATGTTCGAATGGCTTAAGGTCAATCCCATCCCGAATCTGGACGATATGGGATGGATGGGTATCCGTTTACGCGCCATGATGAACATGATCTATGCGCGGAATCAGGAGATTGGAAACGAAATTGACGCCATGAATACGCCTGCGGTAGCTCGGGCAGATGTATTTGTGAAGTCACACAAGTTCTCAATGTCCGATGTCAAGTGTCTCTTTGACCGTATTGATGAAGGGTCGATGGGCATGAAAATCGGCGGCGTCAGATACCTACGGCCGGAAGAAACATTTTACGCGGACATCGTCATAGAGTAGCAACCTTTCCACATAACCACCATTCAACGAAAGGAGTGAATACATGCAGTATTACAACGCAGCGCAGAAAATGACCTTGCTGAAGTCGATAGTTGCGGCGATATTCAGCTGCAAAGCGCAGAAACTCAGCCCCGAACTGATCTCCGTACCCACAAACTGTGGTACATTCAAGGGGAAGTGGTTTGCGTCTACGCTATACGGGGTGGACTTCGACATCGCGGAGCCCAATGGAAAAATGCTCATCCGAGTCATTGAGCAGAATCCGAACAAAACGGACGCCGCAGGCAACAGGAAATACCACGCAAACCTCGCTGTACAAGGTCACCAGATTGCTTGGGTGATCGACCGCAGCAAGAAAGAGGGTGGATTCCTGGGTAGAATTCAGGACGGTGAGTGGATACCCAGCGCAGAAAGAGCCACTCAGCCAGTAAACACAAAGTTGCCGGCGCCCCAAAATATCCAGCAAGTCTCTTTACCGATTTACGAGGAGGAAACACTCCCGGAGATAACAGGGAGTGTGCCCGAGTTCATCATCGAGCACTTCTCCGAAGAGGAACAGGCCTGGGAAGAAGAACCGCTATTTGGAGGCGGATATGACCCAGACGAGCCCTGACATCAACAAGAATGTTGCTATCGTCGACAGGGTTCTGGATGGTGGACAGACCATAATCCTACATTGCGAACTCGGCGGAAGATTCAAATGCCGTAACAAAGGTTTCGAGGTGGGAGATGTGGTCTGTTACACCATTGATCCGTTAACACAACAAGTAGTTCACATACTACCTAAAGATGTAGCTGACATCAAGGTGCTGCTCGCAAAAGAACCCACTTTGCAGTTAGCTATGATAAAGGAGGAACTCGATGTTGAGTCGATCATCGCAATTAATCCACCAGATATCGGACAGGAAACTGAGATCGATCCTGATTTCGGTTGCGGAGACAGTGGAGAGCAAGATTCTTTCGGGGCTGATTTCGCCTTTGACCCCCTTGATTTCTACGACCCCACAAGGATTGACTGTACAGATCACCTGGGAGAGGAAGCACCCGGAGAAACCGATAGTGTTCAAATTCACCTATCGGCTGAATACGAGTGCTTTCAAGGACTGGTGTTCGGCGAACCGGAGGATGACTGACGGTTTGATGGTGATTATGAAGTTCGGAGTACAGATCACCATCGAGAACATGAACAAGCCTGAAAAAGCCGCATTTACAATCGACGACAAGCGGTCAGATCAGGTATTTCTGAAACTCATGGAGAAGCCCGAGGTCTTCATGATACACAGGGAAATCCTCGAAAAACGGGAATGGATGATCTACCGGGAGGCAGACATATAAATTGTCCGGGATTTCGTCTCTTTTCCGTTTTTTGAAGGTTTTGGCGGCTGGCGTGTGATGAAAAAGTACTCACACAATTGGTGTAAACACTCACACACTTTTATCAGGAGGTTCAAACATTATGGGTAATGCAATCGCAATTTTGACCGGTGCTCATGTTGCAGGTGTCCCCACATTCTTCCCCGCAGCGGACGGTGATCCGAAAAAGCACACGCTGATTCTCAATGTGATGATCAACGGTCGGAAGAAGAAAGACGGGAGCCGATCGGTGGAAACGCACGCCGTGAAGTTCTGGGGGAAGTACGCGTGTATCGCGGCCCATCAATTGAAAAAGGGTTCCGCGATCAATGTTTTCGGTGTGTATACGACCTGGCAGAGGGACACGGGAGAGGTGAAGAACGGGAAGAAGGTCATCGAAGAGAAGACTTCGGTCAGGTGCGACCAGTTCGAACACGCCGGCATGACCCAGAAAGAGGTCGCCGCCATGATCGATGTGAACCTCGCCGCATACTACACCGGGATCGCCGCGGGTACCATCCATCCGCAGACCAAGCTCACTTCCGAAATGTTGATGAAAAAGCCGGAGCTTTCGGTCTACGGGGACTACAACCCGGCCCTGGCCGCACAGACGGGAATGTACGGGAACGCTCGTGTATTCGTGAAGGGAATTGGCTGGCTGAACGGGAACGGGCAGGTCGCACAGCCCGCGTCCGCAATCCCAGCAGACAAAGCCACCGTGGATGCCATTGCGCGAAGGATCGTCGAATTGCAGCAGGGCCAGCTGGTGGATGTGGCGGCGATGAAAGCCGCCGAGAAGGTCGAAGTGGTGCCGAACGCTGAGGTCGTCGCACCGATCGATGCATTCGCAGCCGCAGAAGTGGTTGCGGGATAAGTAGTAAACGCTAGCTGCCCGGGGGAATGGACATGGTGCCTGTATAGGTACTGGTTCATTCCCCCGAATTGTTTTCTTTTTTACCCGGTACTTTTTTCTTAGTTGACCGTATTCTTTTCGCCGTCCACTTTATATGGAGGTATAGATACATGATCAGATTTGTTATCGTGGTCTGCGCCATTGCTATAGTATGTATGTATCCTATTTTGTTATGGATTGGTGTCGGCGCAGCAGCTACATGCTTTCTGACTAAATACAGGATTGTAAAGGCAGGCGGGGAGGAGGATATTAGGAACCGGCCCTCGAAAAACTCCAGGGGATTCAAGACCTACCAAGAGGTACAGGCCGAAAACATACGCAGGTGCGTCAAACCAGATTATGACCCAAATGCACCCGAAAATGTAGCGCGCAATAAATCCATCAACGACCTAGTAGAAGCCAACAGAAAGAAGGCTGAACAGGAGATGAAGGAAGCAATAGAGAAAGAAAAGGTTTACCGCGAAGAAAAGACTGTAGAGCAAATGATGAGTGAACCTGGAACAAAGTAGTAATAGTGTAGTATATGTACTATATTCTATGAACAAACCGCATTCTTTTATATCATTTTACCTAATCTTGCGAGCAAAACCTTGAAAAAGGGGTCAAATATGCAGAAAATAGGTCTTTTTTGTGCCTTTTTCATCATCTTGGGACTGATATACAATACAACAGTCGCAGTCCTATTCTGGTTCACAGTCGTACAGATACCATCGATATTCTGGTTCTGGTACGGTATGAGTGCTATAGGTTATGTGGTGTTCGCATATATCTATAGTATTATATACATCTACCGATTTCTTTTTCGCCGCGGAAAGGAGAATCTGACATGTCCGACTTAACAGGAACTCTCATAGGAGCTTTCATAGGGGCTATAATTGCAATAGCCATCATATACATATGGATCAGACTGGAGAAGAAATACTTCTCAAAGAAGGTCAAAAAGTTTGATGACCTGTGGGAGGAAGTACAGAAGGAACTGGATCGTCCTCTACCCATAGAAGTAACGCTGGGGGAGTAGGCAAACCCCCGTGTTTTTTAGCACTTCGTATACTTTGTCACATCTATACTAAATATAAATATATCTAACTCAATTATAATGCCATAAAAAGTGCTCTTTTTCCCCTATAGGAGTATACAATGAAGAAACTTATATCAGACGATACCAGGTCATTATTCATGTCCGTATACGCCAAGAATTCCAAAGTGAACACTGTAGGTAAGATTTGTTTGTTCCCTATCATGTTGGGTGCGACTGTAGTCTTTGGCCTGTTGGACTTCTTATTCACCAAGGAGAAGTGATTGTCGATCTGTGGGTATCGATCGATCGTTGATCCTGTGTGTATTGTGCATCGATCATGTGTGTAGGTTGTGGTATGTAAGTAGTTGGTATAGTGTATGATTATACTACTATCTATCGATCGACGGATAAAATGTGTATCGATCTGGTCAAAATCGATGTCGATAGTGTGATCGATCGGCACCCCTCTAATCCATGATGACCGTAGTAGTATAAATACTATAGTGGTAATACACACAGTAGAGAATAAAAAAGGACAACATAGAAAAAATACACACAGTATCATAAAGATACACACAGTGGTCAATCAAACAACCAAATCTAACACAAACAGTAGAGTGTACACACACTTACTGTCATTTCTGTTGGCCTATCCATAACACTGCATAACCTTATAACCGTATCCCTCATTATGTTTCTTATCCATATTCTTAACCTTATTCTTTTAGTCCGTTATATGGAGACCGTGCCCCGTTTGTTACCCCGCCGAAATTCCGTTTAATAGTAGTAAAATACTCTATAAATACCAATCAATTACAGACCACAATTCAGATGCCTATAGATAGATATATAAGTATCTGATATTACACTATGTTGGCAAACATCAGAAAGGAGAAATATACTATGACTGTTTATTCCGAAGACAATGTTTTCAGGTTTGGAGATTTTGTGGAGAAATTGGTGAAGATCATTGAAGATCATCCAGAGTTGGCCGACCTACCAATGGTTCAAGTCGACGATGAAAACACTTCAGAAGATCTAGATCATGTAAGCGATATGGAAGGATTTAATGTCGAGGTTGGAGACTTCATCTCTTATGGTGACATGATCGATCACGGAATAGAGGGTGAAATACCCGATGACTGTCACATGGACATGGGGGTATTCACTGAAATGGATGGTGCACCCCGTGAGCACAGGGCCAAAGCTGTCCGTCTGACATTTGACCATCGCTACGAATATTGACAGCAGACGCCATAGGAGGTCGTTCGATATGATGATCAAAAGGTACGAAATCGTGCCAGATGGACCGCTCGACAGGTTCAGGGTGATAGACAAACTCAAAGATGATTTCGTCTGTGTTCCTCTCACTGGCAAGTCTGAAGAATTCTTACGGGCAGTCATGGGTGAGGAGGATATGGCTGAGGAGGTCGATTCTTCGCGTGTTCATCCTGGGTATTTACCCGACCGAGAAAAGGAGGAATAGCCATGTACCAATTGATCAGTGAAGATCTTCGTGGTCTGGGTGGCCCAATGGGTTCGGAACATACCACATTCAGCACCGTGGGGCACTATAACGAGTTGAAGAACGCCAAAGAGGCGGCAGAAAAGATCTACGGCCACAAGAT
>Ga0265297_10006994_pt1 | contig 15925 bp, 20 predicted proteins | sample Munlanlwell13791_FD_192502 | JGI IMG/M metagenome (GOLD analysis project Ga0265297, IMG submission 192502) | Leachate microbial communities from a municipal landfill in Southern Ontario, Canada - Leachate well 137-91 | ecosystem: Engineered > Solid waste > Landfill > Unclassified | place... | reverse complement strand
TACCCTTTATTGTATTATCGGGCAATCTACCATGTTTCGGTGTCTTTTTATATGATTCAATCAATGCCATCACGGTGTCATTTTATATGATTTAATGCGAGCCCTTGACTTTTAAAAATAACTATCTATAATAGAAATAGGATTGGGGTGTCCCCAGTCGGCAAGAGGTCCTAAAAGGACTTTTTGTTATTTTATGGAAAAACCTTCAATCCATATCCGTCAAAATTTCCGTCGTCATTACAATATATTTTAGATTTTATAATATCGAAGGGCGGATAAGGTTCGGAAGAATTAAGAATATGCCTAGCCAAGGGATAAGCACATAAATCAGCTATCTGTAAGCCAATAATGTTTTCCTTTTTGAACGCTGAATCAAATTTATCGATTCTTCTCTTTAATCTGTCCGGAGAAACATAATAAGTCCCGCTGTCCAATATTTTATTATATTGATTTAAAAGCTGCTGATCTTCGTTTTTGCCTCTCTTTTCTATCTGAATATCGGCCACAGAATCGCCCCCCTTTTTATCCAAACAAAACATTAATCTCTCGACAACAAAAGACAAGGAAAGAGAATAGGGGTCTTTTGCTCCACGACCGTATCTTTTTATGTGTTCTTCTTTATTAACTCCGGAACCAATAACGGCAAAATCGGATTCTCCCAAAATAGAGTTTAATTTTTCATAAAATTTCTTTTTAACCTCTAAATCAAATAATATTTGAAATGGTCCCTCGCATTTTCTGATATCTCTGGAGTGTAAAATTACTTCGGTTGTTTTAAAAAATTCCAACTTAAATTCATTGATTTTTTGACATATTTTATTATATTCATCATCGCTAAAAAGACACCCGACAAGAACAAAAATAGGAAAATTTCCGTCCACAAAAGACAGTCCATGGTCGCCGGTTTCATCTAAAAATAATTTAAATCTTTTTTCCTGACTCATATTATTAATATTATATTACAAAAATAACCATAAAATCAATAATGATAGTTCTTGTGCTTGTTCTTGACTTATCAATAAATATGCAACATTATGAAGCGGGGTAAGGAAAAACACGACTTCTAGTTGACGTTTTTAATATGCAGTTCGACATCATTACCATATTTCCCAACATATTCGATTCGTATTTGAACGAATCTTTCATCAAGAAGGCCCGGGACAAAGGCCTGCTTAAGATAAAGGTGCACGATTTAAGGAAATGGACGGACAATGAAAGGAAGACCGTGGACGACAGGCCGTACGGAGGGGGATTGGGCATGGTCCTGAAGGTCGAACCCATATACAAGGCGGTAAAGGAGATAAAGAAAAAGAAGAAAACCAGGGTCATCTTGTTCACTCCGAGAGGGAAGGCCTTCAACCAGAAGAAAGCCAATGCCTTGAAGAAATACGATAACCTCATCTTCATCTGCGGAAGATACGAAGGAGTAGATGAAAGGGTGGCTAAGCACATAGCCGACGAGGAACTGTCCATAGGGGAGTATGATCTGATGGGCGGAGAGCTGCCGGCATTGATCGTGATCGAAACCATCTCCCGTCTCATCCCCAATGTCCTCGGAAAACCCTCTTTTCTGAAGGAAAGGACGGTAAAAGGAGGGGGATTCGTCGAATATCCCGAATACACCAGGCCCGAAGTGTTCTCTCCCAAGAAGGGGGTCAAGTGGAAAGTGCCTCCGGTCCTCCTTTCAGGCCACCAGAAGAAGATAGCCGGGTGGAGGAAGGAAAGGGAGAAGGTTATTGAAAAATAATGAATCCTTTGCTATCATTGTTTCATTGGGCGATTACCAAAGTAGTCAAACGGGTCTGACTGTAAATCAGATGGCTTCGGCCTTCGGGGGTGCAAATCCCTCATCGCCCACAGCCGGATGCCGATGTAGTTCAGTGGCAGAACATCCCCTTGGTAAGGGGAAGGTCGTGGGTCCGATTCTCACCATCGGCTCAGAGAAGAATAATAAATAACAATATGGCGACAAAAAAGAAAAAAAGGAGCAAGATCGTCTGTACTGTTTGCAAGAAGACATCATACTTCACCAACAAGACGAAAGCCGTGGAGGAGAAGCTTGAAATGATGAAATTCTGCAAAGAGTGCAAGAAGCGCACAACCTTTAAAGAAGTTAAGAGATAAAGGGGGATTCTCCCTTTTATTTTAGGGGCGTAAGCTCAACGGTAAACTGCCTCTCTCCAAAAGAGGTCTTGAGGGTTCGAATCCTTCCGCCCCTGCACGCTACATTTAGTATCGAGAGACCCATATGCATCAACAAATAATAATAAATTTAATAGTTAGCTGTAACACCTCTTTTTGAGGTGTTTTAATTTTATAAAATATGGAAAAAATTAATATTTTTGATAAATTAAATAAAATATCCTTGCCAGTAATTATTTTATTAGGAGTTTTTATTTTGGGAATATTTTATTATGTTGTCGAAGTAAACAAACAACAATCCATTGAAAGACAGCAAGAAATTAAGCTACAAAACGATGCGAGGATAGAAGAAGCAAAAGTAGAACAAACCAAAAAAGAATATATCGCAAAAAGAAAGAGCGAATGTTACGCAATTTACGAAAAAGAAAGAAAGCAATACAATAATGTAGAAAATTTTGGATACGTTGAAACTTGTTTTGGTAGTAATTTTCTTTGCCAAGATGATTCTTGTGAAATTATTTATAAAGATAAAAGTACGGGAGAATACTTTAGAAAGTATTACTAAAAATATTAATCTTATTATAAAAATAAATGAGCGTAAGCGAAGAGCAATTAAGCCGATGGGCGCAGGCGCCTAGCGAAACAGAGGATCAAAAATGCGAGAATGCTATTTCTTCCATAACAAATGTGATTCATTCGCATTTCGGTAAAGAGGTTTATATTACCAAACAAGGATCCCATAAGAATAGAACAAATATAAAAGCTGATAGCGATGTTGATATTGCGGTAATCCACGGTGGTTATTATTTTCCAGACATTAGTGGTTTATCAGATGCGGACAGGGAATTATACAATAAAAATAATCCTGATAGTAATTATAGATTTGATCAATTTAAAAATGAGGTTCATGAATTGCTACAAAAAAATTTTGATATAGTAGAAAGGAAAAATAAATGCATTAGAATAACGGGCAACTCCTATAGAGTAAATGCCGATGTGGTGCCAGCATTCGAGCACAGAAGATACAAATCTTATGGCGTAATAGGAGTGGAAGGAATAGCATTCCATTCTGATAAAGGGGAACTAATTTATGGATTCCCAGAACAACACTATGAAAATGGAGTAAAAAAGAATGAGAATACTGCAAAAAATTACAAATCTGCTGTTAGAATTATAAAACGAATAAGGAATGAATTCGTTGAAAAAGGATTAATGAAATTAAGCGATATGCCGTCATTTTTCATAGAAAGCCTAGTGTGGAATGTCGAAAATAGCTACATTGCCGGAAAAACCTGGCGAGAACTCGTAGAGTCAGTATCTGCAAAAATTTGGAACGATATGCGAAATCCAGAAATAGCAAATAGTTATGCGGAAGTTAGCGACTTGCAATGGTTATTTCGTGGCCAAACAAAAAGAACCCCCAAGCAAGCAGAAGATTTCATGCTACAAGTATATAATTACGTAAAAAATTAAATAAAATATGCAGGAATTAAATAAAGATAACAAAATAAATATACTTTTATCTGCGCTAGAGGAACGCTATAATTCCTTAAGCACAATCAGAGAACGCACCCATAATATTGGCATATGGTCGCTAGGAATACTTTTAGGAGCTAGTGGTTGGCTGATAGAAAGCGGAATAACACTATCTATTTTGGAAAAAAAATTATATCTAGTTGGAATTATCATTGCCTTTATTATATTACGTTTTCATTACCTTAAAGATCTCCAAGTTGGATTTAGATCTCAACAAAGAATTACAGTAAAGATAGAAAAAGCTTTGCATCTATTTGATCAAGGGTTTTTTGACGATTCCGAGGAATCAATATACCCGAAAAGTTGGGAAAAATCTGGAACCAAAGACGGGAAGGGAAAATTCTTTGAGACAAATTTTGCTCTTTTATACATTGGAATGATATTTTTAATAATCTCGATTATAACAAACGGCTGTCTCTGATCCATTATTTAGAGATAAAAAAGTTCTAAGTTCGTCCCACCGCCCTGCCATGATGGCAGGAAATAACAAATTAATATTAAATACAAAAATAAAATTATGAAAATTAATAAAAAAATTAAAGAGACATTGTATGAATATTGGAAACTATCTTTCCCATATATTCTTCCAATAATTGGAACTCTTTTATTATATTTTTGGGATAAATTTAGGACTTTAATGTCAGCAATGATTCCTTTCTGGATATTGTTTATTTTTTTATTGCTATTGGGATTCTTAATTACTGCTCTTATAATTTTATCTAATAAGGTAAAATCACTTTCTCAAAAAAACTCTCAAATAAAAGAAAACGTTGTATTAATTAATAATCTAATTTATAAGACCGACAATAAAAATCAAGCATTTTGTCCTGTCTGTTACGAAAAAAGTGGAGAGTTAAAAAGAATGAAAAGAAATTTCTGGATTAATGATAATTTGTATTATTATGAATGTTTTGTTTGCGGCCACGAAGAAAGAGTTGATTTTGAAAAAGAAGAAAACAAAGATTTATCCGATATTTTATAAATTAAACAAATTAATCATATGACATCCAAAGAAAAAATATGATAAATATTAAATATCCAAGGAAATGGGTGGATGCCGAATTGTTTGATAAAACTATTTCTAAATTTGTTATTCAGGAAAAATTCATCCTGCTAAATGATTTGAACGAGAGATCTATTTCTCATAAATTAGCTGAACACTTAAAAAACTCTTTTACTGCTTATGATGTAGATTGTGAATACAATAGAATGGAATCAGGAACCACAGACCAAGAATATATATCAAAAACTCTTAATTTAAATTCACAAAAAACAATGACTGATTCTGTTGAGGGCGATACGGTTTTCCCAGATATTATTATCCATAAGCGCGGACATAACAAAAATAACTATATCGTAGTGGAAATAAAAAAGAAAAAATATGCAGACAAAAAAGACAAATATGGAAAAAAATATAGAGATTTTGATAGAAAAAAATTATGTGCATATACTAAAAAATTAAAATATAAATGGGGAATATATCTAGAATTTGATAAAGAAAATATTATCCTTGCCGAATTTTACAAAAATGGGAAGGTACTTAATCCTTTGGCGAGATAAATAAATCCCGCTTCTTTATCACACTGTCTCTTTTTGATCAGACCTAAACATCTCAAATCCATAGACCACGAGACACCAAAAGACCGTCCTTGCCTGTACGCACAATACTTGCTATTATCCCGTGTATATGAAGTCCAATTTCTGGAAAAAGCTGAAAAAGCCCATCATGGCCACAGCTCCCATGTCGGGAGTCACCGATGATGCCTTCAGGCAGATGTTTTTGAAATACGGCCGGCCGGATGTCTTTTGGACGGAATTCATTTCCGTTGAAGGGCTGTTTTCCAAAGGCCGGGAAATCTGCCTCGAAACACTGAAATTCTCTCCCGAAGAGCACCCCATAGTCGCCCAGGTTTTCGGTTCGGACCCGGAATATTTCAAGAAAGCCGCCGAAGAGATAGAAAAGCTGGGTTTCGACGGCATCGATATCAATATGGGTTGCCCGGACAAGGCGATAGAAAAGAAGGGTGGGGGAGCGGCATTGATAAAAGACGTTGAATTGGCGAAACAGATTATCAGGGCGACAAAGGAAGGAGCCAAGAATATCCCTGTTTCGGTCAAAACCCGCCTCGGATACGATGAAAATCAGATAACCGAATGGATCGTACCCCTCTTAAAGGAAAACATCGCTGCCTTAACCATACATTTCCGCACCAGGAAAGAAATGTACCGTTATCCCGCCCAATGGGATCTGGCTAAAGAAATAGCGGAATTGAGGAACCTTTATTCTCCGGAGACATTAATTATAGGGAACGGGGATGTGAAATCGCTCGAACAAGCCCGTAAATTGGCTAAAGAGAACAATATCGACGGAATCATGGTCGGAAGGGCCACCTTGGGAAATCCCTGGTTCTTTTCCGACAAATCTCCCTCTGCCGAAGAAAGATTGAAAGCTATCACAGAACACGCCGAAATCTTTAACGATCCCGATAGGTTCAACACGCTGAAAAAACACTTTCACGCATACGCCAAGAACTTTAACGGCGCCAAAGAGATAAGAGACAAGCTGATGGAAGCCAATGACTATCCAGAAACTAAAAGATTGATAGAGGAGTTTCTCCTGCGATTAAAGGATAAAAAAGGATAGGGATATCCACAGCACACTGCTGAAACTTCCGCCAATTTCCCATTTGTGGTATAATTTCCTCAAAGCATAAATGAAAAAATATGAAAGATTCATGGGATAGAGACGTATCAAACCTTCTCATAATAAACGGGATATTCACGGCCCTGTCCGTCATATTGATCCCCTTGGTGATGCAGAACGACAAAGCCTTCGGAGATAACTGGCTTCCGCCCATAATCCTCCTCATATTCACCTTCGGACTGTTCGCCCTGGTGGCGGCCAAGATGGCCGAAGCGGTGGAGCAGGAAAACATCAAAAAATACGTTTCCTATCTCTTTCTGTACAACCTAGCGGTCATCATGCTTTTCTTCTCGATAGGGCTCATAATATACTACCACTATCTTCCTTCGGGAACAGCTTTATATGTCCTCGCCCTCTCCATCCTCATAGTTTCTCTGCCGTGGATAAGGGACTTCTTCTGGATGATCCTGGTCAAAAAGGCCGATTTCGACAAATATATAGCCGGGCTCAAGGGAGAAAAAGAGCCTCAAGTCGACTACTGGACGTTCTCTTTCACCAAGATGTTCTGGAAATTAAGAAAATGGAAAAAATAAAAAACATATGACAAAAACAACGAAAATAGTGAGAACGATATATCTGTACACCGTAGCCCTGATCAGCCTGGTCTTCCTGGCCGTGGGAACGGGAAACCTGATCAATACGACGCTTAAGGCATACGTCTTTACCGAAGCGGAAAAGAACGACTACGGCCGATGCACCAGCTATCCGTACTTCGTCTCTTCGATAGACGCCGAAGCGATAAAGAAGACCAGCCAGGCAACCGAAGACCAGAAGGTCCAGATAGACAACATGCTCATGGACTATGATAATTGGAAGAAAGAGAATACCGGAGACGCCTGCATAAAGGCGGAAAGGCAGAAAAAGATGCTTGATGCCGTAACGATGATTTTAATAGCCCTTCCTCTGTACATCTTCCACTGGAGGATGGCCAGGAAAGAGAAACAGGAAAACGAAAATTAAACAAATTAGAGGCGATTGCCTCTTTTTTGTTTATATGATAGATTATGCACAGAATATTGAAAGAGAGTCGTACCATGATTAACTTCGGCTTAGTTCAAAAAAAGCTCGAGAGTCTTGCCGAAAACGATCTTTACGATGCGTATATAGAGCTGAGGCTCTTCGACAAGAAATTGATTGGAAACGACGCTTTCCAATTCAAAAAAATGCTCCTGAGCGAATTTTCGAAAAGAGGACGGCTGACCGTCAAGATTGACCAGGGCAAGGGGGATCCTTACCGAACAAAAATAACAATCCTTAACGGAATGCAGACCGACCAGATCTTAAAAAAATGCAGATTCATTAAAGGATCGGTCGAATGTATCGTCAGAGAAGGTAGCAATTCTGTGCTTTTCCTCGAAGAGGCGGCCAGAGTGTGACCTTCTTTTTTCTTTATGCTACAATATAGGCATATGAAAAAAGCGATAATGATCATAGCGTCCAAGAACTTTAGGGACGAAGAATACTTCATCACCAAAGAAGTCCTGAAAAAAGGCGGCGTCTTGGTCAAAACGGCCTGCGATAAAAGCAGAGCAATAGGTAAATTCGGCGGAGAAGCCGAGGCCGATATCCTGATAAACGACCTCAAGGTTGACGAATTCGACGCGGTCATCCTCCCCGGAGGAAGCGGAGCCTCGGAACTGCTCGACAACGAACTGACCTATTCCATAGTCAAAGACGCTTTCTATAAGAAGAAGCTCGTGGCGGCCATCTGCATCGCCCCGACCATCTTGGCGAGGGCGGGGATACTCGAAGGGAAGAACGCAACCGTCTGGTCTTCTTCATTGGATAAGTCAGCAATCAACATATTGAGGGAAAATGGAGCCGTATACGCGAGAAAAGAGATTGTCATCGACGGGAACATCATTACCGGAGAAAACGCCGAATTCAGCCAGGAATTCGGGGAAACGATTCTCAAAGAGTTGACAAAAAGCTGAAAAAAGATATAATACCAGCATAACCAAATAATCCACAGACAGCAGGCATTTAAGACCTGCCGAGGATAAGAAACTCGTTTTTTATCTGTGGTAATCACGGATTTTTTAATAATATGCAGACAAAAGAACAAAAAAAGAATATAGTAAAAGACCTCGAATCCAAGATAGAGAAGCAGAAGTCCATTGTCTTTATGGATTTCGCCGGAGTCAAGGTCAAGGATCTGGCCCAGTTCAGGGAAAAGCTGAAGGAAGAGGGGAATGAGATGAAAGTGGCCAAGAAGAGTTTGATGACGATAGCGCTGAAGAACAAGGGGGTCGAGCTTGATTCTAAGAGATTGAACGGAGAGGTAGCGATGGTATTCGGGTACGAAGACGAAATCGCTCCGAGCAGGATGGTCTACCAGTTCTCGAAAGAGAACCAGAAGGCCAAGATCCTCGGAGGATTCCTCGAGAGCAAATTCTACGAAATGGCCGATGTGGTCAGATTAGCCGAATTGCCGAGCAAGCAGCAGTTACTGGGCATGTTGTTGGGAACGATTTCTGCTCCCGCATCAAACTTCGTTTCAGTGCTGTCGGGAAATACTAGGAAGCTGGTAATGGCCCTTTCGCAGATAAGAGACAAGAAAGCATAATAATAAATAATAATTAAAATAATAAAAACATATGGCAGAAGAAATGGAAACAATCGAAGTTCCCGAAAAGTTCAAGAAACTTGTCGAGGAAATCGAAAAAATGTCAGTATTGGACTTAGCCGAATTGGTTAAGGTCCTGGAGAAGAAGTTCGGCGTATCGGCCGCTCCCCAGATGGTAGCAGCCGCAGCAGCACCCGCAGCCGCAGGAGCCGCAGCCGCAGAAGAGAAATCATCTTTCAACGTCGTCCTGACATCAGCCGGAGACAAGAAGATCGAAGTCATCAAGGTGGTAAGGGACCTGACCCAGAAGGGCTTGAAAGAAGCCAAGGATCTGGTGGACGCAATCGCCACAGCCCCTCAGACAATCAAGGAGGAGGTAAAGAAGGAAGAAGCCGAGGAAATGAAGAAGAAATTCACCGAGGCAGGAGCCACAGTGGAACTGAAATAAAACAAACGACTCCCCGAAAGGGGAGTTTTTGTTTTATACAAAGCGAAAGCGCAAAAGTATTATTTGCGCGTTACAAGAGATGGTAAAGGAGAAACGATTAATGGAGCGGCTTCCGTCGCCTCATCCTTTCTCACCTCAGGGTGCCGCCATCAGGCAGCAATTCATTTGTCCTTCAAATTATCGTATCTAGCCGAGCTAATCATAAAGAATCAGGATTTACGCTCAAGTTGCAACCTGCTCAATAGACTGCACGAGACCCGTGCACCCGCTGGGCTCGATTACGAAAAACTCTACGCCGCTTGCCTTCACTCTTGATCCGTCGTTGTTTTCATCGCGGATTCACCTAATGCGAGAGACCATCATTTCAACTTCCGGTAGCCCGCTCCAGAAACACCGTACATGTTGCTAGAGCGAGCCACCTGAACCATTAAGAACTGTGCCAATATTATATATAACGAATTATGTTGTGTCAATAAAATAAAAAACGCACACAGTGTTTACCGTGTAGACGTTGTTTGATAAGAAGGTAGGAGGATCGGGTGCTAGATGCACCCCTTCACAAATGCGCGGTTTATGGCCAGTGCGCGGCAACGGTTCTTTTCCTCCCTTAAAAGGACGATGCTTCTGGGCCGGGAGCCCTTTGGGGAATTCCGTACGTGAACTCTCGATGAGATCAGAGATACTTTTGGCTATTCCTTGTTTCAGGACTCATTTAGAAATGGCTTGTAGGCCTTTCTGGTCTTTCAACGTTTTCCGTTTTCGGCATCTTAGGTTTAACACCTTAGGAATCTAGCGAAAAACCTAGATGCCCATCCCTAGAACTTACTCATAAGCTTTCTCCTGCTGGGTGGGCTGGGGAGGGTTACGACAGGGTCTTGGGCCTCGATTCAGTGATGATAGCGGGTCCGCAGACACCGCACGCCGGTACACAGTGGTCTCGGGCTTGTGAACATAGAACAATCATAGGCATCCCTCCTCGGGATACTTGACTGCTTCGTTTATTTTCCGAAGTACATAACACGGCCACATCATTGAGAGTTCATCGCTTTCGCTATTCTCTAATGGCCTACTTTAACGATAATAAAATCGCTAAAATAGACCATTAGAAACCTTCTTTTAAATGTAAAGAACAATATATTGATATATTATATGATTTTCGAAATTTGTCAACTAACGAAAAGCGCCTACATTTGTAGGGCCTATAAGAGATTAGTGGGAGCCGTAGCCCCCGATAATAGATGTCTTGTAATGTATGATGTCAATTATGTTCATGTCCGACTGGGGCATCGGACAACCGCTCTCTTGATTTAACTCAACAGTAGCACATTGATACCACCTTCTTGCAAAGCCATCATTGATGACCTGCTTGAACGATACTTAAATACCGTTAAAGCAGATCACCATGTTTTTAAAGAACAATAATAATATGATATAGATTGCGGACGCTTCTGTCAAACAAAAAACACCCTTGCGAGTGCTTTTGTTTTGAAATTTACTGACAGATGCTTGAGGGTATATTGCCGGTGGCCCTGCAGATCACTTTCCTCAGCGCCTCTTCTTCGGCTACCTCTCCGATTCCTTCTCCAGATCCGTTCCTGTAGTACTTGCATCCGATGACCAGAGTCGGTACTCCGCCGGAGCTGTATTTGGAGAATACGTCTATGTCGGTTTCCGAATCAATGTTTTCGTGGTAGGCAACGGCATCTCCGAATTCCTGGATTACCGATTTCAAAATGGGCTCCTCCCAGAGACAATGAGGACATCCCGTCGAACCGAAGAAGTATACTATCGGCTTCTCGTTTTCCTTGCAGACTTCGACGTCCTTTATCTCCTTGAAGCTTCCTTCCACTTCGACAGCTTCCTTGGAAGCCATCTCCGGACCGGCCGATGCTCCTTCGGGAGCCTTGCTTATGTCTATCGGCTCCTCCGCATACAGGTACTTTCCGTCGACGCTGACGTATGAGAAGAACTTCTGTCCATTGACATCCAGAGAAATCTTCTGGAAAGGAGCTGTTCTCTCCGACTCTATTTTGTCCAGCTTGGCAGTCGTTCCCTGAAGCAGATACTTGTTAATGTATTCTATGGCCTGATTGACCGGCTTCTTCGACGGAGCGAAGGTCGTCTGGGAAAGCATCACCGTCATAATGACGCACACGACCGCGAGAATCAGGGTGGCGATCTTCCACCTGTTCATTTTTTCCATGATGTTTTTATTATTTTTATATACTGAAATGATACCAATTGGATGAAAAAAAGGCAAATAGGAAGCCCCGCACAGGAGCGGGGCCATGGTTTTTGAATTACTCTTCTTCGCTTTCGTCCATGTCGTCATCTTCGTCGAGGTCGTCCTCTTCGTCCATGTCGTCGTCCATGTCGTCGCCTAAATCGTCATCGTCTAATTCCTCCTCTTCATCCTCGCCGACTTCGCAGGATTCATCTTCATCCTCTTCCATTGTCAGCTTGGTCTCTTCTAAGGTTTCTTCAAAAGTCATATCTCTTTTTAAACTTATTGCAAACACTTTTTGTGTTTATTTATTATAAAGTGCCGACCTTTTTTCTTGCGATGCTATCATTATAATTATACATAAATTATTGTCAAGTTATTTCGTTGTGGACATTTTATCCAAAAACGTTATAATTATAGTATCACCAAAAAGGCCATGAATATTTTCATCAAATATCTTTACTGGCAGCTTATACTGACCCCTAAAAAAGCTTTGAACATTTTGAAGAACTACCTGGTTTTCGGATTTCAATTCTTTTCGATAAAAGAGACCCTGAGGTCGCTTTTTTCTCCCTGGAGAAGATATATGTGGGACTACGGCAGGGGATTCGACCCGGGAAAATGGCTGGAGGTCTTCTTCTCGAACGTGATTACGAGAGTCATCGGCTTCATCATGCGCCTTTTCCTGATCGCCCTCTTCATCGTATATGAAATAGCCGTATTCGTCCTGGGGCTCTTATTCGTCATCCTCTCAATCATCTATCCTTTCCTGGCCGCATACCTATTAATCTACGCTTTCAAATACCTATGATATCCCTAGAAAAAACGGAAATATACAAAGTGGCGGAAACGGAATCGATCTTCTGGTGCTGTAAAGGACTGGAAAAGCTGTCTTTCATCCTCTTTATCGCTTCCGTCATCCTCTTCGGCTACGGATACCTGAGCGGGAAGCCGGTAGAAGCCGCCCCGGGACTGGTAATCATGTTCGCGTCCCTCCTCGTCCTGACCAAGAACCTGAACTACTTCTTCGAGGACTGCCTCAAGAGTCCCGAAAGAAAGACGACCCTGGAAAAGGCCCTGTCCGACAGCAAGACGAACCTGGCTTCTTTCCTCAATCTCAAATCGGCCAAATACCTGGGAGAAGCCCTGAGGGCGGGGAAGAGGAACGGGGTTAGATATCCGGACCCCTCGACCATCCTTTATCACTTCCTCGACGAAAAGAATCCGAGGATAATCTTCATCTTCTCGAGACTGTTCATAGATTTCAAAGGACTTAAACAATGCCTCAAATCCTGCCCGCCCGAAGAGACGAGCAAAGAAATCCTGGAAACACTGATCATCGAAGCGGGGAAAAGCGCCCTGAAGAGAGGAAGCGGGGAGATAAAGGAAGGCGATGTCATCGCCGCCCTGGCCAAAATGGAAAAGAACCTGACCCAGATTATAACCGACTCCGACCTCGAACCCGAGGATTTCGAAAAGGTCAACGAGTGGCAGGAAAGGGTATACAGGAAGATCCAGAAAAGCAAATGCTTCTGGTGCTACGAGAACCTCATAAAAGCCGGATCGATAGGGAAGGACTGGACGGCCGGATACACCCCCACCCTGGACTCTTTTTCAACCGACTGGACGGAAGAAGTGAAAAGGAGGGGATTCGAAGACATCGTCGGACACCAGGATATGGTTCCTGTCGTGGAAAGGATACTTTCCAAGAAAGACCAGGGCAACGTCCTCATAGTCGGCGACCCGGGAGCGGGAAGGAAAAACATCATCCACGGACTGATAAAAAAGACCCTCTTGGACCAGTCGGCCCCCAATCTGAACAACAACCGCTTCATCGAACTGGACATCGTCACTCTTTCGACCAACATCTCCTCGTTCGAACAGATGGAGAGGGTTTTGGACAGATGCTTCAGGGAAGTGGCCAACGCCGGCAACGTCGTTTTGATCATAAACGACCTGCATGACTTCCTGGGAGGGGAGCAGAAGGCCGGAGTGGTCGATATCTCCGGCATCATCGGTCCCTATCTCAATCTTTCGACCTTCAAGACGATCTGCCTCACTTCCTTGAAAGGATTGCATAAGTACGTCGAAAGCAAGCCGTCGCTCCTTGCCCAGTTCGAAAAAGTCGAAGTCGAAGAGATGGACAAAGAAGAAACGCTGCACATATTGGAAAACAGAGTTTTCCGCCTAGAAAGCGAGCACGACAAATTCATCCCTTTCATTTCATTAAAGGAAGTCATCAAGCTCTGCGACAGATACGTGACCGATTTTCCTTTCCCCCAGAAGGCCCAGAACCTTCTTGAAGAGACTGTGATATACAGCGGAAGGTATCTCGACTCTCCGGCCGTATTGCCCGAACACGTGGACAAGATCCTTTCGGAAAAGGTCCAGATACCGGTGGGGAAGATCCGAAGCCAGGAAAAGACCGCTCTCTTGAACATGGAAGAAACCTTGCACAAGAGGGTCATCGGCCAGCACGAGGCCTTAAGAGAGGTTTCATCGGCCCTGAGAAGGGCGAGATCAGGCGTCCAGACCAGGAAAGGACCTATGGGAAGCTTCCTGTTCCTCGGACCGACCGGTGTGGGAAAGACGGAAACAGCCAAAGCTCTGGCCGAAGCATACTTCGGTTCCGAAGAAAAGATGGTGAGGATAGACATGTCGGAATTCCAGAGGATAGACGACATTACCCGATTGCTCGGCTCGGAAAAAGAAAACGGGATACTGACTACCGCGGTCCGGGAAGATCCTTTCTCTTTGGTATTGTTGGATGAGATAGAAAAGGCCCATCCCGATGTCTTAAACATCTTCCTCCAGGTTTTGGACGAAGGATACGTCAACGACAACTTCGGAAGGAAAGCAAGCTTCGTCAACACGATCATCATCGCCACTTCCAATGCCGGCTACCAGACGATTTTGAAGGCGATAGGGGAGAATAAGGAGATGGGGGAGATAAAGAGGGATTTACTGAATGCCATTTTTGAAAAAGGGACGTTCAGGCCGGAATTCGTCAACAGATTCGACGGAGTGGTGGTATTCAAATCCCTCTCCAAGGAAGACCTTATGAGCATCGCTCAATTAAACCTGGACAAGCTCAACAAGAACCTTTCCCAGAAGAAAATACAGCTTGTGGTCACCGACGAACTTAAAAACAAGATCGTCGAACTGAGCTACGATCCCGTCTTCGGAGCGAGGGAAATGAAAAGGGTGATCCAGGACAAAATAGAGAATGCCGTAGCGAGAGCGCTCTTGAACGACGCTATTCCCCAAGGAAGCAAGATCGGAATAAATCCGTGCGATTTCTCTATTTCCGTCATATGAACAAGTTGACAGCATTCACATTGATCGAACTGCTGGTTGTAATCGCCATAATCGGCATACTCTCCGGTTTAATAATCGTAACGATGTCCGGAGTGACGGCTAAAGCAAACATTGCCAAGTCGCAGGTGTTTTCCAATTCCTTAAAGAATGCCCTGATGATGAATCTGGTCTCTGAATGGAAATTTGACGAACTCTCCTCAGCGACCGAAGGGGCGTCTATAAAAGATTTTTGGAGCGGGGGAAACAACGGAACCCTCTATACCAATAGCGACGGACTGGATAAACTTCTGGGCGGAAACAATTGTATTTCTGGTAAATGCATATCTTTGGACGGTGTCGATGACTACATCAACTGTGGCAACCAAGAGACATTAAAAGTTTTAAGCAGAGCTTATCAGGATTCAAGCTGGTCATTCTGGTTCAAGACTACGTCGGGTGGAGAAGTCATCGGGAAATACCAACCCTTCCAATTCTTAATTTCGGAAGGAAAAATGTCTGCTTATATCTATAACGGAACCAGCCATTTGATAGGCTCTCCCTGGCAAGGAGGAACAACAGTAAACGATGGAAAATGGCACTACGCCGTTTACGTAGTCGACAGGGACGGATATTTTTCCGCATACCTTGACAGCTCTAATGAAGGATCCCCCTATAACATCTCGACGCACGCCGCAGAAAACTGGCTGGAGACTACTTCCTTATATATCGGGGTAAGGAATCCCGGATCCAACAATTTCAATGGTTCAATCGACGACATCAGGATATATAATGCCATTATGCCGACCTCCCAAATCAAAGAGCAATACTATGCCGGATTGAACAGTTTGTACGCCAAAGGACGGATAAACAACCAGGAATACCAAAGTGGGATTCTGGGGATAAAATAAGAATCTGTGGAAAACTCTCTAAACCCTTTTAAACAAAGGGTTTTTTGATGTGTTGACGGGTGGTTGACAAGTTTTTTCGAGTGGTGTAAAATGGTGTCAA
>Ga0265297_10006992_pt1 | contig 15927 bp, 15 predicted proteins | sample Munlanlwell13791_FD_192502 | JGI IMG/M metagenome (GOLD analysis project Ga0265297, IMG submission 192502) | Leachate microbial communities from a municipal landfill in Southern Ontario, Canada - Leachate well 137-91 | ecosystem: Engineered > Solid waste > Landfill > Unclassified | place... | reverse complement strand
TATGACGTCGCCGCAGATTTTGGTTATGAATGGGAATAAGTCGGTGAATGCGCAGTTTTCGTTGCAAAGTGGTTTTTCATTGACTCTTACTTCGAATGGTACGGGTAATGGGACGATTCAGGTTAGTCCGGGGGGTCCGTATACGTATGGTGATGTTGTGACGGTCTGGGCGAATGCGAGTATCGAATCGATTTTCACGGGATTCTTTGGGGGTCTTTCTGGAACGACTTCGCCGCAGGACCTGATTATTTATGGAAATACCACTGTTAATGCTGAATTTACTTTTCGTGGACCTTATACATTGACTCTTATGGTGACTGGTACAGGAACGGGAACGATTCAGGCGAATGCTTCAAGTCCGTTCTATTATGGTGATGTCGTGAGAATATGGGCGAATGCGAGTATTGGTTCCACCTTTAGTGGTTTTTCTGGAGCTCTTACCGGGAAAACCAGCCCCCAGTCGCTTTTCATGAATGGAAATAAATCGGTTACTGCGACTTTTAAAAAAAACCAAGGAACGCAGGAAGAACCGCAGAATATCAAACCTATTGCTGATGCATCTGCTGGTGAACCCTACCAAGGATACATCAACGATCCAATTACCTTCGACGGTTCTAAAAGTGATGATATAGACGGAAGCATCACGAAATGGTTCTGGTTATTTGGTGATAACACCAACGGTATTGGAGAGATCGTTACACATACATATACTGAACCAGGAACGTATACAGTCACCCTAACAGTGACTGATAATGAAGAAGCAACAAGTACTTCCACGACGACCTGTATGATAGTAGACACAAGCAATGAAAGCAACAGACCTCCTTTCCGCCCAATCATCTCCGGCCCACTTCTCGGCACAAAAAATACCTATTATATCTATACTGCAGTATCAACCGATCCAGATAATGATTCACTGATATACACCTTCCAGTGGGGAGGATCGTTCTCAAATACAAGCGAAGTTTTACCAAGTGGAGATCCTTGTTACATGAACCACAGTTGGATGAGCGCAGGACGGTATAATCTCACGGTGACCGTGACCGATAACAAAACCGAATCTTCTTCCAAGATGAACATCTACATCGATGCAGTACAAACAAGGGGAGCAGGATATCTCCTCGATAATGACGGTGATGGGGTCTATGATGCGTTCTATTCTGATGAAACCCAACAGATCATGTCGATTGATAGAAACGATGATGGCAGTTACCTGATTGATAAAGATGGGGATGGGAACTGGGATTATGTGTACAACGAGACCTATGGACTCACCTCGTATCAAGAGCCGCGAAAAACACCGGGTTTCGAGCTTGTCTTTGTCTTTTATGCAATCGCTGTTGGGATACTGATTTGGCGAAAGAAACGAATCATGTAGTAGACCGCCCTCGATAAGATACTGGAATAATGCCAATAAAAAAGAAAGGAAAAAAAGAAAATAAAAGGGCAAAAACCCTTTTTTTTGTATTTCACTTGGTGGTATTGGATGATGTTTAGTCGGATAAATCTGCTTCGAGGTTGTTGTATTCATCCAAGATTGCTTCGAGGTTCAGCATGGTCGTTCGATTCATGCTGCATCATGCTTCGTTGACTTCCTCGATACGGCAATCTAGACCAATAGAGAAAAAGAAAAACATTATAAATCATCACCACACATACCGGCTGGGGTGTGAGGTTGAACGAGAACGGAAAAATTGTCGAACGCATAACACTCAAGATAAAAATGTTCGACACAGGGAATTGGGAATGGACCGTCAAACAACGATTCATCAAGGAACCACGCATTAAACTGAACGATATATTGACGATCCTTGATGAGGTCAAAGCAGAAATCATCGCCAGTGAAGAAGAGGGAGAAGGAACAGTACAAGATGGCCCCCAGCCTTCAACACAGCCAGAAACCTCATAATCACCATGATCTCCCAAACAATATAGTTTTTAAAGAACAATCTGTCTTAGTTCCCCAAAGAATAGACGTGATACCATGCTGTATTACCTCCATGGCTACCAATCAAGCCCGAATGGCGAAAAAGCAATGCTTCTCAAAGAAACACTACAAGCACTCCCTATCGTCTATCGGGATAGTCCTCCTGAGGAACTCAGAATCTCACAGTGTCTTCAGCGTATCTCGGAGGCGATATCCACCGATCCTCAGGTGGTCCTCATCGGCTCTTCCCTCGGTGGGTTCCTTGCTACATCCACCGCACTGACCCATCCAACAGTTCAACACCTCATCCTTCTCAACCCCGCAATCATCCCACCAGACATTGACCTGACGACTATCGAGGGGATGCCGTTACGAATCCTGCAAGAAATGCACGACCCCCGGTTGTTTAAAGAGAAGATCCCTGCCGCGATCACGATTCTCCGAGGAACTCTCGACGACGTCGTCCCTGACCACTGGGTCCTCAGCTTCGCTTTGGCACAACAGGCGACCATACACCTCTACACGGATGATCATCGGTTCTCAAAGAATCTGCACCGACTCCCAAAAATTATCTCCGAGTTGATACGAAAAGAATCATCTTTTCCCTAGTGAGTCAGCGTCCAGAACCGATCACCGACATACTGCAGGGTTTTCACAGCCTTCCCTGGTTGTTTGGTCTTCATCTCCTCCCCCTGCATCAACGCAAACCCGGTCGCCAGCGGCTTGCGATGTTTCTCATCACACACCCAGACAAAATCCCCTTTCTGAATCATTGGATCGACATCGGCAACCCCGGGGGCCATGACATCCGCTCCTTTGATGATAAAACCAACCGCACCCATGTCGATGACGACGTATCTGGCGTTCGGCTGATACTTCATCACCCCCTGCAGCGTCAACACCATTTTGTCATTAAGCATGAGAAAATCAATGCTGTCGTTCACCAACAGGACCGTGTACTCTTCCACCGATCCGACATCGACGACCTCGGTTCCGTTCAGAAAATCACCGCCAAACCAGGTCTGTAACTCTGCGGTGAGCTGCTTGACATCACGTTCCTTCAGACGATGCCGGTTCTTTATCTTCACAGCCATGCGGAAGATATTCCCTTAAATGTTTTAATAGTTATCCTGAAGATGAAAGCCCAAACTGTTATAAATGCTATCTCTATTTCGTCTCTCCTAGGTAACAGCTATGGAAAAACCATTAAAGCTCCTCCATGCGTGTCTGAACAGCCGAGTCATCGTGGAACTCCGAGGCGGGGTCGAATACCAAGGGATCCTTGACGGGTACGATGTTCCTCATATGAACCTGGTGTTAAAAACCGCGGATGAGATTGTCCGTAACGAGAAGAAAACAAAGCATGACAAGGTCATCGTCAGAGGGGACAATATCATTTATATATCACCGTAGAATACGGGGTATCGACTATGACAAAGGGAACAACGAGTAGAGCTGGTGGGAAAACCACCCATATCGCCTGTCGACGCTGCGGAAGACATGCCTTCCATGTACAGAAGAGACGGTGCGCGTTCTGTGGGTTTGGGGAAACCGCTAAAATACGGCATTACAATTGGGTCCGGGAAAAGAAATAACTCAGTTTTCGTCTGTTTTTTCATCCGGTGTCGGTGCAATTGGTTTTCTGTATTTCTCAAGGGACCAACGACCGTTTTTCCCCCAGATGGCGTTATACACACGGAGTTCTAGGTACAACAACACACCAAGAATGATGAGAGAGACGACGATGTTCAGAGGGTAGATGAGGCTTCGGTACGCCTCAAGGGGAAGGAGCGTGTCGAGAAGCAGGACTCCGACGAGAAACAGGCTTTTGAGGGCTTCCTGATAGACGGGTCGAACCAGGCTGTTTTGGATGTTTTCCTTTTTTTTCTTCAGCAGATACTTCATCAGGTTCTCTGTTTTTTCCACATGAAGATCCAGTCGACTCTTTCGTGCTTCCATCTACACCAGTCCATCAAATCGTTCAAAAAGGTATAAACCTATCGTGGTGTGTATCAATACAAGTAGCAGGCGACAAAATGATCTTTATGGTATTCTTTGAGCGGCGGTTCTGCCTCTGAGCATTTCGGCATCGCCTGGGGGCATCGCGGGTGGAACCGACACCCGGATGGTGGTGAGATCAGACTGGGGACCTCTCCTTTCAAATGAATATGTTTTCTTTTTAACCGGGGGTCTGGAATCGGGATTGCGGACAGCAGTGCTTTGGTATACGGATGGAGCTGTTCCCAGAACAGGTCCTTGGTGGGGGCGTACTCCACGATTTTCCCTGCGTACATCACCCCGACCCGGTCACTGATGTATTTAATCACGCTGAGGTCATGGGTGATGAACAGATAGGTCAGCTGGAATTTTTCTTGTAGGTCTTTGAAGAGGTTGAGGATCTGCGCCTGGACAGAGACATCCAGAGCGGAGGTCGGCTCGTCAAGCACAATGAAATCAGGATTTAAGGCAAGGGCTCGGGCGACACCAATCCGTTGTTTCTGCCCGCCGCTGAACTCATGAGGATAGCGGTACATATGTTGTTCATCCAGTCCAACGGTGCACAGTAATTCCAGGACTTTTGCGGTCAGAGCTTCTCCTTTGTATCGGTTGTTTATCTTCAATGGTTCCCCGATGATGGTCTTCACCGTCATCCGAGGGTTTAATGACGAGGAGGGATCTTGGAACACGATCTGCATGTGCGGTCGGAGTTTTCGTAGCTCTGCTTTGGTAATCGCGGTCAGGTTTGATCCCATGAAGAGCAAGGTGCCTGCGGTGGGTGGGATCAGATGAATCAGAACGCGGCCGAGGGTTGTTTTCCCACATCCGGATTCACCGACCAACCCGAAGGTCTCTCCCTTCCGTATCTCAATGTCGACATTGTCTACTGCTTTGATATGTTCTTTTGTCGAGGAGAATATTCCTTCCTTCATCGGGAAATATTTCTTCAGATTACTTGCGTGAACAATAGTCTCTTCCATCTTCCTCCCTCGAGGCAACAGAAAATCTCACGGTTTCATAATGATGACAGGCGACCTGATGGTCTTTTTCTACTTCACGAAGCGGTGGGTCGCATTCGGTGCACACCTGCGTGCGGTATCGGCAGCGTGGATGGAACCGGCATCCACTTGGTGGCTCGATGAGGTTCGGGACACACCCTGGAATGATATCTAATCGCTTCCGAGCCTCCGTGGTTTTAGGTATTGCCCGCATCAATCCTCTCGTGTACGGATGATCCGGGTTATCAAAGATTTTTTCCGTCGTACCAATCTCCACGATGTACCCTGCGTACATCACGCCGACCCGGTCACACATCTCAGCGATGATCCCCAGGTTATGGGTGATCAACCAGATTGCGGTACCGACGCGTTGCTGTAGTTCTTTCATTAGATCAAGGATTTGTGCTTGGACTGTGACATCCAGGGCGGTGGTCGGTTCATCCGCAATCAATAAATCAGGGTTGCAGGCGAGCATCATCGCGATCATCACCCGCTGCCGCATCCCCCCCGAAAGCTCATGGGGGTATTGTTTTGCGACCTTTTCCGGGTCAGAGATCTTCACTAGATCAAGGGCGTTGATCGCTCGTTCAAATGCTTTCTGTTCTATCGCTTTTTTCTGTTTCCGTTTCCTCCAGAAATTGTACCAGGGTATTTTCTGATCTTGCTCAGGAAACGACTCATGAAGTAAAATCACTTCTGCTATTTGTTCTCCGACGGTATAGACAGGGTTTAATGCGGTCATCGGCTCTTGGAAGATCATGGAGATTTCGTTTCCGCGTATATTCTGCATTTCTTTTTCTGTTTTTTTGAGGAGATCTTCTCCTTTGAAAAGGATGCTTCCTTTCATGATTTTTCCTGGTGGTTGAGGGATAAGCCCCATCACGGAGAGCGCGGTCACACTCTTCCCACACCCGGTCTCCCCGATCAATCCGAACGTCTCCCCCTTCCAAATCTGAAAGCTGGTTTCCTCTAAGGCTTTCACGACTCCTTCGTAGGTGTAGAAGTAGGTCTTCAGGTCGGTTATCTTAAGTAATGGTTCGTTGTTTATGCAATCACCTTCGTAATTTTGGGTCCGTTACATCTCGCAGACCATCACCAAGAAGGTTGAATCCAAGAACGACCAGCAAGATCGCAAGACCGGGGAAGGTGACGTACCACCAGGCATGGAACATGTGGATCCGACCGGAGGAAATCATCAGCCCCCATTCTGCGGTACCTGGGGATGCTCCCAACCCAAGGAAGCTGAGTCCTGCGGCTACCAGAAGTACTGCTCCAAGATCTAAGGTGATTTGTACCAGCAATGGTGCATACGAGTTTGGAAAGATATGGCGGAAAAGGATTCGTGAGTTACTGGCACCCACGCTTCGTGCTGCTTCAACGAATTGTTGCTCACGGACTGCAAGTACTTGGCCTCGCATTAAACGAGCATATGCAGGCCACCAGACGATAATTAAAGCTTGCATTATATTGTCGATACTTCGCCCTAATGCCGCGGTGACTGCCATTGCCAAAATAAGGTAAGGTACTGCGAGGAAGATATCGGTGATTCTCATTAATATTTCATCAATGATTCCACCAAAGTATCCTGCAATACCCCCAAGGATAATCCCGAGTAAAGTTGAAACTGCAACGACGATAATACAGATACGGAACGATGTTTGAGACCCGTAGATGACCATACTGAAGATGTCACGACCGTAGTCATCGGTTCCGAAAAAATGTTCTGCACTGGGGGGTAATAATTTCTGATCAAAATGGATATCCCATCGTTCTTCGGTAACAGTAGTACCCTGGTCAGTGCTTACTCGTACATAGGCTGGGTGTTGACTTGCGAGAAATGGTGCGAATAATGCGACAATTATCAATATAAGAATCAATATCAATCCAATCATTGACAAGAGACTTTTTCGGAAGAGATGACCCATGAATCTTAGATCTTTAATTTTTGATTCATGCTTCTTTAAGAAATTATCGATAAGTTTCACTTGCGGTGGTATCTTATCCACCCCCGAGTCTCACTCGTGGATCAATCACCGCATACAGAACATCAACGATAAGATTCGCCACCACATAAATAATTGCGACGAGTATCGTAAATCCCATCACTGCGTTGAAATCAAAACCCAAGACCGCTTCTGCGGCAAATCGTCCCATCCCCGGCCAATTGAAAATCGTTTCCGTCAATACAGCACCACCAAGAAGCCCACCGAAAGCAAGACCTGTGACCGTAATGGTCGGTATCAAGGCGTTCCTCAACGCGTGTTTATAGATGATCGTCCGCTCCGAGAGTCCTTTTGCTCTCCCGGTGCGAATGTAATCCATCCCCATGACCTCCAGCATACTGGACCGCGTCATCCGCAGGATTAATGCAAGGGTCGCGAACCCTAACGTAAACGAAGGCAAGATCAGATGATACAATGATGATCCAAGTGTGGTAAGATTCCCCGTTAGAATACTATCCATAACATATAAACCGGTAATCGTCGATGGCGCGTTCATTGCGATAGCTAACCGCCCTTCCAACGGCAAAATCGGTATCTGATAAGCAAACACGTATTGCAGCATCAGGGCTAACCAAAAAATCGGTAGCGAATACCCAATAATCGCGATGATTCGAGTAATATGATCGGATAATTTGTTTCTCCGTATGGCTGAGATAATCCCTCCAACGATACCTAAAGGAATCGCGATTACCATTGCAAAAATCGTCAGTTCTAAGGTCGCTGGGAAATATTGCGCAAGACTGTCCGAGACAGGGCGACTTTCCAAATAGGATTTCCCGAAATTGAAATGAATAATATCATTTAAATAATAAAAATATTGAATCCAAATAGGTTCATCCAAATGGAGTTCTTTGGTGATTCGTTCAATGACCTCAGGTTGTGCTTTTGGTCCGCCCGCGAAGGCTCGTGCAGGGTCAGCGGGAATAACATGGGAAACCGTAAATGTTATAATGGTTACTCCAAGAATAACCGGTATGAGGAGGAGGAGTCTTCGGACTATGAATTCCCATGTCTTCATAATTTAAAAAAAAAAGAAAAAAAGAGATGGTTTTATTCGTAGGCCTTGTAGTAGTCGTAGAAGTACCATTCACGTACTGGGTTGTATGAGTAGTTCTGTACCCAATCTCTCCATGGTCGAATGTATTGTCTCTGTTGTATGAAGATGAACGGTGGTTCTTGTATGTAGATGTCGTAAGCGGTTTTATACGCAGCTGCTCGCACCACAGGATCCGCTGAGTATTTTCCCTCTAGTAATTTTTCGTCAACCGTTTCGTTCTTGTACCCCGTGTTATATGTATCTCCGTTCACATCAGCAGATGCGATAAATGGGAAGATATAATCATCGGGGTCATTATAATCTGGTCCCCATCCGATAAACATCAAATCCCAGTCATCTGTCGTATACATTCTATGGAGAAGCTGTGGCCATCCTTCTGCAATAATCGATGAAAGAATACCGATTTCATCAAGTGCTGACCGGAACATCATCGCCATCATTTCTCGTTCTGAGTTCCCAGCATTATAGAAAATTCGGATGGTTGTCCCGTTAAACCGATAGAAGACATCATCGAACTCATATGATTTGGTATATCCAGCCGCATCAAGTATTTGTTCTGCCATTGCGAGATCATAATTATAAAATGGAACACCATTGTTTTGGGTGTCGAAATACGGCATTCCGTTTGGTATTGCTCCCGCATATCTGCTTGCATATCCATTCCAAGCAGTATCTATTGCTGTTTCATAGTCGAACGCATAACTTAATGCTTTTCGTACTTCACCATCTGCTAAATACTGATTATTACTCGCTTTTGTGTTTATCACGACCATGTTGATGTCATAGCTATCGAAGGGGTGCACAACAATATGTTCCTCACCTTGGATGTCCTCTAGGTTTGCATACGGAATATAGGTAAAATCAGCATCCCCGTTTTTCAACGCTAGAATTCGTGTTGCTGGCTCATCGGCGTATTTAATTACGACTTTTTCAGGATGTTTTCCTTCCCAGCCACCCCAATAATTCGGGTTTCTATTTAAGACAATTTCTGTTGCCCGTGTCCAATGGTCAAGCATATACGGACCGGTACCCATCGGGTTTAATTTCATCCATTCGTTTTCTTCTCCAGCGACAACACCACCATGGTCCTCTACATAGTCTTTATCGACGATCGCAGCCACCGTATATGGTAAAAGAGCTAAAAATCCACCATACGGTTCTGTCAGTTTTATCTCAACTTCATAATCATTAATGACCGTGGTGCTGTTTGTATCCATACATTGTGCAAGGATCCAGCTCACTCCAGATTCCGGAGCATCCATGATTAATACTCGATCGAAAGAATATTCCACATCTTCTGCGGTAAACGCATTTCCATTGGAGAATTTAACATTCTGACGTAACTTAAAATTCCATGTTAATGAATCATTTGAGACAGACCATTCAGTCGCAAGGCAAGGATAAAATGTTTTTGTGTCGTTTCCCTTATATGTAACCAGTGTATCATAGATCTGGAAGATTGGTTCAGAGGATCCTGTATCATATGCATCTGCTGGATCAAGTGTTTTGGCATCACCGATGTCATATCTGACAATGGTCGTTGGATTTTTTATTTCAGGTTTTTCGCCATTCTGTGGCTGTTCTTGTGTACATCCGCTCAGCCCGATGGTGATCAACATGACGCACATAAAGATTGCGAGAACACCAGCCTTTTTATTTTTCATTTCAAAACTTCGCATAATTAATTCCCTCTTTCTTTCACCTTCTCTACGATAAGAGACGCATCATTGTATAATAAATAATGTTTAACTACTTTTTGATTTCCTTTAGTGTTCTGCATTCAATGAAAAAACAGGCATCCCACAATGATTATCTCAGCAGGGATGACAAGCGACAAAATGATCTGGTTTTACTTCTTGAAGTTCTGGTTCTCTCCTTGAACATCCTGGTCGGGCTCGAGTACAACGTGGATGGAAGCGACAGCCAGGGGGGGGATGGATAAGACTAGGGACCTCACCGGTCAATGGGATATACTGGGTCTGTCGGTCCGGGTCTGGGACCGGAATCGCGGACAATAATGCTTGGGTATAGGGGTGTAACGGCTCACGAAAGAGAGCCTGTTTTGAGGCGAGTTCCACGAGTTTTCCTGCATACATCACTGCGATGCGATCACTTGTATGTTTTATCACACTGAGATCATGGGTGATGAACAGCAGGGTCAACCCGAAGTCCTTCTGTAAATCCTTTAGGAGGTTGATGATTTGTGCCTGGATGGAGACATCCAAGGCAGAGACTGGTTCATCGGCGACGATGAAGGTCGGATTGGTCGCTAATGCTCGTGCGATCCCGATCCGCTGTCGTTGTCCACCGCTGAACTCATGCGGGTACCGGTTGATCTGGTCAGAAGTCAATCCTACTTTTTCCATCAGCTCGATGATTTTGTTTTCTTTTTCGTCTTTTGTTTGTGTGAGATGATGAACTTCCATGGGTTCCGCGATCGCTGCCCCGATTGTCATCCGTGGATCAAGAGACCCGTAGGGATCCTGATAGATGATCATCATTTTTTTTCGAAATTCGGTTAATTGTTTTTGTTTCAAATGCGTGATATCCTGCCCGTCAAAACAGATAGCCCCTGCGGTCGGGTTCAGCAGCCGCAGGATGAGCTTTCCACAGGTGGTTTTTCCGCACCCGGATTCACCGACAAGACCAAGGATTTCGTTTCTCTTGATACAGAAACTCACATCATCAACCGCTTTGATCGCGTCTTTCTTTTTAAACGGTCCCCCGCCCTGATAGAAATATTTCTTCAGGTTTGTCACTTGAACCAGATGATCCATCGATTATCTCCCTCCGGCAAGGTAGCAGCGTACCCAATGACGTTTCCCTGTTTGCACCAACGGTGGAAGACTCTTTTTGCATGGCTCATAACAAAACTCGCATCGGGGATGGAAGGGGCACCCGGTGGGAAGATCAAGGAGGTTGGGGACCAGGCCTTTGATGATTTTCAGCCGGCCTGCGTCGGTATCAAGTCGTGGGATGGATTTCAGGAGCGCTTGTGCATAGGGGTGCATGGGTTCTTTGAAAAACGTATGCACATCGGTGTATTCCACCATGTAACCTGCGTACATTAAAGCAACGTTATCGCAGGTTTTCGCAATCACCCCGAGGTCATGGGTAATCAGTAGCACTGCGGTGTTGAATTTTTTTCGTAGCTCATTGATGAGTTTTAAAATCTGAGCTTGGATCGTCACATCCAAAGCGGTGGTCGGTTCATCCGCGATAAGGAGTGCAGGGTTGCAGGAGAGTGCCATTGCGATCATCACCCGCTGCCGCATTCCTCCTGAGAGTTCATGAGGATAATCATCGATTCGTTTTTCTGGGTCTGGGAAGCGGACGGTATAAAGTGACTCGATTGCTTTTGTTCGTGCCTCGTCTTTTTTCAGCCTTTGATGCAGCTGCAGTACTTCCATGATCTCCGAACCAATTGTAAACATCGGGTCTAGGGACGTCATCGGCTCCTGGAAAATCATCGAGATTTTACACCCCCTGATGTTCCGCATCTCTTTTTCACTTAACCTTACGAGATCAGTTCCTTCGAGGAGTATTTTTCCACCAACGATTTTTCCCGGGGGGCTTTGGATCAGGCGCATGATGGAAAGCGCGGTGACGCTTTTTCCACATCCGGATTCGCCGACTAGCCCAAGGGTCTCTCCTTTGTTGATGGTGAAGCTGACGCCGTCGACGGCTTTGACGATTCCTTCATGGGTGTAGAAGTATGTTTTGAGATCTTCGACTCGCAAGAGTTCTTCCATGGTGTTTCATCCTATTCTTTGAGACGTGGATCAAGGATATCCCGTAATCCATCTCCTAATAAGTTCAATCCTAGTACTGCGATGACAATCGCGATCCCGGGGAACGTCGCAGCCCACCAGGAGCCGCTGACGATGTAGAACCGGCTTTCCGAAAGCATCGCGCCCCATTCTGGGCTTGGCGGTTGTGCCCCTAATCCTAAGAAACCTAGTGCCGCGGCGTCGAGAATAGCACCAGCCATCATGAGGGTTCCGTAGACAATGACCGGGGAGAGGCTGTTCGGTAATACATGTCGAAAGATGATTCGGGTGTTGCTTGAGCCGATCGCTTTTTGGGCTTCGATGTATTCCATCTCTTTTATGTACAGCACAGCGCCTCGCATGACCCGTGCCATCTGAGGGGAATAGACGATCCCGATTGCGATCATCGCTTTGTCTAACCCTTGTCCGATGACCGCGACGATGACGATAGCGAGGAGTAACGAGGGAAACGCAAAGAGGATATCGGTGATTCTCATCAGGACATTATCCACCCATCCGCCGAAGTACCCGGCAAGTACTCCGATTAAGATCCCCACTGCGGTGGCGATACCAACCGCGATGAACCCGACGGTTAAACTGATCCGGGACCCATGAATGATCCTGCTGAGGACGTCTCGTCCCATCATGTCTGTGCCAAGAGGGTATCCCGGGATACTTTCATTACTCCAGAACCCTGGTTTAAGGCTTTTTTCCAGCTCTGGAGGAGACGGTGTCGGGTCTTGGGGGGCAACGAAGGGTGCAAAGATTGCGATAAAGACCAAAAAGAGAATGAGGATCAGACCAAAAACCGCTGATTTATTGTATCGAAATCGCCTGATGAGTTCATGGGTTTTTGTCTCTCTTTTTCTCGCCATTCATCACCTATTCATAATGAATTCTGGGGTCAATGTAGGTATAGAGGATATCCGTGATGAGGTTCACGATCACAAACACTAACGCGAATACCAGGATACAACCGATCACCAACGGATAATCCCGTGCGTAGACGGCATCAACAACCAGTCGACCGACACCCGGCCAGGAGAACACGGTTTCTGTAAGAATTGCACCTGAGAGTAACAGACCAAAATTCAATCCAATGACCGTGACAACTGGGACCAGGGCGTTGCGTATCGCGTGCTTATAGATCACCTTTCGTTCAGACAGCCCCTTTGCTCGTTCGGTTCGAATGAAATCCTGACGTAATACCTCCAGCATACTTGATCGGGTTGTCCGCGCGATAATCGCCATCGGAATCGTGCCTAACGCGATGGCAGGTAGGATTAAATGACGTAGAACACTGATGAGCGCTGCACCATTTCCTGTGATGATGCTGTCCACCACCATAAAACCCGTGATGCGCGAAAAAGGAATCAGCAGATCGATTCGTCCGCCAATCGGAAGCCATCCAAGGAACACTCCGAAGATCATCATCAGCATGATCCCCAGCCAAAACACAGGCATAGAGATGCCAAATAAAGCGATCCCCATCATGGAATAATCTGCGATTGAGTATTGTTTTGTTGCCGAGATAATTCCTGCGACAACACCAATAATCGTCGCAAACATCATCGCAGCGATCGAAAGCTCAATGGTATTTGGGAAGCGCGCTGCTATCTCGGTGGTAACATGTTCACGAGTAAGAATGGAACGACCCAAGTCGCCTCGGATGACGTCGCTAAGCCAGATGAAATACTGGACATACAACGGCTGGTCTAAACCATATTTCGTCCGTATTTCATCGATTTCCTGTTGTGTGGCATGCTGCCCCAGCATGGTTCTAACCGGATCGCCAGGGGCGAGATGGATTAAAGCAAACGCGATAAGGGTGACTCCTAGGATAACTGGGATGATCTGCAGCAGTCTTTTAATGATGTACCATTTCATTTCTGATCAACAGTATCCCGTGAAACGTCTCCTTTTTTTCCCGCCTGGGCATCAGAAAAATGAAAGGAAGAAGGGAGAGAGTGTTAGACGATGTCGACAGGGTAGAAGAAATACCGTGCTGTTGGGTTCAAGACGAATCCCTGAATGTTCTTTCTGAAGACCAGGTTTTGGTTCGCATGGGCGAGATACACAAATGGGGCGTCTTCGTGGATGATTTCTTGTGCTTCTCTGTACAACCGAGCGCGCTCAGCAGTATCGTAGGTTTGTAACGCGGCTGACAGTAATTCTTGCACGTCGGTGTTATTGTAAAACGCCACGTTTCCCGCGGTCCCTAGCGTGCACTGATTCGATCCGTAGAGGACGTTCATGAAGTTATCTGGATCACCGTTGTCTCCGGTCCATCCAAGCAGACACATGGGGTGCTCCCCTGCCTGGGTTCTTTCAAGATACGTCGACCAGTCGATCTGGAAAATCTCGACGGTGATGTTCACCGCAGCAAGATACCCTTGGATTGCCTCTCCGATCTTGCCGGGGTCAAACATATACGGTCGACTAACGGGCATCACCCACAGGGTGGTGTTAAACCCATTTGGGTACCCTGCTTGGGTCAACAGCATACGAGCCTTCTGAGGATTATAGTTGTAATCAACAATATTATGGTTATGTCCAAGCATAAAGGGTGGCATCCCGTTCTTTGCAACGATGGCGGTGCCCTTATACAGATTCTCAACAATGGATTCTTTATCGATGGCATAGTTGATTGCTTGTCTAACTGATTTATTTGTGAATGGTTCGAAGTATCCTGGTGTTTTCACCCAGGGTTCATCATCGTCCCGCATGCCGTTACTATTCGTATCATTATATCCATATCCACAGTTCAGCGCGACATATCCAACCGTCATTCCTTCTTTCGTCATAAGCTGCAGATTCGTGTTCGCTTGAATGGTAGCGAAGCTTGCAGGATCCGGGAACTCCATACCATGAATTTCACCGGCTTGGATTGCCAGGAGTCGTGCCGAGGGATCGGTGATGACTCGGTAGATGACTTTGTCTAACTTTGTGGCTCCACGCCAGTAATCGTCAAACGCTTCTACGGTGATATGGTCATCTTTTACCCATTCCACAAATTTGAAAGGACCAGTGCCGCACGGGTTTTTAAACGCGTCTTCTTTCCATTTCTCCGCGTTGGTTGGGCTGACAATGGCGACAGTGAACATCGCAAGGCTGGTCATGATTGCTGCGTTTGGTCTACTTAACTGTATCTTCACGGTGTAATTATCGATTTTTTCTACTTTCTCGATATCGCTGAACATGTATCCCCAGTACGCCCATTCCCCATATTGGTGATAGGGGTGACTGGTGTTGTACTGTCGTTCAAATGAGAACACCACCGCATCCGCATTAAAATCGGTACCATCATGGAACTTGACGCCCTGCCTCAGGGTGAACGTCATGTTTTTTCCATCTGGTGAAATCACCCATGAGGTCGCCAGACAAGGTTGTATCTCGGCTGATCCTTCTTTATATTCCACTAATCCTTCGAAGATACTATCGGTTCTTGCGGTAGACTCCCCATCCGTGACATCTGCAGGGTCTAACTTATCTGCATCCCCGGCACAGGCAAAGATCAGCACTTTTTCTGTCACCGGTGGTGTGGTTTCTTGACACCCGCTTAACGAGACAACAAGTAACAGTCCACAGATAATGGTCGCAAGAACACCAGCCTTTATATTTTTTGCAGTTACACTCCCCATGATTCTCTAACCTCTTTTTCACCTTCTCTGGGAGAAGGTCGAACTTCGTATCACACACATTATTTAATTACTTTTTCATTTATCGAAGATATATAAGCAATGTATCTCATTATCGCTCTCACCTCAGAACATCTCTTCGAGTTTTTCTTTCGTATACCCAAAGGGAATGAGGAGGCTTTCCGCACATTTGGCCAACTGACGGAGGTAGTACCCCTCGTCAATGTCTTCGGTTCCTTGCATCTTCTCGGCAAGACAGACCCGTCGTTTGTACCCCTTGGAAGATTCATCGGTGACGAGATAGCGAACCGATTGACCGGGCTGGACGTGCACCCCAAGGTCCTGCAGCTGCAGCAATGCCGCTTTCGGCAGCGTGTTCACCGTATAGGCCGTGATCTCCTTTGCCACCGTTGTCGTGCACACGAGATCCTTGTGGTCCACGCGGTTTTCTCGGATAGCAGCTGCACATTCTCTGAAGACGTTGATGGATGCGGGGAGCAACGCACAGAACTCCTCCGTGGTCGTCGCCTCTTTGA
>Ga0265297_10006991_pt1 | contig 15927 bp, 19 predicted proteins | sample Munlanlwell13791_FD_192502 | JGI IMG/M metagenome (GOLD analysis project Ga0265297, IMG submission 192502) | Leachate microbial communities from a municipal landfill in Southern Ontario, Canada - Leachate well 137-91 | ecosystem: Engineered > Solid waste > Landfill > Unclassified | place... | reverse complement strand
TCGGCTGGTGCTGATTTGCTGGTTTTGGTAAATAAATTGGTTAATCGCATACTATCCCCCTAGTGTAGTCAATAAAGCAGGATTAATAAAGAGGATATAAAACGCCAAACTGTTTTTCATCGTGTGTAACAAAATTGGTGCCCATAAACTTTTCGTGCTAATTCTCAGTAAACACAGCACCACACTTAATGCAAACGTATCGATTGCCAGGTTCCATGCACCGTGCACAAACCCAAATAACACACTAGTAATTAGGATCGCTAACCACACTGGCATATATTTACTGATCTTGCCCAGCAAATATCCGCGAAATAATATTTCTTCGGCAATTGGTGCGATAATAACCAACGTTAAAAATGCCAAGATGTATTCATATCGCTGGCCCAGCTGGCTAAATCCGGTATCTTGGGCCTGCGAAACATCAAACCAAGGCAACCATGATGTCGCTAGGAACATCAAAAAGGCCGATATGACAAAATATATAATCATCCCAGCTGGCGCCATCAATATATCGGTCCATGTCGGTAATCTGTTCAGTCCAATATCAGACAGTCGTACTCGACTGCGCCAGATTAACCATGGTATTCCGATCACAAATACCAAACAAATGATATAAATCAACACAGCAACAATTGTCATAAAAATATTTTGGTTAATACCATCTATCTGGATATGTAGTGCTCTTAGGGCCCACAGTGCGCCCGTTACTACCAGTTGAGCCGCCAGCAGTCCTGCCAGTACCCATAGCGGCAATACAATCGCCATCCACCATCTACGCTTTGGCGATTGGACCCGAGCTTCATCGGAAGCGTTAGAAGAGTTTTGTGACATCCGCAATCGTCACCAATATGACCAAACTGATTAATACCAAGAACCCTGTTGCCTGAATTTTCTCTTCACGTTCTTTGGTCAAATCTTTTTTAAACAAGCGGAAAAGTGCCATCACAAACCATCGACCACCATCCAGAGCCGGTATTGGTAGTACGTTCATGACAGCTAGTGTTAGCGAGATGATTGCCGTCAGAAATAGCAAATGTGTCGGTCCAGACCTTTCGGCCTGAGGGAAAATCGTACCTAATATGCCAATCGGTCCAGCAACACTGTCACCTACTTGTTTTAGATTATCATTAGCTTGAGTGCGTGTCGCCTGATCAGGGCTTAGCTGTAGCGCGATTCCACTTGCCAGATTAGTTACCAAATTACCTAAACCTTGCAGCGTCGCCCAAGTCAATTGAGCTGTCGTCACCACTCCGACAACTGGCGCTGACCATGTCGAACGTGTCAGTTCACGCTGCGCCAACCCAGCGCCCAGAATACTGCCGGTCTGATCATCGCGCAGCGATACACTAGTGGTTGACTCTACCCCATCTCGACTGTACACAACATCAATCGTTTGACCCTTGTATACCTTAGTCAGATCGATTAGACCCTGGGCAGATGATACCGGCTGGCTAGCAAAACGAATAATTTTGTCACCAGATTTTAGACCAGATTTTTGAGCCGGATAATCAGCAGTTAGCGAAGATATCTCGACCGGCTGACGAACGATTGTAGTATCAGACGGGATCGTAAATTGATCAGGTAGGATCTTAGGCAGCCCTGTAATGGCCAGAATAGTCAGTAAAATAGCTGCAATCAGCCAGTTAAAAGTTACGCCAGCTAGCAGGATTTTAGTTTTTTGCCAAAACGTAGCCGTACCATAATCACCTTTTTTGTCGGCAGCATCATATTCGCCCTTCAGTTTTACAAACCCACCTAGTGGAAGCCAGTTTAGACTAAAAAGTACACCATTTTTGAGCTTTTTACTCCAGGCACGTGGCGGAAAACCAACACCAAACTCTTCAACAACCACGCCGTTTCGCTTTGCGACAATAGCATGACCTAGTTCATGGATAACCACCAAAATTACAAGGATGACAAGACCGAGTGCAATGCCAAAAATAAGTTCCATCTAGCCTCCGAATCGTCGCTTACGTTTACTATATTCGCTTATTATATCCGCCACGTCGTCTTTTGTCATGTCAGGCCAAAACTTATCCAAAAACAACAGTTCACTATACGGCGAACGCCACAGCATAAAGTTACTAAGGCGCTTTTCGCCCGACGTACGCACAATCATATCGACAGCCGGTACTTCTGGTTGGTAAAGATTTCGATTAATTATTTCGGCAGTGATCTTTTCTGGCGAAATATTTTGTTCAACAATCTTTTTGACTGCTTCGACAATTTCTTGTTGACCACCGTAGTTAAAGCAAACTGCGATCGTCGCCTTTTTACAATGAGCCGTCTGTTCCTGAACACTATCGATTGCTGCGTTCATTTTGGCTGGCAACCGGTCGCGCGTTCCCAGTACTAACATACGCAGGTCATTATCCAATAACAATTTAACGTCGGTCTTGAACAACCGCATCATTAGACCCATTAAATTACTGACTTCGTCCTTGGCTCGGTCCCAGTTCTCGGTAGAAAACGTGTAGAGTGAAATATATTCCACGCCCGAATCGGCAGCCGCAATAACTACGTCCTTAAGAGCATTGTAGCCAGCCAGGTGACCCTCGTAAGTTGGAATACCGTGAGTTTTTGCCCAGCGCCGATTGCCATCAACAATAAACCCGACGTGACGTGGAATAGATTTTTCTTCACTCATTATATTGTTAGAATATCTTTCTCTTTGGCTCTAAAAATCTCATCGATTTTCAAATTATACATAGACACGGTATCATCGATGCTCTTTTCGACACGCTTGGCGTCATCTTCAGATAGTTCTTTGGCTTCTTTTTTGCGTTTAGCTTCTTTTAAGGCATCCTGACGAATATTTCGTAGGGCAATGCGAGCTTCTTCGACTTTTTCACTAGCCTGTTTGACCAACGCTTTGCGACGATCTTCGGTTAGGGCCGGCACAGGAACACGGATCACACGCCCATCATCGCTTGGATTGAACCCTAGTGATTGATCAGCCCGAATTGCCGCTGCAATTGCCTGAATGTTGCCGGGATCAAATGGAGTCACTTGTAATAATTGAGCCTCTGGAGCTGTAATATTGGCTACCTGGTTTAGTGGCATTAATGATCCGTAAACTTCAACTTTGATACCATCCAGTTGACCAGGATGGGCTCGACCGGTACGAACTTTTTTTAGATCTTCTTCAAAATGAATGGTTGCCAGTTCAAATTTTTCATCATATAACTTTGTGTCAAACATAATTCCCCTTGATTTATAACCCTATTATACCAGTTAGACCAGAGAGGTATTGATTATTGCAGTCCTGATTCGGCATGATAATCCGCCAGCTGACGCTTGGTGTCATCGTCCAAACCTGTGATGTCTACGTAAAGCTGACGATTATTGGCTTGGTTGCTATCTTGCGTGGCTGTATTGACTATCAAAAGTGCCGTCTCGTTCACCCAACCCGCACCTAAATCTGTGATTGGCGAACCATGAGGATTATCGATTACGAATAGGCCGGGATTGGCAGAAATAAATGCATTAAGCTCGCCTAGAGTCTCGTCGACTCCCTTTTTGTACGCAGATACCAGCAGCATCCTAGCCTCATCAATCATAGGCTTGACTACTGCTATAACTGATTGTGATTCGTCAAATGTCATATTATCCAAATCCTCGATGTTACCAATCAAATCCGAACCCGGTAATCCAGATTCAATAACATGTGCCGCCCACCTTATGTATTCAGACTTGGTCATACCGGCACTGTCGCCACGTTCAGGTGATTGGCTTTCTATATAATCTAGTGCCTCAATAACATCGCGAACCGGATAGATAGTCCTATCCGGTTCGTTTTCTTGACCTGATTGTATGTCTATTTTTTCATTGTTCATATAGTAATAACTTTACAGCATGAACCGAAAGATTAGTACGGATTTTTACTCGTTAACACCCAGTTCAATACGTTTGAACTGACGAATAATGATGTTTTCGCCCATTTTACCAATATTTTCCTTTAGGAAAGTCTCAACAGTCATTGAATCGTCCATAATATAGGCTTGGTTCAATAGTACTTTATCTGCAAAGTGTTTTTTCACCTGACCATCGACGATTTTGTCGGCCATTTCAGCAGGCTTGCCATCGGCAATAACTTTTTCTTTGGCCTCAGAGCGAACTCGTTCGAGTTCTTCTGACGGAATGTCAGCTTCTGAGACGTACTCGGGTGACATAGAGGCAATTTGCAAAGCAATAGCGTGTGCAAATTCTTTGAATCCGTCAGTACGAGCAACAAAATCAGTTTCACAGTTGACTTCGACTAGTACGCCGATGCGTCCGCCGTGAACATAGCTGTCAATTATACCTTCGCGAGCTTCACGATCGCCTTTCTTTTCAGCTTTGGTCAGGCCTTTTTTTCGAAGAGTAGCTAAAGCTTTATCAAAATCACCGTTCGCTTCAACAAGTGCACCCTTGGCGTCAGTTAGGCCAATACCAGTCAATTCTTTTAATTTCTTAATGTCGTCGATTGATACGCTCATTTTTACTTCTCCTTGTCTTCAACTGTTGTTTTTGCTGATCCAGCACCCTCGATAACAGCCGCACTTACGTAGTCAAGTAGCAACTGAATACCCTTGATCGCATCGTCATTGCCAGGAATGACATAGTCAACGATTGATGGGTCAGCGTTAGTATCAACAACTGCAACAACTGGAACGCCAAGTGTTTTGGCTTCTTTGATTGCGTTTGCATCACCAATTACATCAATAACAAATAGCGCACCTGGCTTACCGTTTAGGTTTTTGATACCACTGTATTTGCCGTTAAGTTCATCGATCTCTTCTTGGAAACGTTGAACCTCTAGTTTGTTGTAGCGTTTTTCTAGGTCGCCTGATTCCATACGACTTTCAAGGTCTTTTAGTTTCTTGATCTGCTGAGCGACAGTATTAACGTTAGTTAGGATACCACCCAACCATCGTTCAGTCACGTATGGCTGTTTTAGTGATTCGGCAGTACTTTTTACGATGTCTTTGGTGTGCTTTTTAGTACCTACAAAAAGTACTTGTTTACCACTTGCAACGACACTAGTAATAAATGGTAGCGCAGCTTCTAGACCTTCGACAGTCTTGGTCAGGTCAATAATGTGACTGTCCTGGCGTTTGCTGTGAATGTATGGCGCCATTTTAGGGTGCCAGCGGCTGGTCTTGTGACCAAAGTGTACGCCTGCTTCAAGCAGGGCTTTAATATCGACAGATACTGCCATAATGTTTGAACTCCTTTTCGCCGTAGCGAATCCTCACCTTCGACCCTGAAATTCAGGAGTTATGTCGAAAGTTGTGTCATTAAAAATTGTTACCTAGGTATTATAACCCTTTGGACGTAAAAACTCAAGAGGTAAAACCTTTGACAAATACAGCTAAAACAGATACAATAATTCAGATATGAAAACCAATTTACACCCAACCGATTACCGTCCCGTCGTATTTAGCGATGACGTGGCTGGGTTTGCGTTTTTGACCCAGTCTACTGCGCAGACCAACGAAACTATCAAATATACAGACGGCAACGAGTATCCACTCGTTAAAGTCCACATTAGTAGCGCTTCTCACCCATTCTTTACTGGTGAAGAGAAGATCATCGACACCGAAGGTCGTGTTGACCGTTACAAGGCGAAATTCGCTGCTGCCGAAGCCCGCAAAGAACAACTTGCCAGCAAAGCTAAAAAAGCCGCTGCTGCCAAAGCCAAAAAAGCCGCTAACTAGCGTGCCCCCTAAAAGAGACTACCCTGTTGTAGTCTCTTTTTATATGTAATAATAAGGATTGAAATGGCCAAAATAAATCTAGACATTAATGAACTACAGGCCGAGAAACAGCAGCTCGGTGAGTTTCTTGCACGTCCTGACGCCTATACAGACGACTTATTTACTACCAAAAACAAACGCTTTACCGAACTAGACAGTATCTTAGAAAAAGCCCAGTTACGCACAACACTTGAATCGCAACTAGCCGAGGCCAAAGAATTAATGTCTGGCAACGATGAATTAGCTGACGTCGCCAAACTTGAAGCTGCCGACATTGAACAGCGCCTAGAAGATATCGATAATAGTCTATTTATCATGCTTGCGCCTCGCGATCCAAACGATGGCAAAAACGTAATTATCGAGATCCGCGCCGGTGCCGGTGGTGACGAAGCCAGTCTATTCGCGGCCGAGTTGTACCGTATGTATTTACGCTACTGCGAAACACACGATCTACGCACCGAGCTTATTAGCGAGAGCGCCAATGACACCGGTGGATACAAAGAGGTAATATTTGCAGTCAAAGGCGAATCGCCATATTCCCAGCTCAAATTCGAATCTGGCGTTCACCGCGTTCAACGTGTCCCCGCCACCGAATCGCAGGGTCGTATTCATACCAGTACCGTCACCGTAGCCGTCCTGCCAGAAGCCGCTGAAACAGACGTTGAAATCGGTCCAAATGACCTAAAAATCGATGTATATCGCGCCGGTGGGCACGGTGGTCAGTCGGTTAACACGACCGATAGCGCCGTGCGCATCACTCACCTTCCAACTGGACTAGTTGTGACTAACCAAGACGAGAAATCTCAGATCAAAAACAAAGAAAAAGCTATGTCGGTCCTTCGTAGTCGCCTGCTCCAGGCCAAAATCGATGCCGAACGATCTGAATTAGACGCTCAGCGCCGCAACCTGATCGGTAGTGGTGACCGCAGTGAAAAAATCCGTACCTACAACTTCCCTCAGGACCGCATCACTGATCACCGCATTGGGTTTAGCCGTAGCGGCATTCCTGGTGCTATGAACGGCGCCATAGATGACATAATCGAACACCTACAAAGCTATGAACGAGAACTCGCAGCCGCCAATGCCAACAATTAATAGTTGGGCTGAAGCCTCTAGCGAAAAACTCCGTCAGCTAGGTATTAAAAGTGCCCGTTTAGATGCCGAGATCATTCTAGCCCATACCTTGCGTAAACCCCGCACCTATCTGCACGCGCATGGTGATGATACTTTGACCGAACGCGAAGTCGAAATCGCCAATGCTAGATTAGATCTACGCCTCGATCACGTACCGATCGCTTATATTATTGGCCACAAAGAGTTTTATGGCCGTCGTTTTTCGGTTACGACAGCTACCCTTGTGCCCCGTCCAGAATCCGAGGACATGATCGATGAACTCAAAAAGCTTGCTCCAAAAAACCTGGCGCTTTTCGATGAACCTTACCGCATTGTCGATGTTGGTACCGGCACGGGTTGCCTGGGGATAACTGCCAAACTTGAATTACCCGATAGCGATGTTACACTGCTAGATATCAGCCCTTACGCGCTCAAAGTCGCCGCCAGCAACGCATCTAGGCATGACGTTGAAGTTCGAATCATAAAAAGCGACCTGCTGCAAAACTACCCATTCAAAGCCAACGTCATAATAGCCAACCTACCATACGTAGACCGCTCATGGGACAGATCCAAAGAAACCAGCCACGAGCCAGAATTGGCCCTATTTGCCGATAACGAAGGCAAGGCGCTAATTATCAGATTAATCGATCAATCGATATTTTCGTTAATACCCGGCGGATACTTACTACTAGAATCCGATCCGGTTCAGCATGCCGATATCATTAGCTATGCCAACACCAAAGGCTTTAAACACATCAAAACATACAAATACATCATCGTTTTACAAAAAATATAATTAGATACCGATCGTAACGTTGGCGCCCAATAGGTTTAGTACTATTGGTAAGACTACAATAATGCTGATTGTAAACAGAATTGGCAGTATTACATCATTACTACGAATCCGTTGATGATGATAATACGAATCATAACAGCGGTGTAAAACAAATCCTATACACAGAACCGTCAATGCGACGCGTGGGAAGATTACACTTTCGATGCCAAGTGGCGTATAGGCCACAGTCCAGTGATACGCCAGCCAGCCAATCTCGGCCAGCACTAGACCCCACAATAAACTCAGGAACAAGATGTGCGTCTCGTCATAACTAGCAAGTACATGCCTAGCGGTAGCATATCCAATCACCCACATCAGAATCACGACAAGCGATGCCGGCCAAGCGTACGACAGTGTAAATAATGCCGTGACACCGGCAAATAGCGCCACTCCAGCCTGAGCTGCAACGTACGCACGCTTAGAACGTGGTTTCAAGAACAACAACCACGCAATGTAGATTATCGTCAGAACACCCAGAATAAATAACTTTTGAACCGGCTGGGCCCCACTTATGTGCGCAGCATACATAAACACGACCAGGCTGATACCGACAATAAAGTCTACTAGATTGGCCTGAATGTTTACGAACCAATAACGAGGACGAACCGCCAGCACGCGCCACTTACTTAGGAAAACTAGGCCAATAGCTGGCCACGGCGACTCGGTAGCACGAATAACCAACACAACCGCAACCGCTAGTGCGATATTTAGGGCTGTATAGACAACTTCGCTTTGAAACGAGCGTCGCCTTACAATCTTTAAAAATTCCATAACTACCTATAGTATACCACGAGATTTACGCGGTTACTGCTGCATCGTTCCGATCACAATGACGAATGCAGTACCGGCGTCAGCCGTAACTGGCGGTGTAGTCGTTTTGACTACTGCGTCTTTGTATTGATCCTGCAATTTGGCAAGTGTGCCTGATTTGGATGCATCAACTACATAAATCTCGACACCAGCATATGTACCAGCGGGTGCATTGGCAATATCAATGACATTAAAATCTTGGTCTTTCAAGATATCCGCCTGAGTCTGTCCGGCACCGACCACACCAGACCCGTTCAGCACCACAATACCAGCATTCTCGCGTATAACTGGATTGGCCGAGTAATACCTGGCAATCAATGCCTGGATGTCTTTGTAGTTATACAAACCAGCCGCTGGCATAACAACACTAGCGCCGTTATCTAGTGTACCGGTCTTGACTACTCGCGTTTCATCGTCAAACAAACTAATAGTTTTGATATCTTCGGTCTTGATAGATGTTCCCAGTCGCATTAATGTCTGGATTTCGCTGGTGGCAATATTAGTCCGCAAGTTCTTGCCAAGTGCATCAATCAAACTAGTGACCGCTGATAAATTCGTAAATGTGCCAGTTGACACTGCTTTATCCTTGAGAGCAATAATGATTTTTTGTTGGTTTTTTTCGCGGTCAAAGTTTGAGTTAGCCAAACCGTAAGTTGGTGCGATATCGCCGCGCGCCATAGCTAGAAATAGCGCGTGCTCGCCGTCCAGGTGATGAATACCGTTATCATATTTGACCAGGTAACATTTATAATTACAGCGCCAGTCAAAATTACGATCCAAAATTCCAGGAGCATCACCACTACCCTGAATGTCGACATCAACACCACCAACAGCATCAACCGCCTCTTTGATCACAGTATTGTTAACATGAACTCCGTATTGAATATCGATTCCGAATATGTCACCAACGAATTTGCGCGTTTCGGTCATACGCTCTTGTTCAGCCTCGGCTGAATCATAGTTATCGTTCACGCAGTTAAAGAATTCGTTAATCTTGCCGGCATAACCACTGTTACAAGCCATGTTATATTTGACATAAAGGTCACGTGGAATACTGAACATGAACACATTTTTATTATTTTGGTCAATGCTCATAACCATCATCGAGTCGGTTAGAAAGGCGCCGCCATGGCCAGGGTCATCCTCGGATGTTCCCAAAATCAAGAAATTACTGCGTCCATTTGAATCTTGTTTGAGCGGCTGACTCTTTGCAATGTCAAATATACTTCCCTGGAAAATGCTATTAGACGCAATGAAAGTTTTATAGGCCAACCAACCACCTACGCCTATACCAGCAATAAGCAGCAAAACAAAAAACCATTTAATGAACCGTTTAATCCGACTACGCGGCTTGGTACGGCCAGCAAGTTTGCGCCGCTGATGGCGACTAGGATTTTTGGGTGATTCTGATGTTTCATCAATCTCACGTAACGATTCGTCGATATCAGACCGACCAATCGCCTGACGCTTAGTCGTTGTACCTACGACTTCTTGAACATTACTCCCACTATGCAAAGTGCGGTCAATCGGGGCCGTGGCAGTTACCTTGCGTTTGGTGTCGTGAAGTTCACCTATTTGGCTGCCGACGCGGCGCGGCACAAATCCATCAATTGAGGGTTGCTTATCTTTCATAAATACTCATACTACTATACCTAATTTGTGTCATATTTTGAACACTAATTAGCATGAGCTTTTTTGACTATGGCCTCGCCCCAAAACAATGTATAGTAAGTATTAATGGAAGCAAGTTTTTTTCAGCGTCACCCTATCCTCAAAGATGCGATTAATATCTGTATTTTTATTATATGCGTGCTGATCGGAACATTGATTATTAACACCTACGTATTTCGTAGTTTTAGTGTTGAAGGCCCGAGTATGGAGAAGACACTATACACTAACGATCGACTGATCATTAACCGCTTGCCTGTAACTTGGGCGCAGCTACAGAACAAAACATACACCCCAGAACGTGGTCAAATCATAGTTTTTAAAAACCCCCACTATAGCGCCGGCATCAGTAGCGATGAGTATATTGTCAAACGCGTAATCGCCTTTGCGGGTGAGCGTGTTGTCATATCTGGTGGACACTACATTGTATACAACGACCAATCACCAAATGGGTTTGACCCAGATGATGCCAATCACGGTGAACCCGGATCACCAACCTCGGGTGAAGCAGACCAAATAGTTCCCGAAGGTGAGCTATTTGTATCGGGCGACCACCGCCAAGGTAACTTTTCGCTTGATTCACGCAATGGACGTAACGGTTTAGGTACTATCCCACTATACGATGTGATCGGACCTGCAAGTTTGCGGATCTATCCATTCGACAAAGTCCGCGGATTCTAAATAGATTCTATGATTCTAGTAATGACTGAATACGACGGAAATCGTCGGCATCTTTGAAGGCAATCACAATTTTACCAGCACCCTTGGTGCTAGCCTTGACCTGAACATCAGCACCAAAGCGCTTGGCAATTTTCTGAGTGTCTTTGATGTATGGATTAGTTGCGACTTTTTTGGACTTTATGGGTGCTGCGCTGTTTTTGTTAGCCTTGTACTGTAATGCAAATTTTTCCGCCTCACGCGCCGTCCAGTCTTCTTTGATGATCTGTGGCAAAATCCTAACGATCAATTTATCGTCTAGCCCAATCAACGGCCTGACCTGACCTTCGCTAACTTTGCCATCAGCAAGTGCTACACGGACTTCTGGTGGTAGTCGCAGTAAACGCAAGGTATTACTGATTGTACTGACCGATTTCTTGCCTACCCGATGTCCGATCTGATCCAAGGTCAAATTAAACTGATCGCGTAGTTTCAGGTACGCCGTTGCAGTTTCAATCACGTTTAGGTCTCGGCGCTGTAAGTTTTCTATCAAAGACAGTTCTAATTTATGCTGACCACTTAGCGTCCTAACAAGAGCCGGAATCTTGTCCAGGCCAACCATTTTAGATGCACGATAACGGCGCTCGCCAGCAACAATCTGGTAGCCGTCACCGTACGGTGTGACGACAATTGGCTGCAAGATACCATGTTCAGCAATTGAGGCCGCTAGGTCAGCTAGCGCATCGTCCTCAAATTGACGTCGCGGTTGATCAGGATCGGCTACAATTTGAACAATCTTGATTTGGCGAAGTTCACTAATTTGCTCGTCCTGAGATGCCGTTGGATCGAACGATTCATCCAACAAATCAACCGGAATCAACGACTCAAATCCGCGTCCTAAGCCCTTTTTACTAGATTTAGATACTGACACGTTCTAGAACCTCCTTGGTCAGGGCCTTGTACGCCCGAGCGCCCTTTGAAAACTTGTCATAAACACCAACAGGCAGTCCATGACTAGGCGCTTCCGCTAAACGGATGTTGCGCGGAATTGTTGTTTGAAAAACTTTACCAGGAAAGTGTTTTTTGATTTCATTATGCACCTGACCGCTAAGTGTTGTACGCGAATCAATCATGGTTGGAAGTACACCCAGCAGTTCTAGTGTCGGGTTCATGCCCTTACGAACTAGTTTCATGGTCTCGAGCAGCTGCCCCAGGCCCTCTAGCGCGTAGAACTCAGCCTGGACTGGTAGTAACACGTATTTAGCAGCGATCAAACCGTTAACCGTCAGTAGGCTCAAACTTGGCGGACTATCGATAACTACAATGTCATACTGACCTGTGCTAGATTCGATTGACTGCTTAAGGCGCGAAAATCGCCTGTCGGCCTGAGCCAGCTGGACCTCGGTATTAGCTAGTATTGGTGTTGTCGGAGCTAACAATAAATTTTTGTACGCTGTTGGAATAACAATAGAGTCCAAAGTCTTCGTTTCAGTAATAACATCGGCCATCGTGCCCTCAAGTGCTTGTTTATCAATACCCAGTCCACTAGTTGCGTTACCCTGAGGATCAAAATCGATCAGCAAAGTTTTTTTGCCTAACTTCGCCAAGTAATACGCCAGATTTACTGCCGTGGTCGTCTTGCCGACTCCACCCTTCTGATTGGTCACCGAAATTACCGTTGCCACGTGTCTGTTTCCCTCTCTCTTTTAGCCCATTATAACACGAGTAAGCGAGAGAATAATGATGAGTTTACCCATCTTATTCCGAGCCAGGAAGTGTATTATCCCTGGATATAACATGAGTGAGGAGGATTATACCGCTTTGCGTCGGCGAGAAATTGCAATAATTATAACAGCTAGCATAAGGACACCTGCACCAACAGATACCCAAATCCAAGGGAAAGTTGTATTCTCGGTCTTCACTTCTTCGGCCTTGGTATTTGAGTCGACTGTTGCCGGTGTATCTGCCCTAACTGTAACCTTATATGGACCAGCCTCGACAATTTGGTTATCCGTCGTCGTCACTTTCACAAACACCTGGTGATCACCCAAAGGAAGACCGGTCAAAAGCGTACACGACCAATAACCAGTTACGTCGGCAGTCGTTGTGCACGTAACTGGGTCTGAGTGCACTGTCACAACGACCGTGCTAAACGGATTGGCGTGCCCACTAAATGTTGGCCTGTTCGAGATAAACTCTTGAACGATAGTTGATATCGGCTTGTCGTCACCAAAAATCGATACAATCAAATCTTCTATGTCCTCTGGTATATCATCTAGGACACGCGTGACGGCCACTACCAAAGCGGGTGGCACTGATACGACAGGCGGTGCAGGTATCACTACTGGCGGTGTTACATGATTAAAAGTATAAATGTTAGACCCATTAACCGATACTGTGCCTTCGGCTGTGATGTCAAAGCTATCGGCGAGCCAGATTTTAGCACTTGTCGCGGTAAAAATAATCCCCGAGCCATCTATAAGTAAGTAGCACGGTGGTGTATCGGATACTATCGCACTGCTATAGCCAGCATCGACAAACTGCTGTGCAGTCAAACCAAGGCCATCTGTACAAAATGGTAACGCCTGACCATTCACACTTACTATCGACTGTGTCAAAGCCAATGAATATGGAGGAAAATTGGTACCAGTAACTGACAGTATACTGCGATTATTTTGACTACTAAAACTAGCACTAGTAACAACGGGTGACGCAAATGCTATAACCTTAACGGGACTTGAGCTGTCAACAACAGAATTATTCCCAAGCTGGCCCGAACTATTAAAGCCCCAACAATACGCCTGGTTATCGGAGGCTATGCCACAAGTATGGAGGTTCCCGGAACTGACCGATAGTACGGTCTTGCCCGCCAGAACACCGCTGGTGTCGACAGCAACAGGAACTAATCGACCAATGGTAGAGCTATCCCCCAATTGGCCGATATTATTAGAGCCCCAGCAATATACCTGGTTGTCGGAAGCGATGGCGCAGGTATGACGTTGGCTACCTGTTTTAATCGATAGTACGGTCTTGCCCGCCAGAACACCGCTGGTGTCGACAGCAACAGGAACTAAGCTACTAGCGGTTGAGTTATTTCCGACCTGGCCAAGACTGCTACTTCCCCAACAATATGCCTGATTATCAGAAGCGATGACGCATGAATGCGAACCGCCTGCACTAATAGATGCAATAGTTTTACCCGCTAAGACACCGCTGGTGTCGACGGCAACAGGCACGGCACTATTGGACGTTGAGTTATTACCTAACTGACCGTCGGTATTGTATCCCCAACAATACGCCTGATTATCAGAAGCAACAACGCATGAATGCGAACCGCCTACACTAATAGATGCAATAGTTTTACCCGCTAAGACACCGCTGGTGTCAATAGCGGCGGGCGTCAAAACAAGCACACCCCAACAATATGCCTGATTATCAGAAGCGATAACACAGGTGCGTTGGTTACCTGTACTTATTGATAGAATTGTCTTACCTGCCAGGTCACCACTCACGTCAACGGCGACAGGCACTGAACTATTCGTCGTTGTATTATTACCCAGCTGACCCACGTCATTACTTCCCCAGCAATATGCCTTGTTATCAGAAGCAACAACGCATGAATGCGAAACACCTGTCGAAAATGCCGTAACCGTCTTGCCCGCCAGAACACCGCTTGTGTCGACGGCAACAGGCACGGCACTATTGGACGTTGAGTTATTGCCTAACTGACCATCGGTATTATATCCCCAACAATACACCTTACCGACCGATAATGCGCACGTATACGAGTTACCTGCGTCAATCTGACTCCAACCGTCCACCTCCCATGGCTCAAGCGCCGAGGCTCGCTGTAGATAGGCAACCGACATAAAGATACTCACAAGCACAGCAATAAAGACAAGTAATACACCCTTGAAGTTTGATCTAGAAGATTGAATCATCTTTCTCATCCTTGCTGCTTGTCTACGAACTTTGTGTATCTATAATAGCATAAGCACAACTGTCACGACAGTGGACATAAAATAACCTCCCTGGTGATCAGGGAGGTTATTGATTACTTGATTGAAGTGATTTCAATCTTTGAGTATTTTTGGCGGTGTCCGGTCTCTTTGTGAACACGCTTTTTTGATTTGTAGCGGATCACACGAACTTTTTCACCCTTAACAAGATCGTCAATAACCTTGGCAGTTACGACAGCACCCTTTACTGTAGGTGTTCCAACTGAGACTTTGTCTCCGTCAATAACCAACAGCGCGTCTAAAGTGAGCTCTTTTGTTCCTTCCTGGAGGAGGTCCACCAGTAGGGTCTCTTTTTCGGCAACAATAAATTGTTTTCCACCGATCTTCACGACTGCTTTTGTCATTTGATTCCTTTAACTTTTAACTAATCAGTTGTCAATTGTAACAGATATAACGACTTGTGTAAATACTCGCCCCCGTGTCATTCGTGGTGTTTAATAATTAATTTTTTGGACGGCGCTCAAGTTCGTCAATCCGGTCATGACCCAGCCCATAATAATGCGCAATTTCGTGCCATAAAGTTCGCTTGATTTGCTGGAATAATTGATCGGGCGTCTGGACAAACGCTAGAATTGGATTCTTGAATAGCGTAATTTTGTCAGGTAAAACAAAGTTATAACCAGCCCCTCGCTTGGTCAGTGGAATACCTTCGTACAGCCCAAACAACAGACTATGTTCGGTCAAATGCGCCTTGGCGCGTTGATTTTCGTCAGGGTCATCAGCGTATACAATCGCTACGTTATCCAATCCTTGGATGTATTTTTGGGGCAATTCGTCCATCGCCCGCGTAATAAGACGATCAAACTCTTCATCAGATATAATCATATATAAATTATAGCGTTTATTTGTCGGAAAAGTTAAACCACTCGGGATCTTCGTGAATATCCTGAACAACCTTATCCCAGAAGGCTTCTAGTTTGTCTTCGTCAACCTGTTCGTTCAGGTTAATTTCTTGACGTTGTTTGTGTGCGTCATTAATTTCATCTGCGTCGGATGATGGATCAATCGGCTGGAACTGAAGAAATTTTAGTAATGACATATATTTGTTTTTTTATGCTAACATTTCTACATTAGCATAAGTACTATA
>Ga0265297_10006990_pt1 | contig 15929 bp, 14 predicted proteins | sample Munlanlwell13791_FD_192502 | JGI IMG/M metagenome (GOLD analysis project Ga0265297, IMG submission 192502) | Leachate microbial communities from a municipal landfill in Southern Ontario, Canada - Leachate well 137-91 | ecosystem: Engineered > Solid waste > Landfill > Unclassified | place... | reverse complement strand
AGGAGATCAATTGGGACGGGCGGCCGTACATCCGCGCTGATCATCGCCAGGGAGCGATGCTGACGGGTCCGGGGGGGGTCCTCGACAACCCGCCCCCGTGGCAGTACCGCCGGCCGTTCGTTAGTCGCAGACTCTGTGGCGCGATCGTGAGTCGGTTTACCGGACTTCTGTTCGGGGAGCAGCGCGTCCCTCGGATCCGCACGAACGGAACCAAGGGCCAGAAGTGGATCGATGCTGCGATCAAGGAAATGGACTTCTATACCCGGTCGTCCACCGCTCGCACCATGGGCGGCGCGATCGGATCGGTCGTCATGCTCGCTAAACTGATCAAGGGCAGGCCGATCATCGAGATTTTGAACGCAAAGTGGTGTACCCCGAAGTGGCTCAACGACGATCGAGACACCCGGGAACTGGACGCGATCGAGGTGCTGTACCTGCGCCCCGTCCATCGTTGGGAGAACGTCTACGACGCGCGGACGGGCAAGACGCGCGAGATGTGGATCGAAGGGTCCGAGTGGTACAAGCGGATCATCACGCGGGACGCGGACGTTGCGTGGATTGCGCCCGTGATTAAGGACCGCCCCGTCGTGTTCAAGGAAGTCGCCCGCGCTGACCACAGCCTCGGATTCGTCCCGGCCGTGTGGATCAAGAACACGGATGTCGTTGGCGATGACGACGGCGCGCCTGACTGCGATCAGCAGTGGGACAACTTCGACGCCCTCGACGCCTGCGGGTCCGACTCGTTTCAGGGGACGCACTACAACAGCGACCCGACTTTGATCATCACGTCTGACCGCAATCTCGGGTCCACACAGGTTGGTTCACAGGTCGGCATCCAGTTGAACAAGGGCGAGGACGCGAAGCTTCTGGAAATGATGGGTGGCGGTTCGGACAGTGCCGCAAAGCGCGCTGCGGAAATTCGCGAGGGAATTCTCGAAGACGTGCGCTGCAACCTCGCGGACAAGATTGAGAAGTCCTACGACACGACGGCCACGCACGTTTTGAAGCGCGAAGGGTCGATGCTCGAACGTGCCGACGAGTTCCGTCGTCAGTACGGCGATGCCATGGAGCATCTGTTTGAGGCGTTCATTCGCATGTGCCGGGCGAAAGGGTTTGACAGCCTGGCGGAACCTTTGGCGAGTCTTGCCGGGGAAGCTCCGGACGTTGACGACGTGTTTGTGGAGTGGCCGCCGTACATTCAGCCGACTCCCGCCGACGAGGAAATGCACGTCCGCAAGGTGGCCGAGGCCCGCACGACAGTTCCGCCGCTTGTGTCTCACCGAACCGCGATTCGTGCGATTGCGCACTTTCTGGGGATCGACGACATCGACGCCGAGTTGAAGTTGATCGAGGCCGAAGAAAAAGAGAAGCAGGCACGCATGGAGGCGCTGGTCGAAAGCCAGGAAACAGTCCTGGATGACGAGGAGCTGGAAGACAAGGAAGAGACAGAACCCAAGGACGACGATTCGTCCGAAAAGTAGGAGTGCCGCTTGAGCACCGCACGCCCGCCAATGCCTAAAGAGATCGAAGACCTCCTGATTATTCAACAACGGGAACTTCGCAAGATCGAACGTTCGTCCTTGAAGCAAATGAACGCGGCGTTGCGAGAGGCGCGCACCACGCTACGTCAGAAAATCCGAGAGATTGGTTCCAGGGGCGATCCCCTCACGCTTGCGCGCCATCGCGCTCTGTTGATTCAAGTCGAGGACGCCTCGCGGATCCTGACGAGACGCGCTGGAATCACCTTGCAGGAAGGAACCCGTGCGGCCCGTCGCAAGTCCATCGAAAGCCTCGCTGCCAAGATCGGACTGGCTGAAAAGCACTTCCTGTTTCAGTCCGTCATCCCGTTCAAGGAGATCGAGCGGCTCGTCACTGGCAACTCGAAACTGCGGGTGATTGAGGCGTTCCGAATCACGCGAGGCGCGGCCAAGTACGGAATGGACCTCGTGACGACGATGGAGCGCAGACTAGCACACGCCCTCCTGACAAATCAGACAATGGAGCAGGCGGCGGCGTCCTTACTTGGAAAGGGGCCATGGGCAGAAAAGTCCTGGCAGGCCGAGCGGCTTGTCCGGACGGAAGTTTCGCACGCTTACAACGCCGTGGCCCGCGTTGGTCTGGACAAGGTCGCGCGCGGGGACAAGAACCTGTGGATTGAGTGGTACGAGCACGCGACAGGCCCTCGGTGGGCAGGACCAAACAAGAAGCCGTGGCCCGGTCCCGCCTCCCCAACCGACAAGAAGACCGCATTCGATTCGCGATGTCTGCACGGGCAGTTGCGGCGTCCAGGTCAGTTGTTCGAGGATCCGGTCAACGGGATGCAGTACGCACACCCGCCGAATCGGCCGAACTGTAGGGCGTCCCTCGCCCTCGTGCGCGTGGATCCGAAGGAAGAGGCCAAGGTCGCAGAACTAGCGAAAGAGGCATCGTAGATGAAGAAGGATCTCCGTTGCTCTAAGTGCGACAAAAAACTTGCGGTCGCTGATCTGATCGGCACGGGCACAATCGAGACGAAGTGCCCTCGATGCGGTCAGGTTGACAACCACGCGATTTCCCTTGTACCCTCGAAGCAGATTGCAGAGGGACGCAGATCCCCATCGACTCCATTTGAACGTCGGAGGGTCTGATGTCATGGAACGTCAAGTTCACGGTCGGTGTCACGGCTGATCCGCCCTCTGGCGCAGACTTCCCCACCGGGACGCACTCGTTTTCGGTGGACAAGGAGCGCCTTCAGGCGTTTTCCAGTTCGAGTTCCTACGTCCTGTCCGCGGTGACGGCATACAACATCAAGCCCGCTGGGATCACGAACATTACGCAGATGTTTGCCAAGGTCCGCGGCGGAAGCTTTCGGTTCAACGTTACCAGCACGGGCGGTTCGGCTCAGGTTCTCCCGTGCGACACGTTCTTGTGTTTGGACACTTCCACGGAGCCGTTGACGGCAATCACCGTCACGGGGACCGGCGAACTGGAAGTGTTTTTCGCCGGGTCGTAGTACACGATCCGCGCATGTAGGGGGATGGTTCCATGGCAAGAGACGAAGAGGGTAACGAGGTCGTCGGCAAAGAGCTTCGGCTGATGCTGAGGGCGGCGCGCGAGGAAGGGAAGGAAGAGGTTTCGGCCTTGCTGTCAAAGTTCGGATTCAAGTCCGTCCGCGACCTCGAAACAGTTCTCGACGCAGCCGAGCATCAGAAGCGCGAGAAAGACAGGACTGTCGTCGGGGACAAATCGAAGGGTAAGGACGATGACGCTGTGGCCGCAAGGGAAGCCGCTCGCGCCGAGCGTGAACTGCGCGAAACCCTCCTGGACGCGGGCGTGAAAAAGTCCGAACTGGACCTTGCTGTCGCGGTTGTGAGCCACAAAACGAGCCGGATGACGGACGCGCAGCGGGCCAAGTTCGACCCGGAAGAATTTGCCAAGGAGTTCAAGGCGTCGAACCCGCAGGCGTTCCGCGACTACGACCCGGACAAGGCGTACCGCGAGCGTCGGGAAGCCGAGGACAAGAAGGCCGCCGACGAGAGGAAGATCGCGGACGAGCCGAAGGCCAAGGCGGATGCCGAGAAGGCAAAGACCAATCCGCCCCCAGCCGACAAGCCGTCCGATCCGCCTCCTGGCGACAAGGCCACGACCGGGCTCCCGTCGCAGCCGGGGAACAAGCCGACCGAAAAGCCGTCCTTCAACGCAATGAAGGCTTCCAAGGAGGAAGTCGCGAATAGGATGGCCGAGATCAAGATCCTGGCGGCAAAGCCCCCTGTGTTCACGGAGGGGCAGTAGTCGCTTACAATTGGATGTGTTAGGCGGACCAGCGAGCCATCGCGCCCCGGTGTCCATGAAAAGTGAACTACCGGAGGTTACGCGATGTACACCACGAACGCAGCCGTTCGCGCAATGATCCAGGAAGGGCTCCTGGAGCGCATGTTTCACGACTCTCTGTTTCCGACCCTGCTTTTCCGCAAGGAGTTCGATGGTGAGCAGTGGACCGAGCGGGCGCAGGAAATGGTCAAGACCAAGCGCGGCCTGATCGCTCCGAACATGGGTCGCCTTGGCCCCAAGGAAGACCCGACCCCGAAGACCTACAACGTCGAGCAGTGGCAGGCGTACATCTACCACAACGGCGACACGATCGACACCGACACGGTCGTTTCGGGCCTGACGCTCGCTGACATCCTGGAAGCGGACGCGAAGACCCTCGGTCTTCAGGCGGGGCAGTCCATCAATCGCATCGCCCGCAACCGCCTTTACAACGATGCGATGTACGGGCACGCGAACTTGACCTCGACGGCCAACAGCGTCACGCAGCCGGTGTCCACGATCAACGGCTTCACGCACGCCTACTCCACGATCACCAAGAAGTTCGAGGCTGTGAGCGTGACGAATCCGTTGGCCGCGTACATCTGGAACGGGACGACCTGGGATACCGTGTCGGTCACCGCCGCCGTTCCGGCCGTCGCGGGCGTGAAGGCACAGAACCTTACCGGCCCCGGCACCCTGACGCTGGCCGGTGCGTACAACGGCACGACCCGCTGGCCGATCGTGGCCTCGACCGCCACGAAGATCGTCTACTCGGGTGGCGGGCACTCCATCGACGACCTGATTTCGACGGACACGTTCACCCTCGCCACGCTGCGGCAGTCCGTTGCGAACGCGAAGCTTTGCAACATCCAGCCCTGCGCGGACGGGTACTATCACGTCCACATGGACCCGATCGCGAAAAGCCAACTCTTCGACGACAGCGAGTTCCAGCTTCTTTTCCGCGGTCGCGGAATCGACAAGGACGAGAGCGATCCCTACGCCACGGCCGAGATCGGTCTGGTCCTGGGCTGCAAGCTCTACGAGAACAACGAGTGCCCCACCGCGAACACGGTCGGGACGTTCGATCCGGACAACGACGACTTCGGCGGGGAACTGGCGAACACGGCTGGCGTGCCGGTCCACCGTTCGGTGTTCATCGGTCGCGAAGCCGGAATCGAATACTGGAAGGACGCGATCACCTCGACCGAGGCCGGGATCACGGGCAAGTTCGGGAACTGGAACATCACAAACGGCGGCCTGACGGTGGACGTGGATCGTCTCCAGATGATCATGCGTGCGCCGCTGGACCGGATGCAGCGAGTCGTCTCGACCTCCTGGTCGTTCATGGGCTCGCACGTCCTCCAGCCGGACTACCTGTTTCCCGGCAAGGCGTACAGCGAGGCGACGTTCACGACGGGCTCGTCCCGGTACAAGAGGGTCGGGCTGATCCTGACTGCCGAGTAAAAACACACAGGAGGGGCCGAATGGTCGTTTGGGCCATTCGGCTCACTCCTCCTGTTTTTCACGGTTCTTTGAAGATGCGACCCGTCCCGACGATTTCCCTAAGTCGGGCCTGCTGGAGAAAGGCGGTTGGGAAGCTGCCAAGTAGCCAGTAGCCAGTGCGCCTCGCAAGAGGTAGCAGGGCGTTGGGGCCATTGCTGTAAAGCCGTGGCACTCACGATGGGTGATTGCGCCGAGTCCCATGCGCCCGAATAGCGCGGAAGGGACTCCCCCTCCCCGATGCGCGACATGGTCGCTGTTTCGGTAGGGCTCGCGCATACGCCTGCCGCGAGACAACGACATCCGAAAGGATGTTGCGTGCGGCGTGGCAGAGGAGGACCGGGGCACCGCTGGCCGTACATCCAGCGCGATAACCGAGCCTGATTCTGCCGCACGCGCCCGGTCGTTTCCTGGGGGAACGAACACAAAGAGGTAGCATCCATGGCCCGCGCTTCAATCGCCAAGACCTTCACGCAGATGCTTCGAGAGGAAGACGCCTACGCGCGCCGAAAGGTGCTCAGGGAAGTCCTGTCGTTCGACAACTGCGTCACCGAGATCCCGGAAGGGGTCAACCTTGACACGAAGTATCGAGTCGTTGGCCTGACGATGGTTCGGTGGGTTGGGCAGCAGGTAAAACTCGCGCACGGGTCCGTGTTCGCACTTCGCCGGTACGGGCCGGATGCTGTGCGGGAGTGGATCAAAGGGCAGGATCTTCACCTCGAACTAGTGGACCCGCCCGTCGTCGAGCCCATGCCGAAGGCATTCTACGAGTACGCCAAATCCGAGACGCAGATCGTCAAGCCCAACAACGACGCCGAATCGTGCGACAAGGCCCCTGATAAGCCCGTAGAGGCTCCAAAGGAAACGGACGTGTCCGAACCCCCGGAGGCCCGCCGCAAGCCCGGGAGGCCGCCGTCCGCGAGGCTGGTTTCCAACCCGTTCGCCCCCGGCGCAAAGAAGAGGTACTAGTCGATGGCAAACCCGCTGACCGATTCCGAAGTCGCGCGTGTCCGTTACCATCTCGGGTATCCGAACACGTCCGCTGGTGCTGGGATCGGTCTGTCGATGCCGACAATCATCACAACTCTTTTCCCGGTGGACGGCGCTCTCCGCAACCTGTACCCGGAAGCGGTTGAACTGGTCCGGACGCTGATTGCTCGGTGCGACACGTCCGAGGCAAACATCGCGGAATCCGAGGACAACCTGTCTGCCCTGCGGGTCGATTCGATCACGCTGAACGAGCGCGAGCCGGAACGTCGCGAGGAGCGGTATCGGTATTGGGTCAAGCGCCTGTCGGAAGCGACCGGATGCCCGATCAATCCCAAGTCCGGCCAGAAGGGCGGCTGCAACTTCGCTCGCGTGGGGCAGTAGACGATGGGGCTGGACGACACCAGGGACAACGTCGTCGTCAAGTTGAGTAAGGTCGCTGACCGCATCCGGGGAAAGATCCACTCGAAATTCGGTACTCGCGCCTACCGCGTTTTTCTCGTCGCGACTCGGTGGACGGAAGGCGAGCGCGGGGAAGGTTTTGAGACGCTTCTGTGGGAACGCGAGGTGCGACCGACTCCACTCGTTACCGGGATGGACGGCCTGGAAGCGGCTCTGACGGCAACCGGACGCGAGGAGGACGGGGACATCACTCTGTCCGAAATCAGCCTGTCCTTGTCGGAAACGGACGTGTCCTGGCTGACGGACGAGGAATCGATTCCGAAAGGTGAATCGCGCTTCTACGAAGTTCGCCGCGCGAACGGCAGGCGTCGTCGTTACACGGTCGCAAGCGCACCCGAGTACGACACTTCGACGTTCGGGTGGAAGGTTCGCCTGTCCAAGCAGGTCGCAGATCGTCGGTTGAATGGCGTGGTGTACCGATGAGCACCGTCTACATCCATCCCGATCAGGTCTACATGACTATGATGGGGTTGGTGAAAAAGCACAAGACGGCGATCATCCGAGCGCACGCGACGTTCGGCCCGAAGGCAATCGAAAAGCTCAAGAAGTGGACTCGGAGGATCAAGCCGTTCGCTCCCGTGGACACCGAGAAATTCCTGGAAGGCTGGAAATACTCGATGGTCTACAACGGAATCGTCATCTACAACGACGCACCCTACGCGGGAGCAATCGAGTTCGGCGTTGCGCCGGGACGGATTCCGTCGCCCTACAGTCGTGACGGCAAAAGTCCTCGCCCGTTCCGTCGCCTTGTGGAGTGGACAAGCAAGAAGATCGGCGAGGGGTACGTTCGGCATCGCGGAAGCGACCGTTCGGCCTACGCGATTGCGGTCAAAATTCAGCAAAACCTTCACAATCGAGGCTTGAAGGGACGACGGGTGTTGACACACCCCTCGCGGCGTAACGAGTTGATCCGAAGCCTTCGGGAAGAAATTCATCGCCAGTTGCAGACGATGGGATAGTCGATGAAGACCACGCCCTACAAGTACGCCGCTGACCTGGACGAATGTCTAGCCATCGGACAGGCGTTCGTTGACCATCTGTCGGAACTGGAGTACGACCACGGCAAGCGGTTGAAGAAAAATTCCGTCTTCGCAACGTGGTCCGACCCCGACCAGAACGCAGAGTACCCGTCCATCGCGGTAATCATGCCGGAAGATGGCGAGTTCGATCAATCGCAGTTTTCCCCGGCTCCACTGGAGGAGTACAGTACAGCGATCGGAGCGGACGGAAGCGGGATGGTTCTCTGGCAGGATTGCGAGTTCGTCTGCACGGTCAACCTCGTGATCGTCTGCACGGACCCGATCCAGCGGGCGCTTGTCACCCGTGCCGTCCGAGAGGCGTTGCAGGATCCGACTGGACGCCAGTACGGGATCAAGATCCCGATGAAGCGGTACTTCGGGGGGGTGTTTGGAGCACAGGTCGCGTGCCGGAAGATCCGAAACGAGGATTCGGGCGACGACGCGAAGACCCGGAAGCGGAAGGCAACCCTAACGGTCAACTGCCGGTTCCCGATGCTTCGCGCCGAGTCCGCTTCCAACCTGACGCAGATCGACATCCGACTCAGTACGGACGTTGGAACCGGCATTCTGGAGGACTAAACAGGCTTGACGCTTGACTGACAGAACGGGCGTTGTCTGTTACACTTTGACGGTAGTAGAGACGTGCGGGCCGTAGAGCCCCTTCTGAATGAAAAGGAGGGGCACCATGCCGTTCATTTCGCGTTACACGAGTTGGCCGAGTGACGCCGTTCTCACGGCAATCGAAGGGATCAACATCATCGACCTCACCCCGCCCGGAAGCATCCAGGGCGTCGGGTCCAACGTCGTCGCCGTGGTGGGCGAGTTTTTGAAGTGCGGCACGCGCTCCAACTGCTACGCCCCGGCGTCGTCGTCCAACGTGAACGTCCCGACCGAAATCTTCGGGTCGCAGGATCTTCTCGACACGTTCGGAGGATGGTCACCGTGGAGCAACCCGGGCGGCGCTCGTCCTGCCCCGGGCAACCCCGGCACGCTTCCGCTGGACGGCAATGGCTTTCTGGCAATCCGCAACCGTAAGTTTGCCCGCCTCGTGTGCGTGAACGTTGCTCAGTCGGTTGGGACCGCCACGATCACGCTGACGACCGATCTGATCAGTTCTGGTGTCTATCAGGTGCCTTTCGCTGGAAAAATCCCGGCTGGCATCCGAATCTCGGATGGCGGGACGGAAATCTTCGCGACCACCGAAGACATCGAGTTCACCGCCGTTACCGGGTCCAGTCTTACGGCAGGCGTTTCCTGGGTCGGTTCCGGATCTGTCGGCGGCGCAGCATTCGTGATGACCATGACGGGCGTTCCCGTTCGCCGCCTGTCTGGAACCGTCACAACTTCTTTCACGACCTCCGGAATCGTTCTTGCCCCCGAAGCGACGACATGCCTTCCGGGGTACACGCTCGGCTGCACGGCGTTCGCAACGGCTTCGGGCGGTGAGATCGATGAAAGCGAAATGGAAACGGCGTACATCACCGCGCTCAACACGCTTCTGAACGACTCGAAGCCCGCAAATGAGGTTTCGGTTGTCTCCTCCGCGCGTCACCGCGACAACATCGTGACGGCGACGGGCGGTCTTCGAGACAACGCACAGACGGCCTCTGCCAAGGGTCGCGGGCGCATCGCGCTGGTGGCCCCGCCTCTGGGAACCGCGCATGCCAACGCGATCAGCGCGTCCGCTCCCGGCGTCGGCAACTACGGCCTGTCCGACCGAGTGATCTACTGTTACCCCGGGTCGAATGCCTACTACCCGGAGATTCCGTCTGCGTACATCAGTTCCGCCTCCGATGGAATGCTCGATTGGCCGGCGGAACCGGAGATGGCTTCGATCCTGTCGCAGCTTCCGCCCGAACGGAATCCCGGCGAGCAGACCGAGTACATCAATCACGTCCAGGCGACCGAGACGGGCGTTACGGGCCTCACGCGCGCCAAGTACGAGGCGTACCGCGCCAACGGGATCGCGGCCCTGCGGATCGACCCGGTGACGGGCGTGCAGTTCCAGTCGGGTGTGACTTCGGTCAACCCCTCGACGTACCCGCAGCTTCGGAACATCTACCGCCGCCGGATGGCCGACCACATCCAGGACTCGCTGGCCGCTGCGCTCGTGGCGTTCAACAAGTCGCTGAACACGCCCTCCAAGCGGTCCGCGATCCGTGGCGAGATCGAGGCGTTCCTGATGGGCCTCCTATCGGCGAACAACCCCGAAATGCAAAGGATCGCAGCGTACCGCGTGGATGAGAACAGCGGGAACACGCCCGCCCGGCTGGCGCAGGGGATCGTGGTGTTCATCATCGAGGTGCAGCTGCTCAGTACGATGGACTTCCTGGCTTTGCAAGTAACGGCCGGTGAAACAGTCGAGGTTCAGGCGGCCTAGTTTCTGTTCGTGAATGATTCGTAAGTTCATGGGAGGATTGAAAAAATGGGAACGCGCATCCGCGGTGAAAACTGCCAAGTAAAGGTCGTAAAGGGCGGAAAGGACATTTTCCTCTCCGAGCGTGCGGTCGTCTCCATGGAGTACACCCCGAAGCAGGAGATCATGGAACAGGGGTTTCTCGGGGAGACGACCAACCGGCATGACGAGGTCTACAAGGGGTGCAGCGGTTCGCTGACCTTGCAGTACAGCGACAAGTCTGTGAACAGGTTCATCAGGGATCTGAACGACCGTTCCCGGCGCGCGACCGGGGCTTCGTTCAAGGTCAACATCACAGCGGTGGAGAACTATCCCGATGGCGACGTGGGAAAGCTCCTGTTCTCGGACGTGAAGTTCGGTGGACAAGCGAAGTCGTACTCGGCGCGCGATGCCTACGGGCAGATCACGCTGCCGTGGGCGTGTGACGAGTACACGGTGCTGTAGAGGTTCCAAGAGGCCCATTGAGGCCAGGGGGAGAAGGAACGCCATGACGCAGACGCAGTGGACCTACACGTTCCCGAAGAGCATGGGCGGCGAGCAGATCGTGATTCGCGAACTGCGACCGCAGGAAATGTCGAACATCATGGAGGCAACGGCCTCGTTCGCCACCATGACGGAGGAACTGGTCAAGAGGTGCATCGTCAAGGTCGGAATCACCGAAGTCACGGGAGAGAACCGAGACAAGGTGTGGCATGGCCTGTCGGCGAAGCAGCGCGAGATGGTCAACCGTGCCTACCGGAAGCACCACCTCCCGGACACGGAGGAGGACAAGGATTTTTTCGCCAGCGAGTCGATCGCGGTGAGCGAGTAGCCTGTCCTGTTCCGGTTCTTTCAAAGGACGAACTGTGGAAGGAGATATTCTACGTGGCTCGGAACGGTCGGCAACCACTGTCCGAAGTGATGTCGTGGCCGATGAGCTACCTCCACAGATTCGCTCGTAACATCAGCGAATCGTTTACCGACTCCCCACCTAACCTCATGGAAGAGGACGCTTAGTCCATGGGCGACGTCTCCGAAATCCTCAATGTCCTGACCAAGTGGCGAGCGGAAGATCAGGCCACGGCGGCGATCCTTGCTGGCGCGAAAAAGCAGCAGGCCGCAATGAAGGAACTTGAGCAGGAGCGCAACAGGGCCATTCAGCATCAGTCGAGGATGGACAATCAACGTTATCGCGAAACCGTCGCAGCCATGAAGAGGCAGGCAGCGGAGGTGAAGAAGATCGGCGACGAAGCCGAAAGGTCTGACGGTAAAATCGCGTGGTTGAATCGACGCTTGATGTCGATCGGTGTTGCTATGGCGGCATCGTTAGCGGTCTACAAGGTCAAGGAACTGATCTCGGACACCCTTAGCCTCAACATGCAGTTGGAGCAGTCGCGCCTTGGCGTAGCCGCGATCCTCTACAACGCGAGCAACGCTTCCCTGATCCCTGGTGTCGGAACGTTCCAGAAAGCGCAAGCGATGTCGAAGGATCTGTACCGACAGATGGAACTTGATGCCGTCAAAACGCTGGCGACGACCCAGGAGTACGCCGAAATTTGGCAGTCCCTGTCGGCCCCCATCTTTAAGGCTCATGGCGGAATCGAGGGGGTCAACGAGGCAACCAAGTTGACGATCGCAACGGCGCGCATGTTGAACATGCCACTGGACATTGCATCGTTTTCCATCAAGCAGATGCTTCTCGGAATGATCGATTCGCGCGACCAACTCGCGTCCCTGTTCCGACTGACGAGCAAGGAAATCAACGAACTCAAGAACCATCCTGAGCAGTCTTTTGCGCTCGTCATGTCCAAATTGCGAGAGAACTCGGAAGCGGCTTCTGCAAGCGCCGACACCATGATGGCGAAGTGGACTGCGTTCCAGGACATTGTGAACCAGATCAAGCGCGCGATCGGTGACGAGATGTTCAAGGAGGCCAAGAAGTCTCTTGACAATATGGCTCGTTGGTGGAAGACCAACAAGGAAGAGGTACTGGCGACAGCGCGGATCGTCGGTCAGGATCTCGTAGGTGCTGTCAAGGCAATCGTCGGATTCGTTCGCGAGGTCCACGACCATTGGGACGCGATTTCCACCACGATCAAAACGATCGCGACCATATGGATTGCCAAGGAATCGATCGCCGCGATTGGACTGGTAATTACCAAAGTCTCGGAACTCTACAAATTGCTCCTGGCGATCAAAACTCTTGGGATCGCGAACCTGGTTCTTGGTGGCACGGGCGCCGCCATGGCTGCTGGCGGTGGAGGCGCTGCTGTTGTTGGGGCGGGCGAGGCAGCCGCTGGTGGTGGTGCAACCGCGTGGGCTCTTGCAAGGGCTGGTGCTGCGAAGGAAGCCGCAGCCTCTACCGTTGGTTGGTTTGGGCGACTGCTTCAGTCGGGATCGAATCTTGCCATTGGCGCAAGCGGTGCTGTCGGTGGAATGGCCATCGCGGACAAGTTCGCAAACGTCATGGAGCAGCGTCGTAGTTGGGAGCTTCTAGAGGCGCAGCGCGTCAGGGACGAGGCTTCAACCGGACGTGCGGCCTACGAGCAGTTGAAGACGGCGCTCCCCGAAGAGATGGCGTACATGATCGAAAAGTACGCCACGATGCTTGATTCGAAACGAAGGACTGAAGAATCTGGTTTGCGCGAGAATGATTGGGGGCCGGCATTGACAGGAAGGCCAACGATCGAAGCGATCGGCAAGTTGACGCAGGCGATCGAGACGAACAGCGATGTTCAAGCGCAGTTCGGAAACTTCGTGAAGTGGATGTTGCCGTCGCTCAACTATGGCCCCGGAAACCTTGGCGGTTCTCATGGCTCCCTAGAAAGCCCGATGTCCTTCGAGACTGACGCGAACGCCCCGGGTCGTGGAAGTGGTGGATTCGCTTACAGGCCCTACGAGCAGTTCAAGTTGCCAGACAAGAAGGAACCGAAGATCCATTTCCATGGCGCGCACTTCGAGATCAAGGTAGACGCGCGGCACCAGGATCCTGACCGGGTGGCTGCATCGATCATCAAGCAGGTCGGAAAGACTGCGGCGAACGGAAGAACGCAATCTCGTGCCGCTCGTGGGCACATGACGGCAGACTAGGGGTAGTCTATGGCTCTCGACATCTTCAACCGTTCGCAGGCGATGGACAAACTGGCGTCTCAGCCATCCGCGCTTGCGGTCCCGACCTCGTTTTCGATCCGGGAACTGACTGGAAAATGCCGAGAGGTGCTGCTGACGGGGTGGTGCCTGCCGTTCCGTCCTGTCACCGACTCGATGAAGCAGCGGATGAAGGTCGAATACTACCCTGGCGCGACGGAAGCGGTCGCTCAGGTGTTCGGACCAAACCACACCGATCAGACCGTCGCAGGCGTCTTCCTGACTCGCTACATGGCCGACGAGGACTGCTTCCTCTACCACGAGGGCAAAAGTTTCGACATTACTCGCGGAGGCACTGCGCCTAGCCGCGTGGACACCGCGGAACGCGCTCGCGACATCTTGAAGTCGATCTGCAAGGCCGGGCAGGAGGTGGTCGTCAATTGGGGTGTGGACCCGTTCACGTCCCAAAGTCGCGGACTGGTTCGCGCCGCCAACTTCAAGATCCATCAAGCGCAGCGGATCGAGTGGGAGATCGAATTCGAGTGGGTCGCAGACGGACTCGCTTCCCTCACGCCCGACTTGCCGAAACTCCCGCCCGATCCCAAGTCCCTCTACGACAAACTGAACGACTTCATCAACAAGGTCCAGGAAGGCATCAACGACCTCGGGGACGCCTACAACGAGTACGTCGTCCAGAACCTTCGCAAGTTGAACACGACCCTGGACCGCGTGAACAACCTCGTGCAGTCGGGAATCGGCCTTGCGGGGAAACCGGCGCAGTTCGCCAAGGACGTTGCGGTGACGTGCCAGAACGTCAAGCAGGACATCGTAGACACGCAGTCGTCGATGCTGAACGTGGCCGCTCAGTACGTCGCGGTTGCAACCGAATGGCAGGCGCTTGCCGGCGGGATGTCGTTTATGCCGTGGTCCTCGACTGCGGAGAAGCCTGACGACTCTGTGGACGCACAGACGAAGGCCGTTACGACCTCGCTGGAAGCGTCTCGACTGTTGAACGAGGCGCTCTGGCAGGCGCACTTGATCAGCAACTACGCCATCGGCCAGATCACGCCTGCCGTCCTGGACATCTACACAGCGAAGACGGGCGACACGCTTCGAAAGGTGTCGTTCGTGTATTACCAGACGCCGAATCGTTGGCAGGACATTGCGGACTACAACGGGATTACGAGCGACAACCTGGACGCCGGAGACGTGTTGATCATTCCGGCGGTGGTGTAGGATGCCTGGGATCTACTACCCAACGTGTGCCGTGGCCCTTTACTGCCGCCTGGAAGAGTTCATGATGGACCTTCCTCCGGAGGCACAGGCGGCTCTCGCGGACCCGAACCACAAGACGGACCTGGGCCTGTATGTCCTTCCTGACGGACGGTGGACGCAAGTCAAGGCCGATGCCACGTCGGCAGACAAGCCCCCGGACGTGATTGCGAAGGCTATCAAGGAGTCGGTTTACCTCTGGACGATCCCGAAGAGCCTGCGGATCCGTAAGAACCCCTACCGACAGGCCGACGAGGTGACGTGTTCGATCCGATTCTCGGACCTGCCGATGGATCCTCGTGTCGTTCGCTCCCTCGGGATCGCTGCGTACATGGGCACGGTTCGCGCGGACGATTGGGCGGAACGAATGGCGGGTGGTGTGTCGGTCAGTGACGCGAGCAGGCCGTTCTCGGAGGGAGGGAGTCGGAATGCAAAGTATTCCCTGACGAGCCTGATCAACCGGGAGAATCTTCGGTTCGTCGGGTTCGCAGACGAAACCTCGATGTCGTTCTCGGAGGGCGGGGATTACGTCAACATCACGGGGCGCGACTTCACACAACTGCTGATTGACTACCCGGTCCCGACCTCGCTCTACAACGACATCAACTGGAACTGGCCGCTTGATCGGATCGTGTGGGAGGTGTTGCAGTCGCTTCCGGCGGTCGCGGGAGTTCCGTTGCACCTCCTGGGATTCAACCAGGGCGAACCAGTGTATCAACGGGCAGGGCATCACGTTGCGGGCGAGCCGGATGTGTCGAAGCGGAAGTCCCGGCGCACGCGCAAGATCGACAAGGAGACGTATTGGGATCTCCTGACGGACATCACAATTGCGAACGGCTTGATCCTTTACGCAGACGTGTGGACGGCGGGAGGTACGGATTCGGCGGTCCCCTCGGGCCGGTTCGTTCTGGCGACCCCTCGCAACCTGTACTCCAAGAGTGACGAGCCTCGTGAGTTCACGGAGTACGAACCGAACCCGTCCGCACGGCGCGTCATGCGCGAACCCCGCTTTGCAGACAAGGGCCGCAAGTACGCGGACGGCAAGACGGTCGCGCATCCGATCATGGTCTACGGCCACAACCTCAAGTCGATGGAGTTGTCCCGTCGTCTGGGCAAGATCAAGATCCCCGCCGTCGAGCTTGTCTGCGCCGACCCGGACAACGGGGAGACGTTGCGCGCTCGCTGGCCCACGAAGCAAACCGAGGGCGAGAAGTATTCCTACGACTACAACACTCAGGCAACGGGGTACGTCACCCCGAATGGCCTGTGGGCCAAGGACGAGATTCGCCAGTACCCCGTCACCGGGTTCAAGGACAAGAAGTCGCTGGAAGATGCGGCCCATCAGGTCTTTGAGGATCTTGGTCGTGGCGACCTCACTCTGAAGTTCGAAACGCTGGACATGGCGTCTTTTGGCGGCG
>Ga0265297_10006989_pt1 | contig 15935 bp, 13 predicted proteins | sample Munlanlwell13791_FD_192502 | JGI IMG/M metagenome (GOLD analysis project Ga0265297, IMG submission 192502) | Leachate microbial communities from a municipal landfill in Southern Ontario, Canada - Leachate well 137-91 | ecosystem: Engineered > Solid waste > Landfill > Unclassified | place... | reverse complement strand
CGGCCGTCCCACCTCGTCCATGCTCCGGGTGGCCCGGTTCAGGGTGATCTCCTGCGCAAGCCGGAGCACCAGCAGCTGGTATTCCCGGTCGAGCTGGAACTCGGATCCCAGGACATACTTCACGTTCTTCAGGCCAAGGCCTTCGAAGCAGCGCTTGTTGTACTCGGCAAGTTCCCCTACCTTCTCCATGGTCCCTTTCCGGTTCAGGAAGGCATGGAGATCGGCAAGGAGTACGGTGATCTCAAAACCGGCAGCCTGCAAGTCCACCAGTTTGTTGATCGTGACGAGATGGCCAAGGTGAATCTCGCCGCTAGGTTCGTAACCGGCATATACCCGTTTTGTGGGCTGTAAAAGAAGCGCCCGGAGATCGTCATCGGTGACGATTTCGACAGTGTTCCGGGTAACTCGCTCGTATGCGTCCATCAAAAAATATGGGTGATGCCGGGAGTTAATGGTTATTCTGGATGGTTTTGAAATTGAGTGCGGCGTTCGTTGCGGCGATGGATTTCGCTGCATCCTTTTCGTTGCCCATCATGGCACGGATCGCATCAACGTTCTCGACAACGACATCCGCCTCCTGGTGGATGGCCTGGAAGAAGCAGAGTTCGTTCTTGTTCGCGTAGATGGACTCCTCGAAGATGCAGTTCTCCCAGAGATCGGAGCGCTGCCGGCCGAGATCCATGGCGAACTCCTTGAGCTCGGCGGTGCTCTTGATGCCGGCAGTCTTCTTGATGAGGCCGAGCCGGGGGTGCCTGTTGATGAGCCCGATGACCTGTTCTTTGCTGATCGGCTTTTTGGTGGTCATCTGGATCGCGTGCATGTGCATCATCGTGGTCGGGACGATCATCGCCATGGTGGTGATGGAGATGTGGGGCAGCACGGAGAGGACGTCGGGGCCGTGGTGGCTGGGAACTGTTACCGGGTCGAGGACGATTGCATCGATGGGTCCCTTCTTGATCTCGCCCGGGTCTGACCCCCGCCGGACCATGATGGCGTGGACGTGAGTGACCCCGAACTCCTTGTCGATCTCGTTGATGATCCGGCAGAGACCGGTGGTGTTACAGGAGACCACCCGGACAAACTGCCGCCCGATGGCATCCTTGTAGTTACAGGACGAGTTGAAGGAGAACCCGGCCAGTTCGTGCTCCTCGCCACCCTGCCAGAGCGCCTTCTTGCCGAGTTTCTCGTACATCGCCTTGTTCGTGGCACCGACTTTTCCCGGCGTTGCGTCAACAATCACATCGGCAACCTTGCACATATCCTCAACACTGCCGGCAACCGTGAGACCGGCCTTCTCGAATGCCTCCTTCTTCGAGAGATCCGCGATATAGAGCGGGTATCCCCGCTGTTTTGCAACAAAGGCCTCGGCACTCGGGCGTGTTTTGGAGACGCCCACCACCTTCATGTCTTGCTGAGCAGCCACTGCATCGGCAACGCGCTTACCGATGGTCCCGTACCCGTTGATGGCAACCTTGATCATACAATCGTACATTGCGCCGGAATGGAAAAAACTATTGTGAAACGTTTGCATTGCCCGGCCGGAAAAAATGAGACTGGTGTACCCCATGAGAACTATGGCGCTCAAAAGAAATAGCGATGGGGGGGGGGTCGTACGGGTACACGTTCCCGGCCCGGAGCAGGGGAGACGATCTGATTTTACGTCATTGATTGGGGATTCTGATGTTCGGTTGCTGGCAGTGAAAAAAATTTTGTACCCACGCGACCCCCCCTCAGCGGTTCCCGGTTTTGAGCAAAAATGTGTTCATTTCACGTCATAAAACGGGAACCTGGGTGATGGTTGGGGGTGTGGGGGGTCGCGTGGGTACAAAAATATTTTTCCTTGTGGTTGTGGTACGGCACCACCCTTACGGATTTTGCCGGAACAAAAAAAAACGGAAGAATTGCATGGACTCAGATGAACAGCGCCTGGTACCTGACAACTTCGGTACTGTCCTTTGCCGAAGCGTACAGTTCCAGTGGTTCCCTGTTCACTTCCAGGAACCGGATCCCCCAGTTCACTTTCGAGAGGAGCTCGGCCGCCCGCTCCTGCTCACCCATGATATAGAGCGCTCCTGCAACCGCCTCGACCGATGAGAGTTTGCAGGGCTTGCCGAAATTGACCGGGTTTGCCGCCATCAGGAAGGGCAGCGCCCTGCGGATCCGCCACGCACTGATGGCCCCGGTATCCAGCACCTCCCACGAACAGTCGAGCACGGTAAGCGATTTTACGAACCGGTCCGCGGGGGAGAGTGCCTGTTCTGCGGTGGGATCGAGGATCAGGGTATTCCTCGGGATCTGGGACAGGTTCTTGAAAATTTTGAGGAAGCCCGCCCGTTCCAGTTTCTTGACCGTGCACTTACGGGGATCGCAGCTGTTGTCCCGGTAGGCATACAGGGGGATCATTGATTATTCTGTGCGTGCAGACACTGTATCAATGTACGTGCTCTGCAGTCCCTGCATCCTCAACCCGGCACTTCGTACTGACGGCATTACGAAACCGTCGGATATCGAGGCATTTGAGCGCACGAAAGCCCGGTGTGATGCGTTTGGGATCAGGATGGTCCCGCTGCCCTGCCCGGAAACGATCTATCTGGGACCCGCCCGGAAGCCGGGCACCTTCCTTGAACGGCTGGACACTCCTGCATTCGACCGGCTGCTTGATTCACTGGAAGGGCAGGTGAAGGAGATTATTGCAAAAGAGGGACCCCCGCTCTGCATCATCGGTGTCAATTCATCTCCCACGTGTGGCGTGACCAGCACGTATTACGGGAGCAAAGGGGATGAACCCCCGAAACGGGCCGGGCGGGGAGTCTTCCTTGCCCGTTTTCCCGGCATCCCGGCGATAGATACGATCACGTTCTCCCGGTACCGGGTCTATCTCGCCGCACCGCTCTTCTCGGAAGCCGAACGCTCCTATAATGCCCGCATTGCAGAACTGTTGAAGAAGAATCTGTTTGAGGTTTTTTTGCCGCAGGATGCCGGTGACGATTCTGCCGGTAGGGAAAAGAATGTGCAGGACCGGCTCTTCTCTGCCAATACAAAAGCCCTTGAGGAGGCTGACATTGTGGTTGCCATTATCGATGGTGCGGATGCCGATTCCGGCACGGCATGGGAGATGGGATATGCCCATGCGCAGGGCAAACCGATCATGGCTCTGCGGACCGATTTCCGCCGCGTGGGAGTATCGGAGAAGGTCAACCTGATGCTGGAACAGTCTGCCACGGTCGTCACCACCCCGGAGGATCTTATAGACGTCATGGGATCCCCGTTGTTGCTGAACCATGACCGGTGAAGAGCCAGCGAGAAAAAACCTGAAACATCCCCGGTAAACACTGAAGCGATAATCTATATGGGACGATTTACGCAATAGTACTAGAGTTGTTATGGCGAAAAAGCGTGAGGCCTGGGAAGACCGGAAGAGAAAAACGGGAAATGTGGTCTGCGATCTGGATACCGGCTCAGTATCGCCCATCCGGTCGTACCGGGATCTCACCATTCCCACCATCAAATCCCTCCTCCTCACCAGCCGGTATGCACAGATCCTGCTCTCACTCACGCTCATCGGATGTTTCCTGCGTCTCTTCAATCTTGGATTTAACTCACTCTGGCTTGACGAGGCATCGACATACACGTTCGCGAAGATGTCAATCCCTGAAATATGGCAGGCAACCGCTGCCGGGGAGTTCAATCCCCCGCTCTTCTACTGGATCGAGCATGTCATGCTCACGTTCGGGAATAACGAAGTCATTTTGCGGTTTGTCCCGGCCATCCTTGGTGTCCTGACAATCCCCCTTGTCTATTACATCGGGAAAGAGTTCATGGACAGGAATGTGGGGATCATCGCTGCAGCGCTCTGCACGTTCTCACCATTCCTCCTGTTTTACTCGCAGGAAGCAAGGGCATACTCCATGGGGCTCTTCTTTGTTGCGTTCGCCATGGTCTTTTTCCTCAAAGCCCTTAAGACCAATAATCTGTCCCACTGGATTCTCTTTGGCCTCATGTCTGCCCTCGCTTTCTGGTCTCACTTTTACACGCTGGTGATCATCGGAACTTTGTTCCTGTATGCGCTTGCGGTAAAAATCCCGGAGGTCATCAAAGATATCAGGGCCTTCAAACCCCTTGTTGCTGCGGGAGTGGTATTCGCGGTTATCTGCCTGCCCCTGCTTCTTGCCACGATCCAGCTCTTTGCAAAACGGACCTCGGGTGGCCCGACATTCGGGATCCAGGGGATTGGTATCGTCATTGAAACATTCCGGGAATTGTCCGGGTTTTCTATGGAATTGATGTACCTGTTCCTGATCCTGTTTGTGATCGGTGTTGTCCAGGCATTCCTGCTTGACCGGAAGAAAGGAATTCTTCTGGTGGTTCTGATACTCCTGCCCTTTGTGATCAGCTGGTTCCTCTCATTCAGCATCCCCATGGTTCCCCGGTATCTCATTATTCTCGCCCCGGTCTTTTTTATCGGGATTGCCCTCGCGTATAAACCGGTCTTTACGTTCATCAATAACCGGGGAGTTGTATACGGGTTCATGGCGATTCTGATCCTGCTCAGTGTGACTACGCCCTTTTTTATGAGTTATTACACGACGTATACCAAGGAGGACTGGCGGGGATTATCCCAACAGATGCAGCAGATAACCAAACAAGGAGATGCCATTGTTCTGGTTCCCGGCTATGTTGCCCAGCCGTTTGACTATTACTACTCCAATACCACCGGGGGAACCTTCGAGTACGGCGCTTCAAGTGCAGAACAGCTTGCTGCCATTGCAGGCAGCACTGCCAACAATACCATATATTATATCGTAACCGGGGACATCAGTTCTGCCGATCCATCGGGAGGATCAATAACCTGGCTGCAGGAGCACGTCAAAGGTGCGCAAGTGACCTCCGGCATCTACCTGTTCACAAATTCCTAAAAGCAGCATCCATCTGACCCATCATGTACGACCTGACCGTTATCATTCCCACCTTTAAGGAAGAAGCGAATATCCGGAATATCATCACCGAAGTGGACACGGTCTTTAAGAAAAATTCCCTGAACGGCGAGATACTGGTTGTTGACGATAACTCACCCGACAACACGATCGCCATTATCAATGAACTGAAGAAGACGCAAACGAACCTGAGCCTGCTCGTCAGGACTTCCGATCACGGGCTCTCGCAGTCTGTTGCCGATGGTTTTCTCCATGCATCCTCTGATGTTTTTGTGGTTATCGATGCCGATATGTCCCATCCCCCCGCGCTGATCCCGAAGATGTATGAGGAGATCCGGGCAGGCAGCGATGTCGTAATCGGCAGCCGGTACATGGAGGGAGGCGGCATAAAAAAATGGCCTCTCAAACGTCGGATCATCTCCCTTGGGGCAACATTCTTAGGAAGGCTCCTCTTCCCGGATATCACTGACCCGGTCAGCGGATTTTTTGCGATCCGGAAGGATGTGGTGGCACAGGCACAGCTCAAGCCCCGGGGATACAAGATCCTCCTTGAAGTACTGGGAAAGGGTACTTGGGAGCATGATAAGGAGATCCCCTTCGAGTTCAGCGACCGGGAGATTGGGTCAAGCAAGCTGAAGATAAAAACGATCGTTGAGTATGCCCAGCAGGTGACGGATATCACCCTGTACTCCTTTGCCCACCACCAGAGCGCTGCGTGGCGGGAATGGAAGAAGGTGTTCAAGTTCGGGATTGTGGGGTTGAGTGGGATTGTAATTAATCTCGCGATTCTCTATCTCATTGTAGAGTATGCCTATCTCAATAAAGATTTGGCAAGTCCTATCGCAATAGAAATTTCTATCCTGAACAATTTTATCTGGAATGATTTCTGGACGTTTTGTTCTGATGAGAACAGGAAATATTCCAGCAGGTGGCACCGCCTTGTTGCATTTAATGTCGTGTCTGCCGGGGGTGCTGTAATAAATTATGGAATCTTCCTGATATTGACCGCATGGTTCGGAGTGTATTATCTTGCAGCCCAGTTTATCGGGATCCTGCTGGGGTTTATCTGGAATTTTATGGTGAACCGACGTATTACCTGGAAAAAGGGGCTGTCTCCTGAAGATATCTGATCTCTCCTCAGATGTAATTTAACACTACAATGATATTCCGAAAAACCCTATGAGTGATGAGAGTGTCATGAGATCTGTAATTTCAGTCATAATGTCCCACCCTGTAATTTACAGCAACGTAACACGGATTCTCCGGGGAAAAACAAAAACACAGAGATTTTTTGATATGTATGTCAGACCGTGGCCTGGCTGTCAGATTCTAGACATCGGTTGCGGTCCTGGAGATGCACTGAATTTTTTACCGCCAGTCGATTATTACGGATTTGATCAGGATCCATTCTATATTGAATCCGCAAAAAATCGGTTTGAGAATAAGGGAAAGGGAAAATTCTTTTGCCGGGCGGTAAGCCGGATTGCCTTTTCCGGCGAGGATAAATTCGATATCATTCTTGCCATGGGCATCCTGCACCACCTCAATGATGACGAAGCGAAGCAGTTGTTCGAACTGGCCTATCACCTTTTAAAACCTGGTGGGAGATTGATTAGCTATGATGGCTGCTATACAAAGACCCAGTCGTGGATGCGCAAATTCATTCTTGATATTGATCGGGGGAAATTTGTCCGGGATGAAAAGAGTTATACCTCTCTTGCTTCCACAACGTTTGCACACCTCTTATCAACCGTAAGGGAAGATCTCCTGAACGTTCCTTATACGATTATCATTATTGAATGCCAGAAGTAATCCGGTTATCAGCCATTACTTTAAACCAGAAAAAAATCACAATAAGGAGATACTCCATGAATAAGAGCCCGGAACGTGATGTAAAAACCGATCAATCTCTGGTATTCAATGATTATTACAATCAATATAACAAGCTAATGGAGGAAAACCTGCGTTTTCTCACTCCAAAAGGGAATATCGGGTATTTTGCTGAGCGCAAAATGGCGATTCTCAGGAAACTGATGACAACCACTCCAGAAAAAATCTTAGAATATGGTTGCGGCATTGGAAACAACCTCTCATTCCTGAAAAAACAATTTCCCGGTGTTCCCATCTGGGGATGCGATACCTCTGAAAAGAGCTTGGAAGTGGCAGAACAAAAACATCCTGATATTCATTTTTTCTTAATTTCCCAAGCCAATAATTCAAACATGAAATTCGACTGCATCCTGGTGTCAGATGTCGTTCACCATATTCCGGCATCCCAGCGGGAATTTTATCTGGAAAAAATCCTTGATTATCTTACCCCCTCAGGAAAAATCGTCTTTTTTGAACACAATCCTCTCAACCCCTTGACACGTGTGCTTGTAAGCACATGTCCCTTTGATGAAAATGCGGAGCTGATCTCGTTGCGCAGTATGCGTGATCTTTTAAAAAATAAGGGCCTATTTGTTGTGAAATCACGATATTGTTTTTATTTCCCGGAGTTTCTGCAATATTTTGATCGGTTTGAACACATGATATCCTGGCTTCCGTTTGGTGGAAAATACTATGTTCTTGCTGCCAAAAATCCGTAACTTGATAAGTTCCAATACATTCATCAAATTCTGCCTTATTGGCGTGATCAATGGAGTTGTGGGATTTTCAATTATTCTGGCCCTCATATACCTGATTAATGTAAATTATCTCGTGAGTAATCTGGCGGGTTATATCTGTGGCCTGATGACCTCATTCCTGCTGAATAAATATGTCAATTTCAAAAGCGAAGGCAACGTCAAAGTCGAGCTCCCCATCTTTATAGGCTCTTTCCTTATTGCATATTCCATCAATGCTCTGGTTTTATACTCTATAGTTGAACTTCTTCATGAGAGTAAGATCATCGGGCTCATTGTAGCGAGTGCAACCTATACTGTCCTGTTCTACCTCTCATCGCGGTTTTTTGTTTTTATCAAGCGTCACTGATCTTTATGAATTTCATGCCCCTCACCATTGTCACGGCATTACATTGGCACCCTTTTATCGGAATGTTCAAATTATCCTGAATTAGACAAATAATCGATTGACCATGGCCTTTCTTGAAAAATGGGATATTGGTCCCCAACCTGCCAAGACTGTTGTATATCTACTATTACCGCTCTTATTTCTCCTCCTGATATTCCCCGTATTCAGTATGCCGGATCATGTGTTTATTTCCGAGTACCATGACACGATGGCATTGATGATCCCTGACCTGCATCTGGCTCAGAATCCGTTAGCACTCTGGAACAACCAGTGGCTTACCGGGTATTCTGAATCCGGAAGTCTGAATACCGACAGGTTTTATCCTCTCTCGTTTTTGTTTACCCTCTTCAGCAAAGATATTTTCATCATCAATTTCATTATCTTAATCAATCTCTACATCGCGTTCCTTGCATTTTATAAACTGGGTGGTCTTCTTGTTAAAAATCAGGAACTACTTCTGCTCTTTTCAACCGCATATATGTTATCCGGTGTCCTTCTGTCCCGGGTTTTTATTGGTCACATTACGTTTATCTATGCCATGGCCTGGATTCCCCTGTTGTATTACTTCTTTTTAAAAATTACTCATAAAACCGAGATAACAACAATTAATATTACAGGTTTCGCCATTTGTGAAATGATTCTGCTTTTTACGGGGGGATTGTACTATCTGTTTTTCAGCAATGCCGTCTTGTTTATTTACTTCCTCTATTACCTCCTCTCAAAACGTGTTTCGCGGGCAATGTGGCTCGCTTTTGCTTGCGCTATTGGTCTGTTTATCACTATGGGGGCCATCAAACTGCTTCCTAACCTCTTCGGGATGGCCTACATCCAGAGGATAGACCTCATCAATCCATTGGGTGACGGGGGATTGCTTGAGAACAACCTTGCCTCATTTATCTTTGGAACACCGATCGATTCCGTATTCGGGCCGTATGAGACCATGGCCCTTATCGGGATAATCCCGGTATTATTTGCGGTCATAGCCCTTGTCTGGGGAGACCGGGACATCACCGTGCCCTCGTTTTTTGCGATCATATTCGCCCTTATCTGGGCGGATGGGGGGAGGACGCTCGTATCGTTTATTCACCTCCTGCCCCTTGTCAGCAGTTTCCGTAATGCCGGCAGGATCTTCGGGGCGATCATGCCAATCCTCCTCCTGTTGTCGATCTATGGTGTTTATATTGCCCAGGATCGGCTTCGAAAAGGGGAACTTTTTACAGTTTCTGAAGATCAGAAGCGGATGATCCTCTACGGCGTGGGGATTCTAGCTGCTGTCAAGGTACTTGAGTTACCGTGGGCAGCGATTCCATCCTTGGAAGCGGTACTTGCGGTGATCCTTGTATTGGGATTTATCCTGCTGATGTACTTTAATAGAATGTCAGTTTTCAATTTTCAATGCTACTGCGGCCTTGCCCTCATGGTCGATATTCTGGTAATTGCAAAGAATTTCACCATTATCAATGCGGACGTGCTGTTCAAAGGCCTGCTCATTGCAGTAATTCTTATTGCTGTGTTGTTATTGTTTAACAGGAATAAACTGGATAAAAACCGGAAAAACGAACACATTTTTGCAGCTTTACTGATCGCCGCGATCATGGTATCGGTAATCGGGAATATCAGTGTCCTCAAACCCTCGGATCCCCAGTTTGACCAGAGCCCGGCGTTGAAGGTTATTGAAAAGATACATGAATATCCTGCGGCAAATCCCCAGACTTGGGTGTTGGAGAGTGGGTGGCCCATCAAGCATATGGATTTCACCTATTGGTTTGTAATGAGCGGAATCCATCCGATGCGGGCGTTTTATTCTTATGTTCCGCTTTATAGCCCACCATTGGCAATACAGCTTAATAACACGGATTATTATACAGCCGATTATTTGGTTGATACAGCCTATCTTGAGAATGGAAATCAGAACCTCCCGGCAGTAACGTTCAAAGTTGACAATATTTCCGTATATCGACCGGACCATATCCTGTCCAATGCATTTGTTGTCAGGCAGGGTGCACTGGTCCCCATTAAATATGAGAAATTCACTCCGGATGAAGTCATCATATCAGGACAGTTCCTGCAGGGAGATGTTGCTATTCTGAAGACTGCCTTTTACCCGGGATGGAAGGTTAACAACGCCAATGCTCAAAAGATCAGCAACATGCCTGGAAGTCCCTTGGCCGCAGATACTTCGACAATCACGTTCCGATATGATCCGTTAGATGTAAAAGTGGGCATATTCCTGACAATACTTGGCATCGTTGCCCTTGTGGGTCTCATTATCAAACGCAAAGAATTCGATCGATATATGCAAGGTCTTGGTGTTGACGTTCCGGTAAAAAAATTCAAGAATAAGCGGAAATAAACCCGATACGGGAAAAAGCAGTATTTACCTCATTTTTTTATGTGTCTCTATATCAGATTTCTGGATATACACTCATATCCCATTATAACCAAAGTATAACTACCATGTCCAACCTCACCATCGCCGTCCTCGCTCCCCCGGACTATGCCAAGGATCTGGGGAAGAAGGGAACGGCTACCGATATCACCTTCTATAACCTGAAAAAAGGTGAAGCCACCATCACCTTCATCGAGCCGACCCGCTATCCGGAGAAATTATCCTCCCTCTTTTATGCAGTCTCCATGGCAGACCGGGTACTTTTGGTTGTGGATGAGATCAACGCCACGTTCGGCGAATGCGTGCTGATGCTCCAGAGCGCGGGAAAATCTGTGGGCTACCTCATCCTGAAAAACTATATCTCGCCCGACCAGATCTCGCCCCTCATCAAAGGAACCGTGCTCGAACATTACGAGGTCATTGAAGAGGATATGGTTGGGATCCGTGAGACCCTCCTGGATGTCGCGGCAAAAATGAGCTCGCACCAGAAAGAGAAGACCGCTACCGGCAACGGTATCGTTCCGATCGATCACCACTTCAATGTCAAGGGTGTCGGCGTTGTCGTTCTCGCAAGCGTGGCCGGAGGGTCCATCAAAAAGCACGACGCCCTTAAAGTACTGCCCACCGGGAAGACCGCCCAGGTCCGCTCTATCCAGAAGCACGATGACGATGCCGACACCGCTGTAGCCGGTGATCGTGTCGGTTTGGCCCTGAAAAATATCGAGTCGGAAGAACTGGACCGGGGGTATGTCCTGACAAACGACCCCGCCGTGAAATTCGCGACCACGGTTACCGGAAAAGCCCAGCTCGTTAAATACTGGCCGGCTGCGCTCAAGGAGGGCATGGTCCTCTACGCCGGTCACTGGATGCAGTTCCTTCCCACGCGTCTTGAGAAGACCTTGGTTGAAGGAGACTGGCGGATGCCGGTCCTCACCCTCACGATGGAAAAGGATCTGGTCTATCTTCCGGGAGCCCGTGTCGTGCTCCACTATCTTGAAGGCGGCAAACTCCGGGTTGTCGGCTCCATGATCCTTGAATAATCCACTTTTTTAAATACCGCCGGGTTCTCCCGTCATTACCAGCATATACCTTATATTTTCATGCGATCATCAGTACTGCGAGAAAACATGCTGGAAGGTTTATCAGGATATATTGGATGGATCGTCCTCGGCGTTATCAGCCTTGTCGTCATCGGACTGATCCTCTGGATCATCGGAATCTACAACCGGTTTGTCAGCCTGAAGAACTCCTCGGAAGCTACCCTTGGCCAGATACGGGTTGCGATGAAGAAGCGTCTCGACATGATCGACCAGCTCCTTGGGGCAGTCAAGAGCTATGCCAAGTTCGAGAAGGAGACCCTTGAACGCGTCACCGCGATGCGGGCCAGCGTTGCCACCGCAGGGCCCGGCGACCTCAACAAAGTCGAAGCCGAGTCCCGTTCCATCTTTGGCAGGCTGCTCGCTGTTGCCGAGAACTATCCCGATCTCAAAACCTCGACCACGGTTACGAGCCTCATGGACTCGGTCAAGAACCTTGAGGATGAGATCGCCCGGCAGCGGTACACCTTCAACAACATCTCGCAGGAATTCAACACCATGGTGGACACGATCCCGTCCAACATCGTGGCAAAACTGATGCACCTTGTCAAGCTGGAGTACCTCCAGTTCGAAGAAGCGATCAAGACCCCCCCGAAGATCGAGTTCTGAGGGTTAAAGGTAATTCCTGTGAGCGAGACACGACAGCTGGCATCGGTGGTAGGAACAGGGCTCGTACTGGGTCTTGTCGTCCTCTTCCTGATCACCGCATTCGGATCCCTGTTTGACGGCGACCTGACCGTCTCATCGTACGATGCAATCCTGTATGATGACGGGACACTCTCAGAACAGTACACGTATGATGTTGCAGGCAGCGGGGAATACCGCATGCTCTACCGCATCTGGGAGGTTCCGCTGGTACTCAATACCAGCACGCAGCCTTACATCCGTATGGTCTCCCTGGAGCCCGCACCCGGGACCGTGGGCTATATCAAAGACTCATCCGGGGCGGTCACCGTTTACGGCACATCGGCTACGGAGACTTCCGCCAGCCGCATTGGCGATCTGGCCGAATATAACGAGGTCGGGATCTACAACCCGTCATACTATGATGCAGGGCAATACACATCTCACTATACCTACGTCCTCAATCCCCCGCTCGAATACGATTCGACAACAACGCATCTCAACCTGAAACTGGCAGGTGAGACGCACATTCCGTACCGTTCCGTGAAGATCACCCTTCCCGCAACGGGAATCGACCAGGTGTATGCCTATCCCCCGACCCTGCAAACCCAGAAGACCGGTGACAGTTACATCATCACCGGCAGCGTTGCCGCCAATGAGATCCTCTCGGTCGAACTGCTCGGGCCTTCGGATGCGTTCAGCCGGTTCCCGGGATTCCGCAGCAGCGTCGATGACGTCACCGGAAAGACCGCGTCCGCAGCATTCTGGTATAATGTCCCGTACTATGCGGCATACCTGGTTCGTATCATCGGTACCATCACAGTCATCCTTGTTCCCCTGCTCCTGATCGTCATCTACCGCCGCTACGGGCGGGAGAAGGAATTCACCATCCCAACCTATCTAAGCACGATGCCGGCAGGCGCTCTCAAACCCTGGCAGGTGAACCTGCTCTTCAAGGGTGATGCCGTGGACTTTGACGAAGACGGGTATTATGCAACCCTTCTGGACCTTCACCGGAAGAAGAACATCGTGATCACCGAGAAGGGTGAGGGTAAAGAAGAAGGGCTCCAGATCCGGATCCTCTCAAAGGACAAAACAGATCCCTACGAACAGCGGGTGATCGCGTTCCTCGAACTGCTATCAGAAGATGGCGTCATGGATACCGACAAGATCGAGATCCTGACCAAGAAGGCCCAGACCCTCAGCAGTGCTGAGGAGACTGCCCTGAAATACCAGCGTTCGCTTACCGATGTCACAAGCCGGGTGGATTCTAACCTCCCGGACCAGTATATCGTAGACGGACGGAGTCATCTCCTGATGCTGGTGTTACCGAGTCTCGTGATGCTGGGCATCACCGTGATCCTCCTGCTGGTCTGTCCCATGCAGTCATCCATTCTCTTCCCTGCTGTGCTCCTCTGGATTGTGGTTCTCGTGCAGGTAGCCATCGCGTTTGCCGCCCCCTCCACGCTCTTCGGTCACTGGAAAGACGACCGCTACAAGGAGAAGCTGGAGTGGGATTCCTTCACCCGTTTCCTCTCTGACATGGCCATGATCCAGAAGTATGCCCCGGCCGATCTCTCGATGTGGGGCGAATGGCTGGTCTATGGCACGACCCTTGGGGTCGGAGACAAGGTGGAGGCCGCGATGAAATCCTTGAATGTCAGCATCCCCGAGACCGGTGTTCCCATGGGGGTCATGGGGATGAACTATGCCTTTATCCCGCTCATGCACTTCGCTCCCCCAAGCCACGGGAGTTCTGGAGGAGGATTCAGTGGCGGCGGTGGCTTTGGCGGTGGCGGAGGATTTGGGGGCGGGGGTGCCGGCGGGCGCTAAATCCCCGCGCCCTCCCCTCGGTTCGTCCTTAAATTTGCCCCGGAACGGGCCATCGGAACTATAAACCCGCACAAACCATATGAACACAAAACAAGGAATCTTTAGTATATGCAGTATACGGAAGGTCAGATCGGCCGGATCTTTGTCGTGCGGATCGATGACGGGGAGGACATGCTCACCACTCTCCATCAGTTCGTCCAGGACAAGGGAGTTGAGGCCGGTTCAGTGATCTTCCTGGGGGCTCTCAGGGAGGGAAAGATGGCGACCGGTCCTGAGGAACCGGTGATTCCCCCGGTCCCCCATTTTGTCTTTTTTGAAGGAGGCTGGGAAGTTTTCGGCGTGGGTACGATCTATCCCGGTGAAAGGGGACCTGACATACATGTCCATTCGTCGGTTGGCAGGGCGGGCCATGCCCTTACCGGCTGTCTCCGGGAGACCGCGGTCACGTACCTGATCGTAGAAGCCGTGATCTACGAGATCACCGGGCTCTCGGCACGGCGGGAGTTCGACCCGAAGACCCAGGTCTCCCTTCCGGTGCTGGGGGACCTGACGGAACCGGGCACCGATGCACCCAAGCGTACGGCTGCCATTAAAACCGCCACCCCCCGTAAGGAAAAGCCTGAAGAGAAGAGCGAACTCCCGGGCGGGCTTGCCGAGATCATCCGCGACCTGACCCGGCGCCCGCCGGTATAATCCCCCTTTTGACATGATTCCCCAACCCCGGTTTCTCCCCATGACGCGGGAAGAAGGGAGAAGGCTTGGTATCGGGCAGTTCGATATCATCCTCGTCACCGGGGATGCCTATGTGGATCACCCGTCGTTTGGCACAGCCCTCATCGGGCGGGCGCTCTGGGATGCAGGTTTTTCTGTGGGCATCATCGCCCAGCCGGACTGGAAAGATGCAAAGGATTTTGAGAAGTTGGGCGCACCCCGGCTCTTCTTTGGCATCTCCTCCGGGAACGTCGATTCTATGGTGAATAATTTCACCCCGAACCTGAAGCGGCGGAGCGATGATGTCTACTCTCCCGGCCGCATCCCGAAACGCCCGGACCGGGCGGTCATCGTGTACGCCAACCGGGTCCGGGAGCGGTTTGCCGGCACGCCCATTATCCTTGGGGGTATCGAGGCCAGTCTCCGCCGTTTTGCCCATTACGATTACTGGCAGGACCGGGTCCGGCAGGCGATCCTTGCCGATGCCCCGGCCGATCTCGTTGCATTCGGTATGGCGGAAGCGCAGATGGTGGCAATTGCCCGCCGGCTCGATGCAGGAGAACCGGTCTCGTCCCTCCGGGATATCCGGGGAACTTCGTACAAGATGGAAGTGGCTGAATGGCGCACCAACCGGCCGGACGGCATTGTGGAGATCCCAAATTTTACCGAGGTCTCGTCGGATAAGTCTGCGTACGCCCGGGCATTTGCCCTTCACTACCGCGAGCAGGATCCGGTCCGCGGAAAAACCGTTGCACAACCTCACCCGAAAACCGTGGTCATCCAGAATCCTCCCGCCCCGCCGCTCACTACACCTGAACTCGACCATATCTACGAGTTGCCGTTCTCCCGCGAAGCCCACCCCTCCTACCGCCAGCCGGTCCCGGCTCTCGAACCGGTCCGGTTCTCCATCACCAGCCACCGGGGATGTTTTGGCGGGTGCTCGTTCTGTGCGCTCACCCACCACCAGGGCCGGATCGTCCAGAGCCGGAGCATGGCCTCCCTTGTTCGCGAAGTTACGCGGATGACGACCCTGCCGGGATTCAAAGGAATCGTCCAGGATGTGGGCGGTCCGACGGCGAATATGTATGGTCTTGCCTGCGATCTCTGGGAGAAGCACGGGGCATGCAGGGAGAAGCACTGCAGCCCGGCCTGCAAAACCCTGCACACGGATCATACTGTCCAGTGCGAGCTGCTCACGGCGCTCCGGAAGATCCCCGGTGTCAGGAAGGTCTTTATCGGATCCGGCATCCGGTACGATCTCGTCCTCGCGGATGCAACCCGGTACCTGGAGACGATCTGCGAGCATCATGTCTCCGGCCATTTGAAAGTGGCCCC
>Ga0265297_10006988_pt1 | contig 15935 bp, 14 predicted proteins | sample Munlanlwell13791_FD_192502 | JGI IMG/M metagenome (GOLD analysis project Ga0265297, IMG submission 192502) | Leachate microbial communities from a municipal landfill in Southern Ontario, Canada - Leachate well 137-91 | ecosystem: Engineered > Solid waste > Landfill > Unclassified | place... | reverse complement strand
AGGGAAATCCTTATGCCAAAGGGGTAAGCCTTGGAGCCAGGGCCGGATTGGATGCCAAGGTCGGCCTGTCGAACAATTTCACTCTGGATGCCACCATAAATCCCGATTTCGGGCAGGTCGAGGCCGATCCTTCCCAGATGAACCTTACAGCCTTTGAGACATATTTTGAGGAGAAGCGGCCGTTTTTTATCGAGGGCAAGAACATCTTCACGTTTGATTTTGACGGGGACGAGCTTTTTTATTCCCGTCGGATAGGGCATACACCTTCTTATAATCCCGGGGCTGCGATGATGAAAATGCCCGAATTCACCACCATAGGCGGTGCGGCGAAAATCTCGGGAAGAACCGCCGGCGGCCTTTCCGTGGGAATACTCGAGGCGGTAACCCTTAAGGCCAATGCGCAAATATATGAGAATGGCATAGATTCCGTGCAAACGGTGGAGCCGTTGACCAATTACCTTATAGGCCGTTTCCAGAAAGATTTTGACCGGGGAAACACTATTCTGGGCGGAATGATCACTCATACGCACCGGGCCATCCGTGATGAACACCTGGACTTCCTCGGGAGGGATGCATTGAGCCTCGGCCTCGATTTTACAAAATTTTGGGCAGACCGAAAGTATTTCATGGAATTCAAGGCCCTCGGTACCCATATTGGCGGAGACGAAGAAGCTATCCGGAGGCTGCAAACCGCTCCGGCGAGGTATTACCAAAGGCCCGGAAGCGGGTTGCCATACGATACCACAAGCACACGAATGAGCGGTCTGGGCGCGTTTTTCAGGATAGGACGGTGGAGCAAGGGCCATTGGCGCTATAGTGAAGTAGCTGTGATTCGTACCCCCGGCCTGGAGTTCAATGACCTGGGCTTCATGAAACTGTCAAATAATATAAAGAACAGCACCAATGTAGCGTATGTGGAGAAAGATAACCAGTGGATTTTCAAAAATTACGACATTACCCTGTCGCAGGAAAATGCATGGAATTTTCAGGGAAGAGGCCTTTATTCAGGTTTTGAGCTAGATGCAGATCTTGAATTGCGCAACCATTGGTCTGTCTTTCTGGAAGCACAATACAAATTCAGAATAATGGATGAAAAATTGCTTCGCGGGGGAATGGCTATGAAAGTCCCCGATTACTTACAATATGAAGCAGGTGTTTATTCCGACCATTCAAAAAAATTGAATTTTGGTGTATACGCCGCATACTATCATGCACTTACCGGAAATTCAAAATTTTTCTATTTAGCGCCCGAAATGAGTTACCGGCCTTTTTCGAATTTGCTCTTATCATGTAAGGCGGTTTACGAAAGGAATTTGGATGAGCTGCAATATATTGGACGGTTCTCCCGCCTGACCACGTCCCCGGCATGGCTGCTGGGAACGGTAGACAACCGTAACCTGGGTTTGACTCTGCGTGTTGACTGGGCCATCACGCCGGAACTGACTGTTCAGTACTATGGCAGTCCCTTTGTATCTATTGGGGATTATACTCATTTGAAAGAGATTACCCGTCCCATGGATGATACGTATGAAAACCGGTTCAGGAAAGTTCCTTTTGAGCGTAACGGGAAGAACTATATGCTGGATAGCGACGGAGACGGAACATTTGATCTGAAGATTGATAATCCGGGATTCAATTATCAGCAATTCCGCAGCAACCTGGTGTTGCGCTGGGAGTACAGGCCGGGTTCTACCTTATATTTTGTATGGTCCCAGGACAGGACCGGATACGATGCGGGTGGACCTTTCTCTTTTGGAGAGGGTTACAAACTTATGGGAGATGTCTTCCCGGGCAACGTTTTTATGATTAAGCTCAATTACTGGTTCTCCGATTGAGTTTTCTCTTAACTTGATATCACACAATTTTTATCCCGAAGAAGAATGAAAGAATCAAAACACATTGCCTTAAGCCTGCAGCAGGAAAAGAAAGTGGTTTTCACGGCTCAATCCTGCAAAAATTTTCATCAGAGAATGTTGATTTGCCAACATGCATTCCGGCAGGGAGTAGTCCCCGTGAATCCATTTAATCTGTTCGGTTATTTTCTGTATGAACTGGTTGACAGAGACCTGGTAAGGAACGGGAACAACAACCTCCTGTTCAGATGCGACGAACTGTGGGTGTATGGGGAGATCAGCGATGGGGTCCTGGCCGAAATACAAATGTTTTCAAAAACCGGGAAACCGGTCAGATATTTTAATATTTCTGGGCTGCCCGGAACAATCAGGGAAATATCAGCAGAAGAACGAACATTTGAAAAGTGGATCTGATATGGAGCGAAATGCTGTTGTTCAACATGCTGTGCGTTTTGTCAAAGATACCTTATCCGGGGCAGAAGGCGGGCATGACTGGTGGCATATCTTTAGGGTATGGCAGTTAGCAATACAGATAGCCCGGAGTGAACCGGCAGATCTTTTTATTGTTGAACTTGGCTCTTTGCTTCACGATATTGCGGACCCAAAATTTAACGGAGGCGATGAAACCGTTGGGCCCGAAAAGGCGAGGGAGTTCCTTGCTTCACTCGGGGTTGAAGAAGAGGTTATAGCGCACGTAGAAAAAATCGTAGCGAACATTTCTTTCAAAGGTGTCAGCCACACGCAGGCATTCAGATCCACCGAGCTGGCTGTTGTCCAGGATGCAGACCGGTTGGATGCAATGGGTGCCATAGGGATTGCCCGGGCATTCAATTACGGGGGATACAAAGGGAGGGAACTGTTCAACCCTCATATTATGCCGGTAGTTCACAGGACAAAGGAGGAATACATAAACAGTACGTCTCCCACTGTCAATCATTTTTACGAAAAACTACTCTTGCTCAAAGATATGATGAATACACAAACCGGAAGGTCCATGGCGGAGCACAGACATAAATACATGGAGCAGTTCCTTGTTGAATTTCAGGAAGAATGGCAGGGAAATGTATAATTCTTACAGCAGCCGGGCGTTAGTTACGGGTTTAGGCGTTTTAACAACCAGGATACGTGCCGGTTTGTCGCTGTGGTTATAAAGGCAATGCACTATGTCTTTAGGACTTTCTACCAGCATATTGGCTTTCACTTTCTGTTCTTCGCTGCCTACCTGTATGGTCGGACACCCTTCAAGCACAAAAAAGAACACATCCACAGGTGTTATGTGCGGCTTAAGCGCCTCTCCCGGTTGCAGGTTAATGTGCATAACCTGGGCATCGCTCTTCTCATACAGCAAACGGACATCCACCTTATGCGGTGTATCTTTGATTTCTTGTTTTTTCCAGTCTGTAATTATCATATTAATGGTTTTTTATTTGTCGAAAGTAGTAATTATTTACCTTACCGTGAAATTATATAACTTTGGACTATATACTTAAAAGAAACTATTATGGATAATCAATTACTGTCTGCCTGCGGATTAATATGCAATGAATGTAACTTTTTCGGCAATGAATGCCAGGGTTGTTACCTGGTTCTGGGTGCGCCTTTCTGGGCAAAAGAACATGTTCCCGGCGGTGTCTGCCCGCTATACAAGTGTTCTGTTATGGACAGGAAATATGCCGGTTGCGGCCAATGTGCAGAACTTCCCTGTGAATTGTTTAAAGGGATGAAAGACCCAAACTGCACCGATGAAGAACATGTTATAAACCTCAGGGAGCGTGTTTCCAGGTTAAAGAATAACGCATAATATATGGGAAAATATTCCCGATGGAAACAATCCGAAATATAACGTATTCAATTGTTACTGGTGGTGCCGGAGGTCTGGGCAAAGCATTTGCTTTTGAACTGGCCAGCAAGGGTTTCGGCACCATTCTGATTGACTTGCCCGGCCGGGGTCTGGATGTTATTTGTAATGAAATAAAAAACCGCTACAAAAACGACTCGGTCTATTACGAAACCGACCTGACCAAAATTGAAGATATTATTAACGTTACGAGTGATATCAACGTAAAGTACCCTGTGTCAGTTTTGATTAATAATGCCGGTGTCGGAGGAACGCGCCGTTTTGACCTGGCGGACGTAAACTATATTAATACCATTATTCAATTGAACGTTATGGCAACAACCGTAATGACCAGGCAATTGTTTTCCAATTTGAAAATGCAGGAAAAAGCGTATGTGCTGAATGTATCGAGTATAGCGGCTTTCAGTCCTATAGCATTTAAAACAGTTTATCCTGCTTCAAAAGCCTTTGTCCATTCGTTTACACGGGGATTATACGAAGAATACAAAAAGACCAACGTTTTCATTAGCGTGGTAAATCCGGGACCTATGAGGACCAACCCGGAAATTACCGCCCGAATTGACAAGCAGGGTTTTTGGGGGAAGCTGGGTTTGCTTTCGCCGGAAAAAGTGGCAGAGATATCCGTAAGACAACTTTTTAAGCGCGATACACTTATTATGCTAAACGGATTCAACTGGCTTGTCCTGAAGGTTCTTCCTATCTGGATAAGGTTGCCATTGCTTTCCAGAGCTGTTAGAAGAGAGCTTATGTAACAAATGACTATGGATAACGTTTTTGTTACCGGAGCTAACGGCTTATTAGGTACAAACCTGGTTCTTATGCTCCTCGGGAAAGGCTTCGGGGTAGTTGCCCTGGTGCGCAGAAAAGGGAGCTTTGTTAATCCGGAACTTAAAAATCTCCATCTTCTGGAAGGGGACTTGCTTTCAACAGATAAGCTCAATATGGGCATATGCGGGTGCCGGTATGTAGTGCATGTGGCGGCCAATACATCGCAGAACTTGCTGAGTGTGGAAGATTATTGCGACGCAAACGTAACAGGCACCCGAAACATAATTGAGGCCTGCATAAAAAACAATGTAGAAAAACTGGTTTATATCGGTACGGCAAATACATATGGCTACGGCAGTATATCAGATCCCGGGAACGAGGAGCTGCCCATGAGGAGCCCCTTTACTATGTCGTTTTATGCCATGAGCAAAAAACAGGCTCAGGATATTGTGGACAAAGCCTCTTCCGAACTGAATGTTACCACCATTAGTCCGACGTTTATGATGGGCCCTTTTTCCAAAAAAAACGGCTCGGCAAAATTACTTCATATGGCGCTTGACAAACGGGTGGTATTCTATCCGGGCGGCGGCAAAAACTTTGTGTACGTCGGGGACGTTGCCCGGGCAATAATTAAAGCTTTTGATTTGAAAGAGAGCGGCCAGAAATTTCTTATTGCTAATGAAAATCTTACCTACAGGGAATTTTTCAAGAAGGTTGCAGAACATAATCGCCAAAAAACCGTATTGATTCTCATTCCCAATCTGATATTGCGTTTTGCCGGCCGGGTAGGCGATCTGTGCCGGTTTTTGAAAATCCCCGTGGATTTCTCCTCTGTGAATACCAAAATATTAACCGTAAAGAATTTTTATTCTAACGACAAGGCAAAAAAGAATTTAGGCATGGATTTCACACCATTGGATCAGGTGCTGGATGATATAATAGCGGTTGGGTAAGGTCAGCGGGGGTTTCCGGAGGTCTGCACACTTGTCTGTCACAATCCCTCCGCCCATCTGGTCAAGAACTTCCTACAGGCTATTCAGAATGGGAAACGCCTCCCATTGGCGCAGCCAATGGGTCCTTCCCTCCGCGGGCGCGAGGTTTCCCTTTTCTGAATAGCTTGTGGCGTTCTATGCAGTGGTGCAGCCAGACGCGACCTGGGACTTTCTTCTGCTCCAATACAAAGCAGGGGTCAAATGTCGGCTTCTTGTATGTAGCTGAATAATAGACGATTGACGTTTTTCTAAGTTTGACCATTGACACTATGCTCGCCGGAAACCCAATGAATACGTGATGGCTAAAGCAAGGGTCAAATGCCGACTTCTTGTATATAGCTGAATAATAGACGCTTGACGTTTTCCCATGTTTGACCCTTGACGGTCATGCCGCCGGAAACCTAATGAAAACGTCTCTCTGTTTGCGGCGCAAATTGGTCCATCCCTCCGCGGGCGCGAGGTTTCCCTTTTCTGAATAGCTTGTGTCAATTATTCCGATGCGGCCCCAAATGTTTATTATATTTTTGATGATAACAATAAATTAGCTTGTACTGCTGTAGATGTGATCACAACATGTTCATCCGTATTGGCGTCTGACTTTTTGAAAGATATATGATTGTTAGTGAGGAAGATGATTACTTTACATTCGTCAACGGATATACTCCTGAAGACACTGCATTACTAATTGTATTATCTTTAGAAAGTGTTTATTTCTGGAGAGTAATGTGTTTACCCTAAACAGCAGGCAAAAAATCAATAATGTCTTACCATATAAAGAATTATAAAACAAAAATTGATACTGTTAAAGGCTTTATGCAATGTCAAAACAAGGAGAAATTAGAAGATACTCTCTTATAATTGAAAAGATCAGGCACGGACAATTTCCCACTTTTCCCGAGATTAAAAACTTTTTGTATGATCATGGATTCGAGGTGGGAGACAGGACTATACAACGTGATATTGAACAGATCCGGTTTGAATTCGGCATTGAGATTCAATACAACAGGAATAGACGGGGATATTGTATCGATTACGAAAACAGTCTGAATATCGAATCTTTTTTTCACTTCCTGGAGATCGTAAACACAGCAGAACTTCTGACTGAAAGCCTGTTGGAAAGTAAAGATACCTTAAAACATATTTCCTTTGACACTGGCGGTGGTCTTAAAGGTATTGAAAACTTAAAGCCACTCCTCAGAGCCGTATTACAAAAAAGGAAAGTTACATTCAGACACTACAATTTTCAAACGGAAAAGATCACAGATTACATACTGAACCCTTATTTATTGAGGGAGTACCTGAACAGGTGGTATGTGGTCGGGGTTGTAGCGGGTACAAGAGATTTAAGAATATTTGGCATTGACCGTATCCTGGATCTGAAGATTAGCGCAGATACATTCACGTCAGAAAACAAGCTTGATCCGGCCCGTCTGTTTGACCAGACAATTGGCTTGGTCTTTTCACAGAACAAGGTACAGAATGTCATTCTCTCATTTACTCCCACACAAGGGAAATACGTTAAAACATTACCTCTCCATAAATCCCAGAAAGTATTAATTGACAATAAAAATGAATGCAGGGTTTCACTTAATGTGATTCCAAACTATGAGCTTAAGCAGGAAATACTCAGGCACGGAGATACAGTGAAGGTTATTGAGCCGGAATGGCTCGTTTGTGAAATTCGGCAATTACTCAAAAGAACGTTAGAAAAATATAATGACAAAACCGACCTAAATGGATAATTCCGGCCAGATCCAAAACAGAAATCTTTGGATGGATTACTTAAGAACCACCATAACGATTATGGTGGTTGCCCATCATTCATTCTTGTCGTATACCACGTTTGCGAGCTTTGACAGTCAGGCCTATATTCGTTCTACACATCCTATTGTTGATGTTCAAAGATGGGTTGGCCTGGACATCGCAGTGAATTTCAACGATATTTTTATTATGTCTCTGATGTTCTTCATTGGGGGATTGTTTCTGATCAGAAGCCTGAATAAAAAAGGGGCGGGTTTATTCATCAGAGACAGGTATTTCAGACTTTTTGTGCCTTTTCTCATCTTAGGCACATTCTTTATGCTCATTGCCTATTTCCCGTCGTATTATGTTGCATATAATAAAATAGATATTCTTCATTATCTGAAAGATTTTTTCACCACCGAAGGCTGGCCCGTAGGCCCGCCCTGGTTTCTTTGGGTACTTTTTATTTTTAATTTGCTCTTTGCTTTATTTCATAAACAATACGCATATTTTGGCGCAAAAATGGAAAGCAGGCTGATGATCATGAAAGACAGGCCTTTTTTGTTATTGCTCGGTCTTTTTACGATTACCTGGCTGTTATATGTGCCTTTGGCTTATCGCGCAGGGGCAGGAAAATGGGTCGGCTTTGGGCCGTTCGATTTCCAGTTGAGCCGGATCCTTCTTTATTTCGGTTATTTCTCGGCCGGTATTGTCATAGGAAAATCAGATTTTAATGCCGGGCTCTTTTCCAGGGAGTCGAGGACAGTAAAACTGTGGTGGCTTTGGGTATTTCTCGCTGTAGCCATTTTTGCGATACTGACCATCGGATCGGGCTTCTTAGGAGAATTTGTGGAAAGAAAAACAATTAATGAGTTCACTGCCTGGATGATATACTATGCAATCTATGCCTTGTCCTGTGCTTTGAGTTCTCTGGCTTTTATAACCTGTTTCAGGAAATGGGTGTCGGCCGGTAGCCAATGGATGAATTCACTTACAGACAACGCTTATCTTATCTATCTTGTTCATTATATTTTTGTAGTCTGGACACAATTTGTTTTACTGAAGTTCAGCATGCCGGCTTTTCTGAAGTTTATGATTACATTTATACTCTCTTTTGCCCTCAGCTGGCTTACGGGTATATTGCTCAGGAAGATTAAGTTGTTCAGACTGTATATATGATGAAATTTATTTGCCCTTTGATCACTGTTACTGATATTAAGCGTTCCCGCATATTTTATGAGAATATACTCAATCAGAAAGTCGCATTTGACTTTGGACAGAATGTGTCCTTTGCCGGAGGTTTTGCCATTCATTTGAGATCCCACTATAAAGAACTGATTGGTAACAAGGAGATCCGGCCTGGCGGCAACGATTTTGAACTGTATTTCGAGTTTGATGATCTGGAAAGTTTTGTGGCCAAACTCCTGGAAAACCAGGTGATTTTTGTTCATCAAATGAGGGAACAACCCTGGAAACAACGGGTTGTGAGATTTTATGATCCCGATGAACATATTATTGAAGTAGGGGAGTCTATGGAATACATGTCTTACAGACTATCTAAAGAAGGTATGACAGCAGAAGAAATTGCCGGGGCCACCGAATTACCGGCAGATTTTATAAAAGGAGCGGTTGAATCTTTTAGCAAAGCCAACAATGAGTGATTAATGGAACAAAGGGACTATATTTTACGTGAAATAGAAAAGATTGGAATGATCTTGCAAAAGATCATTTCCAGATTATTTGGCAAATCGGGAACTGCTTCTGTGCAGGAAAACAAACAACTGGAAGAAACCGCCATGGATTTACAGGATCTGGCAGATTTCCATCTGGCAGGCTTTATTCAGATGGACAGACAGGATGCAATCAGATACCTGGAATCACAGGAAGGATTCAATCTGAAGAACATAGAAGATTTTTCCCTGATTCTTGAAAAACTTGGTTTTACAGATAAGGCATTATGGCTCCTGGAATATTGCCGTATGAAGGACAAAACCTATTCATTTGAACGAGAGAACCGCATAGCGACGTTACAATCCCGGATAAAGGAGCCACGGTAAGTTATAAAAACGATTATGGTTTCTATCTTGAAATATATTATATTGCCGGTGTGGACTGTCTTGTTTTTCTCACCTTCACTGACATTTCGTGACGAGACGTACCGAATAGCGGCAGAGGCGGGCATTCCGCTCTTACAGGTTGCATACCGTGAAGGCGACAGCCTGACTGTGTTTGAGGTTTCAACGGTACCTGAGATCTGTCCCCGCGCAGACTGTTTCACTGTTTTTCAGGCAGCATCGCTCAGTAAACCCGTGATGGCATATATAATCATGAAAATGGCTGACCGGGGCGAAATAGATCCGGACACACCGCTTATTTGTTACACGCAGGCAAACAGGTTTACCGACAGGGAACTTGCCGGCAGATTAACAGCCAGGATAGTGCTCAGTCAGACAAGCGGTCTTCCCAATTGGGCGGCCTCTCCGGGCTCTTCCGACTGGCCTGACGCTCCAATATCTTTTTTGTTCAGGCCGGATTCCGCTTTCAGCTATTCGGGTGAGGCATTTGCTTTTCTTCAGCGTGCGGTGGAAAGTATAAAAGGGAAAGGGCTGGAAGAGATCGCCAGGGAAGAGGTTTTTATTCCTTTGGGGATGCACGCCTCGTCCTATGAATGGTTATGCAAATACGATACCCTGGCGGCTGACGGTTATACCAGAGAGGGTGAAAACAGGGGACCGGGAAGTTTCCCGAGGGCAAATGCTGCCTATACACTCAGGACAACGGCCGGAGATTACATGAAATTTCTTATTGCTTTGAACGAAGGAGCCGGACTTAGCCGTCAAAGCAGAGATGCCATGTTCTTTCCCCGGGTGAATGCCGTGCGGTATCCAGGTCATCCCAGGGACTGCGACCGGCATGTGTTATGGGGGCTCGGCCTGGGAATTGAAAAACACGGGACGCTTGGAGAGGTTGTATTCCATTGGGGAGACAACGGTCGTTTCAAATCACTTTTTCTGATCGTTCCAAAAAGCAACTCAACTCCCGGACGGATACTGGTGTATTTTACAAACAGTGAAGCAGGTCACGATATTATCAAGCCATTGTCCTTCTTATTCCTTGGGAATGAGGAGCCTCTGGCAATCCATGATTGGGTGTTGCAGCAGTACAAGTAATCGATAATATAATTAACTTTACGTCAGGCCAAACGTAAAGTTATGGAAACTCAAATTGCAAAAAACATTATTTATCATTCCCCCTTTGCCATTGCACATCATCAAATACTTGTTGACGATGCCGGCCTTCCCACAGATTACCGTTTCATAAATGTTAATCCGGCATTTGAAACAATTATTGGGCTCGAAGCAAAGAACATTGTGGGTAAAACCGTTCGTGAAATCCTTCCCGAGATCATAAATGATCCCTTTGACTGGATCTCTTTCTATGGATCTGTCGCCCTAAGCGGAGATGGTAAGACTTTCGAACAATATTCCCACTCTTTGGAACGGTGGTATCAGGTGCAGGTATTTTCCAGTGAAAAAGGATTTTTTACAACCTTGTTTACAGACATTACCCAGCAGAAAAAGCAGGCTGAAGAGATGGATGGTTTTTTCTCAGTGAACCTGGATCTTCTGTGTATTACCGGTATGGACGGAACGTTTTACAAGTTGAATAAACAGTGGGAAACCGTCCTGGGATATCCCATAGATGAGCTGTTGAAGCATAAGTTCCTGGATTATATCCATCCGGACGATATGCAGAGTACGTTACAGGCGCTTGGCGAATTGAGAGAAGACAAAGAAGTATTGAATTTCGTGAATCGTTACCGATGCCACGACGGCAGTTACCGTTACATTGAATGGCGTTCTAAACCGAAAGGCAACCTTATCTATGCTGCGGCAAGAGATATTACTATCCGTAAATCACTTCAGGAGAAGCTCGAAGCAAACGAAGCCAACTTTCGGACCTTTTTTGATTCTCTGCATCACATGGTCCTAATAGTGAAAAAGGACGGGAGAATACTTCATGCAAATAATGCATTCATCGCAGAAACGGGTTATACTGTGGAAGAACTCAAAAAAATCGGACTTCTTGGCATTCACCCGCCCGGTAAAGTAGATGAAATTAAGAAATTGTTATCCATTGTCCTTAAGGGGAAAAGAGACTCGGTTGCTATTCCGATTTTGAGAAAAAACGGCACCCTGTTTCCGGTGGACACACGGCTTTCCCTTGGAAAGTGGGATAAAGAAGACTGTATTTTTGGTGTGATCAAAAATCTCACCTCGGAGACGGAAGCTCTTGAACGCTTTGAACGTCTGTTCCGTCACAATCCTGCACTAGTGGCTCTTTACGGCTATCCGGACGGACGGTTCAAAGATGTAAACGATGCGTTTTTGGATGTGCTCGGGTACCAGAAAGAAGAGGTGTTTGGTAAAAGTATAATGGATTTGAATCTTTTTGCTAACCGCGAAATGCCCCGGATAATAGCATCAAAGTTGGAAAAAGGGGGCCGTATAAAGGACCGGGAAATTACCATAAGAACGCGAAATGGCAAATTAAGGAATGGAATTTTGTCTGCAGAAATTATTGAGAGTCAGAATACAAAATATTACCTGACTTACATGATTGACATTACCGAGCAGCATGCACATTACAATACACTGCTTCTGTTGGTGGATATGGCAAAATCGTTCATTAATACGCCATTGGAAAAGGCAGATGTAACCATCATGAATGCCCTGCAAATTATGGGAGAATTCGTTGGCGCGGACCGGTCATATGTATTCAGTTACGATTTTGATAAAAACACATTTACAAATACCTATGAATGGTGTGCCGAGGGTATTATACCCCAAATTGATAACATGCAGGAGGTCCCCAATGAATACATTTCCCGGCTGATTAAAGCTCACCAGGAACGGAAAGAACTGTTTATATACGATACAGCCGAATTACCTCCAGACGATGCACTGCGAAAACTGTTGGAAAACCAGCAGGTTCTAACGCTCCTGACTATGCCGCTCTGGACCAAAAAGAAACTTACCGGCTTTGTGGGGTTTGATTTTGTGAATGAGCACCATGTTTTTTCCGAAAGGGAAAGACAGATACTGGTTGTATTTGCCGAATTATTGGACAATGTCCAGATACAGATTGATAACAGAAAAATGCTCAGACAGGCAAAGGAGGAGGCAGAGAAGGCCAGCAAATCCAAATCTGAATTTCTGGCCAATATGAGCCACGAAATCCGTACTCCTCTGAACGGAGTAATAGGTTTTACAGATCTTTTACTGAAAACGCATTTGAATGATGTTCAGAAAGAATATGCCATAAATGCGAATACCTCCGGAAAAGCACTTTTGGATATTATTAACGATATATTGGATTTCTCTAAGATTGAGGCAGGAAAACTTGAACTTGAACTCGTAGAAACTAACATTGTGAGGTTGTTGAAGGAGACCATAGATATCATCAAGTTCCATGCTTCTCAAAAAAAGCTGGAATTGCTGCTCAATATACCTCCAGACATTCCCTGTATGGCCGTTATAGATCCTGTAAGGCTCAAACAGGTATTGACCAACCTGCTGAGCAATGCCGTGAAGTTTACAGAAAAAGGAGAAGTAGAAATGAAGGTTACATTTACCCCGTTGCAACCTGGCCGGGGAAGATATACATTTTATGTGCGTGATACGGGAATAGGCATCACAAAAGCTCAACAGGGCAAATTGTTTAAAGCTTTTACACAGGCAGACAGTTCCACTACCCGTAAATACGGCGGTACCGGCCTGGGCCTGACCATATCCAATCTGCTGGCCGTAAAAATGGGCTCGGCCATTGAAATGGAGAGTCAATGGGGCGAGGGAAGCACTTTCTATTTTTCCATTGAGACCGATTGTCGGGTTCTTCACGAAGAAGACCCGGGTAATGTCGGACCTCTTCCCGTTAAAAATGTCCTAATTGTAGATGACAATGCCTCTAACAGGAAGATACTTGTGGAAAATTTCAGACACTGGGGCGTTTCCTGCACGGAGTGCGACAACGGACTTTCCGCATTGACGCTCCTGGAAAACCAATTGTTTGATTTGCTTATTATAGATTATCATATGCCTTACATAGACGGGTGTGCGGTCATACGGATGATACGTGAGAAATTACAACTCGAACCGGAAAATATGCCCCTGATACTGCTGCACAGTTCCTCGGACGAACAATCGTTACGAGGGCAGTGTAAAGAACTGGGGATTCGTTTTCATATGGTAAAACCTATCAGTGCAGATATTTTATATGATCAGATCCGCTCGATGTACGGAAAAACTACTGTCAGGGAAAAGAAGGCCTGTAATGAGAACGGCGTGCCAGACAAAGAAAAACACAGTACTGTCGATAACCCGGTTATTTTGGTGGCCGAAGACATACCCATGAACATGATGTTGGTTAAGTCATATATCAACAGTATCCTGCCCGGTGCTTTTGTAAGGGAAGCCGTAAACGGGAAACAGGCGGTGGAAATGGTCTGTAAGGAGCGTGTAGATATGGTGCTTATGGATGTTCAGATGCCTGAAATGGACGGATTGGAGGCCACTAAAGAGATCAGAGCCTGGGAAGCGAGCCATAACGTTATTGGCCGTCTGCCTGTTATTGCACTAACTGCAGGTGCTTTAAAAGAAGAACAGCAAAAAGCTATTGACAGCGGCATGGACGAGTTCCTTCCCAAGCCCATCGACAGGAACAAACTCGAAGAATTACTGTATAAATATTTGAGTGCTTTTGACGATCCAAGGACTCACTTCAATTATAAAGAATTCCTGGATGCATTGGAAGGAGACAGTAAGATGGTTGAAGAGATGATCATTGTATCAAAAGCAGATATGGCTGCGAAAATAGAATCACTGGAAAAGACCGTTATTTCTGGCGATGCACGCCAAATTGCGGCTCTTTCCCATTATATAAAAGGTGGAGCGCTTACGGCCCGTTACGGTAAGCTGGCTAAAATTGCCTCACTCATGGAGCAAGAGGCAAAAGAAGGTAAACTGAACAGTATGGAAGATCACATGATTCGTTTAAGTGACGAATGGAAACATGTTTTGCGCATTTTGGAGCAAATGATATAAAGAACAGCGGATAAATACTGTCAATGTGATATGATTGAGGCAAAACACTTAACAAAGAAGTTCGGGGATGTTGTTGCTGTAGATGATTTGAACCTGTTCATTGCACGGGGAGAATTGTTTTCTCTCCTTGGGCTGAACGGAGCCGGAAAAACCACAACAATAAAGATGCTTTCCTGCCTGATGAGACCCACTACGGGAGAAGCAACCATCATGAATAAGCATTTGATTAAGGATGCACAATACATTAAACAAAGAATAAATGTTTCGCCGCAGGAAACAGCTATTGCTCCCAATCTGAATGTTATTGAGAACCTTAAAATGATTGCCGGTATATATGGATTTTCCAGACATGATATTCCGCAAAAGGCAGATGAAATGGTTGCCGCTTTTAACCTTTCGGATGTACGCAAGAAAAAAGCCCGGTTACTTTCAGGCGGAATGCAACGTCGATTAAGCGTTGCAATGGCTTTAATAACCGAACCTGAAATCCTTTTTCTGGATGAACCCACTTTGGGCCTGGATGTTATTGCGCGAAGGGAGTTATGGGCTATCATCCGGCAACTAAAAGGAAAGAAGACCATTATTCTTACAACGCACTACCTGGAAGAAGCCGAAGCTTTGTCGGACAGAGTGGCGATCATGTATAAAGGGCGCATTAAGGCCATAGGAACTGTTGGCGAATTACTTGATCAAACAGGCGCCGATACATTGGAAAATGCGTTCATCTTACTTAATGAAAGGGAGATAATATGATGAAGGCTGCCTGGCTTGCCAAACGAAACTCCAAAGAAATTCTCAGGGATCCTTTGTCTTTGGTGTTAGGTGTTTTATTGCCTGTTTTTTTAATTGTTTTATTTTACATTATTTCTAAAAATGCTCCCATAGAAGTGTTTAATTCTGTTAACATTGTCCCGGGTGTAACCGTATTCGGATTTACTTTTACCACAATGTTTATTGGATTATTGATTGCAAAGGATAAAAGCTCGTCCTTTTTAACACGATTGTTCATATCGCCATTAAAATCGAGAGATTATATTTTCGGCTACTTTTTCCCCAGTTTGCCGGTCTCATTCATTATAGCTGTCTGTTGTTTACTTACCGGAATATTAGTCGGGATTCCACTCTCATGGAACCTTCTTTTTACTTTTTTATCTTTCCTGCCATTTATTATTTTCTCTTCATTTATTGGCGTATTTCTTGGAACCTTATGCAATGAGAACCAGGTAGTTGCGCTGGGCAACATATACATCATTTCAAGCGCCATGCTGGGCGGTGCCTGGATGGACTTAAATGTTCTGGGTAAAAATATTAAGAGCGTTACGGACGTATTACCCTTTTCTCATGCCATTGAGGCGTCAAGAATCATATTGTCAGGACGTCCGGATAATATATGGGCTCATTTACTGATTGTAACCGGTTATGCTATTCTGTTCTTCTTTTTATCAATATTCTTTTTTAACAAAAAAATGAACTTATGAACGACAAACTATATATGAAAAAAACAATTTTAACGGCCCTGGCCGTTTTAGTGTGCCTGGCAGCTCATGCACAGTACGACAAAAGCATTGTTATTGAACAATTGCTTAAGACCGATACCACATCCATTGGACAAAAGATT
>Ga0265297_10006987_pt1 | contig 15937 bp, 19 predicted proteins | sample Munlanlwell13791_FD_192502 | JGI IMG/M metagenome (GOLD analysis project Ga0265297, IMG submission 192502) | Leachate microbial communities from a municipal landfill in Southern Ontario, Canada - Leachate well 137-91 | ecosystem: Engineered > Solid waste > Landfill > Unclassified | place... | reverse complement strand
TCTCTTGACACTCTCTGACTTTGCCGCTTCCCCACGTACAACCCCATGGATGTAACTGCCAGCGTATGCATCGACTATGAGTTTCCATGATTGGAACTGGTGACTCTCAAGATCTTGCTGCGCCATTTCACACCTCATTCATCATGACGATCGGGATCTCGTGTGGGACTTCCCGCAGTATCTGTACGTACCGGGCGATCCCGACGTGATGGATGCCGACCATGATCTCGTCAGCGGCATTGATCTGCTTGTCCAGGACCTGCTGCAGGGACTTCTGTACGCCTTCCTGTTCCCAGAGGTCCTTCACCCTCCCGGGATGCAGGCTGCCACCCTTCACGTCAATGACAAGTTCACGTGCAAGTTGCTCTGCCGTGACGCACCGCAGCAGCACCATCTCCGACCCGGGCTTACTCGAGGCGTTGCCCGCTGCTGCCTTGCGTAGATCGGCGATATCGTCCGCGATCTGCATGCCCTTGCCGACATGGAGACCCCACGCCGCGATCTCCTTGCTGTGCTTGCTCTTGCCCGTGTTCCAGTACCCGTACACCGCGGCGAGCTGGAATAGCTTGCCGGTCTTCTGCGCGATGATCGCGTCGTACAGTGCGGAGGCCGGCAGGCCCGGGTTCCGGATCACTTCCTGGATCACGCCCCGGACCATGCTCTGCTGCGTCTTGGCGAGTGCACGTACATATGCCTCTCCGTAAGGGGCCACGAGCTCGTACGGCAACGAGATTACACCAATCGTGTCAAGCATGGCCTGTTTGTGCCCGACCGTAATGTGACGCGCCGGCTGGCCGCGGCGGGTGTCGTCCGCATCGATCATGTCATCGCAGATCAGGGAGGCGCTGTGCGCCAGCTCGACCGCTGCGGCAAGGTGCATGGCAGCCTGCTCGTCACCCCCCCATGCGTGCTGCATCGCCATCACGATGCCGGCCCGCAGGCGCTTGCCGCGTGTCAGCAGCTTCGTGAGGTTTGGATCCTTGAATTTCTCTGACACAGTACGCTCGATGATCTCGTCAACGCCCGGTTTAACCTGGTCTTCAATAAAACTCATGAACTGTAACATCTCATTCACCTTATGGCGTGCCAAAGCTCTCGGTATCAACAACTGTTTGCCAAACCGGTTCAGGTTTTTCAAGCACTTTATATAGGGTTTCCACCTCGATTTCAGCCCTTGCGCCATCCTCGTGGTAAATAACCAATGCTTCAGGGCCAATCTCCTTTCCCCTGCGGATATATTCGAGGAATCGTTTCTCTGCATCAGCGGTGAATTCTTTGACTTTTTCTTCAGTTAACATGGTTACCTCGGGATTTCATTTTCCGTGCGATCTTAAGAAGGGACCATACCGGCGCCTTGCAGTGGCACCGCTTCAGCATCCTGCGCAGGACGAGGAGGAACCACGCGCCGACCTTGCCGTTCTTCCTGACGTAATCCAATACCGCCCGCTCATGGTAGATCCACGTGAATGTGCTGTTGATGTCGTCACTGTACAGGTTCAGGGTGGAACTCTTGAGACGATCGAGGAATATGTCGCAGCTCTGCAGGCCCGGTACGATCCCTTCGCCCGTCAACGGTGACACGACGCCGATCGCTTCTCCGACGCCATAAACCGAGGGGGTCCGTATGTCGGGATTGTTTACTGCAAAGGTCCCGCAGGTGTAAAACGGGGGCAGCAGTCCGGTGATCCGTACCTTTGACCTGCACGTGCATTTCAGGGATTTTAGATACTCCGGCTCGAGTATTTCCCCTACGATAGATTCGATCCTGTCAACGATATCTATGAACTTATACTTTTGCGGGGTGTGGGTTGCGATGCCAGCATGCACCTGGTTGTTGCTGAGAGGGAAGACCCAGAGATAACCCCCCTTGACCGGTATGATGTGTGCCGTGCCTCCAGGGTAGTTCTTAACAGCTATCCGAAACTGGATGCCATCCCCGATGATGTCGTTAGGGCCGGGTGTTGTCCGTCCAAGGTATGCACGTGCAGTGCCAGTTGCATCGACGATCAGATCGTACTGTGACTTGTCGATCACACCACCCCTAACGACATCGCCACGGATGAGATCCCGGATCAGCTTCGGCTTGTCGATCGTCACCATGTGCACCTTGAGTTCTACCCCGGCAAAAATCATCCTGGTGATAGGTTCGAGGATGTAATCGTAACCGATCAGCCCGGCCTTTTTGATGTGGTTGAAGATCTCCGGGTTCGGGGCGAGCCATGCACAGGAGGCAATGCCGCATCCCGGTTTCGGGTTCATGCCACCGGTGTCATAGATGTCCGGGCAGTACCCCATGTCGGTGAGCCTGCGGTAGAGGTATGCCCCGCAAATCCCGGCGCCGGCAATTGCGATCCTCATAGCCCGATCCCGGCAAGTGCGTCAAGGAGCGACTTGATTGTGCCAATCGCAACGTCCCCCTGGACTTGTCCCTTCATCACCAGCGCGAGCACCGAGATGGCGCCGGTTACGACCATGAGGATCCGCGATCCGGTAAGGATGTAATTGAAGATCCTGCTGGTCGCCTCCGGCTTAGTCGTAAGGTCCCAGACCGATGCCAGTGCCTCGCCTACACGTGAAAACCACGATTTCCCGTAGTTCTCGTTGAATGGGTTCGGTGTCCGGCCAAGGAGCTGGTTGATGAGCGGTACGCTGCCGAAGAAGCCCGCGATCGTTGCGATGTTGATCCATGCCGGGTCAATGAGGCCGCCGACAACCCACCTGACCACGAGGGCGTACACGAGCATCATGAGGACGACGCCGGCCCAGAAGTAGTGCTCCTTTTTCGGGAATATCAAGGGCTTGTCTTCCAGTGGAACATCAGTGATCTTGAACAGGCCGAGCGAGTATCGGATCCCGTACCAGAACGCATGGATTTCTGTCCATGCCGGTACGTACCACGGTTTTCCCTCCTCGAAGAACCCGAGCAGGGGGAAGAGGAATAGCAGACATATCCAGTCCATTGCCCTCACGTCCCCGCCGTCTGCAGTGTCTTGATCACGGTGTTGGCCATCCCGCACCATCCCTTATCAAAGGATAAATGGATCCCGATATCTTTGGCCTGCCTGATCGTTTCGCAGTTTTCATCGTCTGCCATTCTCGCGGCGATTTCCTGTAAGATCTCTATCGTGGAGAACTTACTGAACATGTTGTACAGGGTCTCGTCATCATTATCCCGTGCGTGCTTGACGGCCGGGATACTTTCTGTGGGTTTTTCCACTGGATTTCCTGTCATTATGTCTCTCCCCTCTCTATCAGGTAATGTTCACGCCCCGAGCACCAGCAGCGCGACCGCAAACAGCACGGCATGCAGGTAGATCAGGTTCATCTCCTTGACGAGTGTGCCCCGCATTTCCGTACCGGCACGTGCCCACTTGGCATGAGCGTCTTCACCATACCCATATTTAATGTAAGTCCGGATGCGGATGTTGTCGACATCAAATGCAAGGTAGAACATCGCAATCATGAAGATCGTCGGGATAACCATAAGCAGCGGGTTTACCCCCATGTACCACCGGGCCCATGTAATTAAGGCATAGACAAGGCCGGCACCGGCAAGAATGGTGCCCCAATGCAGCAGCGGGTACTTGACGGTCGTGCTATTCTTGCCCCCGATGCTGTCGGAGTTTACGTCCATGGCGAAGTACGCGGCAAGCATGGTGGCGGCAAGGAATCCCTGTACAAGGGCCATGTAGATCGCCAGCGGTGTGATCTGGTTGCAGGCAACCACGCACATGCCCAGGACCATCGAGGCGTTGACCGGGAACGATATGATCGCTTCAGAGAAAGGATGGTAGCTGAGCTTGAAAGGCGGTGCGTTATACATCCACAGTGCAGCGAAACCCACGATGCCGAACAGGATCGCGGTGGGCCGGCTGGTGAGTATGAACAGCGTTGCTGCAAGGAGCGCGAGGACCATGACGAAGCTGATACTCATGAGTTCTTTCTTCGTTGAAAGGCCGGAGATCAGGGTCTTGTGCCGCCCGGTCCCCTCGATGTTTGCCTTCACGTCGACCGGGTAATCAACGATGTCGTTGATCGGGTGCGCAACGTACTGCAGGCCGATACACACGATCGCAGCAAGGATCGTGAGCAGCCAGTCAACGTGTTGGTATCCTACCTGCTGTACCGCAATGGCGACCCCGATAATGATCGAGACGCCTGACCACGACATGAGCGGGCGGAGCCGCGCAAGGTGGAATAATACCGTCATAAACCGTTTTGGGAACTTCATGATTCGCCCTCCTTTTTAACAGGGGCCGCCATTTTAGGCGTTGGTGTCCAGCACCGCGGAGATATCCTACACTGGATGCGATCCTTCGGGCAGGTGTCCTTGTTACCCGTGCAGATAGCGACACTTGCGAAGGGGAGTTCTTCACTGAACTCGTCGCACTCCTTCTGGCGTTTCTGCAGGTCCGGGAAGAACCGGTATAGGTACTGGAAAATGTAGTCAACGATTCCTTTTCTTTCATAGATGCTCAATGATGGGCATTTCATAAGTGCTTAATGCATGCTAAAGGTATAAAAAAGTGTCGAGTTTAGCGTGATGTCATCAGGGCCTGCAGCTTCCTGCGGATCTCCTGGACATCGGTAACGGCCTGCGGCACCGGTGGCGGGCTGCCAAGGGAACGGGATACGTACTCTGCCTCGGTCATCGTTGGCGATGCCACTGCAGCCGCGGGTGCGGTCGGTGCAGGGTACTGTGGTACTGCTTCCCTACCGACAACCTGTTGTGCACGTGCAACGAGATCGGGGGGCGGTGTTGCCCGCGATGACATGATATCGAGCATCATGCTCATCAGGTTACGCATATCGTTGAGCTGGTTTTCCATCGTCATGATGCGCACTTCCTGTTCCCCGGTCGTCTCCAGGTCCCGCTTGACCGCGGCAACCTCTGCCTTGTACTCGGCGGGGATGTATACCGGGATCCCAACGATCAGGTCATACGCCTCCTGGGTGCTCATGGGCTTGTCGTAGTGTGTTAACGGCGTTACCCGTTTCCCCCACCCGCCGAGCTCCTTAAGGGCCTTTGCCGCGGCGTCCTGATTCTTGGCACCGACAACCGAGGATATCGCGGTCGTCCACGTGTGCCGCATCCACCGGAGTTGGATCTTCAGCGGTGCTTCGCCTGCAGTAAGACCTTTGCCCTCGATCACCTTACGCTGCCTGTCGGCCTCGCGCAGCAGGTCAATCGACTGCCGGATCCCCTCGGTTTCCTGCATTGTGGAGAACGATGACCGCAGGTTGGAGAAGTCCTCATTCCCGAAGATCAGCAGGGTTTCCGGATCCTTCTTCCGGCTCTCCTCGTACACGGAAAGCAGGTCGAGCTTGAGGTCGGGGGTGATGTAGATCCGTACCGGTGCCGGTTTCTGCGGGGTGACTCTCTTGCCCCTGACATTCGGGAAGCAGTAGTCGACCGCATCTTTCAGCCGGACCGGTATGAACTTCTGACCGGTTGCGCTGTCGACTTCGACACCCCCGCGTGCCACGCTCTCATACGTGATGCAGCCGGCGTGCTCGAACCGTATGCCGGTCTGCTGCACGAGCCGGGCATATGCGATCTCGGCCTTTGATCGGTTCCGCAGCAGCAGGGTGAAGATCTGCTTGTAATCGTCGATGGTGAAGACGAGCACTTCCTCCTTCGGCCGGCTTGCGGTCCCGTACTTCTTGCCCTGGGTGATGTCCCGGGGTGTTACCCCCATATTGAACAGGTACCGCGGGAAGTGCACGACCGTGCCACGGATGTTCTGCGCAGCGTTGGTCATCAGGAAGCCGGGTTTCGACTTCGAACGTTTTGCTAGGAGATCGCCCCACGCATCGAGTGCGGAGGGGGAGAAGATCGCTTCGAGATCGTCTTCAGTGACCGGCGCCCCTTTCTTCTTCACCTCGGAATAGTAGAGCATCGCTTCGAGCGTTGCACGTGCAACTTTGTTCAGCCGGTCGGGCGTGCCGGCCTTGGTGCTCCGAGTCCGGTCCTCCAGGAACTGCGGGAAGATGTCGATGAGATTGTCAGCGGGCCGGATCTTGAACGGCGCATTCGATATCCGGCTCCGCATGTACGGCTGCTTCAGCAGTTCCGTGTAGATCTCCCTGACCCGGTCCACCGTCTTGTTGATCTCGAGATCGTACATCGAGATCGCCTTGCTCTTTGACCACATGCCACCCTTGTGCACAAGCTCGGCCTCTTTTTTCAGGTTCGCAGGCTTCGATCGTGCGTCTACGAGCATGCGCTCCTGGAACAGGTCGCGGAACATCGGGATGTACGTGTCCCATTTCCGGTAGTCGGCCGGGACCAGGTCTGCTGCAGTGCGCTTGAGATCGGCAGCCTTAATCTTCTTCGTCGTCTTCTTCGGTTTCTTCTCCGCTGCCATAATCAACACTCGTGTCCGGTTCCCGGACCTCAATCGTATAATCCCCGTACTGCACCCTATTGGTAAGCCAATTCTGGAGGGCATTCTTCTCTACTGAAGGCATCTTATAATCGATCAAAACAGACTGTAATTCGATCAGATTGTCGTATGTTAGATCTGTATGCCGGACCAGCTTGCCCCACTCGCTATAAGGGATGGTCCCCCCCGATTTCAGAAAACGTAAACTCGCGTCGATGTCCATGTTACATCATCCCTATCCATTTTCATCGCACATGAACCTATGTATACCCTTACACGTGCAATACTTATTTCTTTTTCTTCTTCAGGCCGCGCTCTTTCATCAGTTGATCGGCACGCGCCTGTGCCTCTTTCTCGACTTTTGACAACCGTGACGGCACTTTACTTGCCGGAACAGGCTCCACTGGTTTTTCTTGCCTGGCGGGTGCCGGTGGCGGTACTGGTGCCGGGGTGACCGATTGTCCGGGTGATTTCCAGACAGGACCAGTCACCGTCGAAGGTGTTTGCCGGGGAGCTGTTTGTGCCGACACCGGTGCCGGCACGACCGGTTCGACCTTCGTGCCGCACTTGTCACAGAAGAGGGCGCCGGTACGGAGATCGGCGCGACAGTTCGTGCAGGCAATGCCCGTAGGGGCTACAGTGGGTGCTGCCGCAGTAGGTGCCGTCAGGGTACTCTCATCGAACCACGTGATCCGGCCCTGGGCCTGCAAGTCCGCGAAGTCTTTGCGGCACAACCACATCGCTTCCGTGCGGTCGTCCCATTTTGCCCTGACGCATTCCTCGTGACGGTAGATTCCCTTGCAGATCGGGCAGCCGGAGATCTGGGATGCCGTTACTGCACGTGAATCAGCCTCACCTTTGTAATAGTCGGTGACTTCTTGGGGATCCAGAATGCCGAGCGAGACCAGGACCTCCGCGGCAACAACGCTGCGTGACAGTTTCCACTGGCCCATCAGTCCACGTGAAACATCTTCCCGGTATATCTGCGGTACGCCCTCGACATCCGGATCGCCGTAAATAAGTGAGGAGAAACGCTCGCAGGCGTTGGTGTCCCCGCATTGCTCGCAGCGATCGCGGTAAATGAATGCGACCGTGGTAACGTCGCAGAATGTGATGAACGCGGCGATGTGCTGCGGGACATACTCGCAGATCTTCTCGTATATTTTCTGGTATCGCTGAGTGGCATTTGAGATCAAGGCGCACTCGAAGACGTGCCGGTTCAGGCCGGTAAGCTGGTTGAGCACCGCATGGGCGACATCCGCATTTGCCAAGATCACCGATAACGTGTCCTTGCTCTCGAAATACCGTATGAACCTGCGATCCTCTTCCTGGTGACCCAGTACCATCACCATCTCCCGTAAATTCTCGGGAGTTATCGGTTTCTGCCATTCAGGACGTGCCAAAGATATCCCTCCTTGCCGATACTGCAAATGCGGCCATCGCCTTGTAAAAATCCGGATCCTCAATCATCCTGGAGCACATGGCACCGATGCGCTGACGGCGCTGCTGCTCTGGCTCTGACATGGGTCCTGCAGAAAAGACGTACCTGGCGACGAGATCTTCAGTATCTGACATTATACAGTGAGCTGTTGATATGATGTTTAAACCTTTTGGGGGGACGTGCAGCCCCTTGAAGTGAGGGGGATTCCCCCCTCAAAAAGAGGTGGATGTGTTGAACAAGCGATACCTGGGTGCTTATGCTGCAGCCATGTACTTCTTGACCATGTTCTCGGTCGTGAGGGCGGCTTTCTTTGCATCTTCGAGGCACTTTGCCACGGCAAGGAAACCCTGGCCCTTCTGGGCTCCACAGGCAGAGTACTGTTGTGCTCCACCGAAAGTTTCGATCCCGACGCGGTACCTTGCACCTGCTTCCTGTGCGGTCTTAACCATTGTCTTTCACCGAATCAAAGGTTATCATAGTCACATATATACGTTTGTACGCCAACGTTCAACAAAAGAGGAATATTGATATGGCCGGTGCACAGGAGAGGATCGGGGTCCGATTGAACCAGGCGTTGTATAATCATGCAACGAAACGTGCCAATGCCCAATTTGGTGGGGTACTCACCGATTACATAAAAGACCTCATCCGCAAGGACATGGCGGAGATCCCTTCAGACCCCGCAGAATGGCTCGAACTAGTCAACAACCAGATCCGTGAAGTACAGACATCGATGCAAAAACTGCTCAAGGTCAAGCAGAAGTTAACAAAACAGATTGTGGGGGAGAAGAACCCTCCCGGGCCGTGACTTATTTTTCTGTGGGTGCTATCCCGACACCGACAGCGCCATGTTGCGTAATCAATGGATCACGACATCGACACCGTGTGCTGCACGTGGTGCTATCCCGACACCGACAGCGCCATGTTGCGTAATTGCTATTTTTCCGGTGAGCCAGTTGTGTCGCCAGTGTGCTGCACAATCCAGACAGTCCCAGCTCATCCCTTGTATCCGACCAGTGCTATCGGGAAAAGGGACATCTTCATCGATACGGGATGATCCACAAACCGGGCACCAGTTGAAGTACTGGTATTTTGTAATGCCTTTCGCATATTTATCGAGAAGATCTGCGGGGATTTCCTCCATGGTCACCGATACTTGTCCCTTCCTCTTCTCGTATACGATTGGACGGAGATCGTTCGTGGCGGCACAGGTCTTGGTGAAATGTTCCATTGACACCATCATGGCGATATCGCAGGATGAGATCGTATCATTGACTTCTTCCAGGAACTTCGGGTCCTTCTTGGTAATCTCATCAATGTCATGGACGAGTTTTTCCTTTTCGGCCTTAATCTTGGTGACTGCCCGTGTGGTCTCAAGTAATACATCCTTACTTTCTTCCACATCAGGAGCGATGCCATACGCAGTTGCTGCAGCCCAATGCAGTTTTTCGGCTTCTTTGAGTTGCATATCTAGGTGCGCAAGTTTATCGAAGATCGTGCCCTCTACTGGCTGGATTGATTTTGACCACTCCGTCTGCCCGGGAGATTTTTTGAACTCTGGTTTATCTGGTAAAATTGGTGCGGTTTTTGCCTGTATGTTTTCATTCGCCATGTAATTCCTCCATCACTCGTTTCCTGATATTTTCAACATCCTCTTTCACTTCCTTGACGGTTTTACCGGTCCTCTCCATCTCGCGGTACACCTCGGCCCCGACAAGTGCGCTCTCGACCAGCTTCTTGCAGCCGGGACAGGGTGCAGCAACATACGCTTTCCTGAGGTATTTCACGTAATCATCGACATCCTTGCGGATGGCGACCTCCATCTCGGGGCGGGCCTCCGAAGGTACTGATTCCGTGAGCGATGTGGTCTCCTTCTTGATCTCGGCCCCCTGCATGATCGGATCGTAAAGAAACCCATCCGTGATATTCTCCAGGACACCGAATGGGTCCGGGAAGGGGATGCCCTTCAGTTTCTTGCGCCCGGTCTCGGTCTCGGTCTCGGTAAATTTTGGTTGGTTCGGGTTGAGGCTCACAAACGAAAATGATTTCCTTGTTGCCCTTTCTTCTTTGCCAATGGCTATCTGTTCCTCGATCTCCCTCACCCGATCCCGTGCAGCATTATATGCACCGATGGCTTCATCGTATTCCTGAGTCACGGTATAGGGGGGCGTCTTGGGAGCTGATGCATACATTTTCCTTGCCGCCCGTACAAGTGCATCCTTAGCCTGATCCAGTTGCTGCTGCATATCCTCACTTCTGTCCGGCATTTGTCTGGCCTCCCTGCTGCAGTTGTTTCACCTGGGGGATGTCCTTGATCCGCTCATAGATCCCGCGGGGGATGGGGATAGGAAACTCGCCCGGAAGGGTCGGTGCCAGGTTCATACAGACATCGGTAATGGTGTTCGCACGGTCGAGGATGGCCACCGGGTCGTTCACGGCATCGTTTACGAACCGGTCAGCAAGCCCGCGGGACAGTGCCTGCGCGGGGGTTGCAGCGGGCCTGACCGGGGCATCCGGTGCCGGGGCCTTGGTGTTTGGGGGGGGTGGTGTCTTTTTTGCCATGGTTATCATCGCGTTATACAGTTACTCCACTATGGAGATTATAAAGATTTGTTGGTCATGAGTACTCCTCTGTGGAGGTAGTGGGGGCAAGACTATCCTGTCCCCCAAAACAGAGACCTGCGGCCTGTGCACCGCAGCCACCATGTTCAAATCGTGCCGTGGTTAAATCCCCCCCGACAGACCATGCAGTGCCATTGTACTCCCCCGTGCTGACAAGGAGGATGAAAGCACTACTTAGTCCCCCGAAACAGAGTCCTGCATCCTGTGTACCACAGCCGGCAGCGAAATATAGTGCGGTGGCTAAATTGCCCCCGGCAGACCATACAGTGCCATTGTACTCCTCTGTGATGTCAGTAATGGTGAAAGAGCTGTCTTGCCCTCCAAATGCAAGCCCTGCATTCTGCGTACCACATCCGGCATGAGACATCAGTGCAGTGGTTAAATCCCCCCCGACAGACCATGCAGTGCCATTGTACTCCTCTGTGCTGACAGAGATGGTTGAAGAAAGGTCCATGCCTCCAAAAGCAAGTCCTGCGTCCTGTGTACCGCAGCCGGCAGGACTGAATCGTGCGGTGGCCAGATTCCCCCCGGCAGACCATACAGTGCCATTGTACTCCTCTGTGCTGGTAAGAGTGGTAGTAGCACTATCCTCACCCCCGAAACAAAGCCCTGCGGTCTGAGTACCGCAGCCGGTATGAGAGTCCCGTGCGGTAGCCAAGTTTCCCCCTGCAGACCATGATATGCCATTGTACTCCTCTGTGTTGACAACGGGTATAGTGGCAGCATTTAGTCCCCCGAAACAGAGTCCCGCATTCTGTGTTCCGCAGCCCGCAATATAGTACCGTGCGGTGGCCAGTGCCCCACCGGCAGACCAGCTGCGTGCACTTGGGGTGAGTGCCGTAATATAATTTATCTCCGTGTGAGTGTCATTCCCATAAGCATTCGTTACTTTCAATTTGACCGTATAGATCCCGACAATAGTGTATGGGTGAAGTGGGTTCTGCTCTGTGCTGGATCCCCCGTCACCAAAGTCCCATAGCCACGAGGTCGGGGTATTTAAAGAGGTGTCAGTAAACTGCACATCGAAAGGGATTGTATCTGAAGTTGGAACACCTGTAAATCCTGCAACGGGCGGTTTTGGGGTTACCACAATATAATTTGTCCGAGAGAACAGGCTATTGCCTGCAGCATTCGTAACCGTCAATGAAATCGAGTATGTACCTGCAGCGGCATACGTATGGAGGGGATTCTGATCGGTGCTGGAGCCTAGATCGCCAAAGTCCCATAGCCATGTAATTGGATCGTTCCATGAAGAGTCAATGAATTGTACATCCAGTGGGAATGGCCCGGTAAGAGGTAAACCCGTAAAACGTGCAATTGGTGGATAAAATAAGACATATTTTTCAGTGATGCCGCCTGGACCTCCAACCCCCCCAAAACTGAGTGCTGCGATCTGCATGCCACAACCGGCAAGAAAATAACGACCATGATTAAGATCCCTGCCGGTGCCCCATGCAATACCGTTATACTCCTCTGTGGTTGCAATCGGACCTGCCCCACCAAAACAAAGCCCTGCATTCTGTGTGCCGCAGCCGGCATGATTTAACCGTGCGGTGGCAAGATCCCCACCGACAGACCATGTAGTGCCATTGTATTCCTCCGTGGTTGCAATAGAACCCCCGCCTGTAATTGTCTCACCCCCAAAACAGAGCCCTGCTGTCTGTGTGCCGCAGCCGGCATGAGCCATCAACGTAGTGATTAGATACCCCCCGGCAGACCATGAGGTACCATTGTATTCCTCTGTGGTAGCAAAGTGGATGTATTGCGGGGGTTTGCCCACGCCCCCAAAACAGAGCCCTGCTGTCTGTGTACCGCAGCTAGCAAGAAAAGATCGTGCAGTAATCAGGTCTCCTCCGGCATACCATGAGGTCCCGTTGTACTCCTCAGTAGTTTTAAACGGGGTATAAACCGGATCCCGCCCACCAAAACCGAGTGCTGCAGTCTGGGCGCCACAACCACCGGGTGCATCCCGTGATGTTGCCATATTACCCCCGGAAGACCATGACGTACCATTATATTCCTCAGTAGTGACTCCGGCGTTGATTATTCCGAATGCAAGTCCTGCAGTCTGAGTGCCGCAGCCGGCATGACCGTATCGCCCACTGAGCATGCCCCCATCAACGACCCACGCGGGGATACCTGTGGGCAAGTAATACCGTATGCCAAATCCCCTTGCCCCCTCGCCGAGTGTGGGTTCAGTATCCTTAGAAAATCCATCAGGTCGCATTAAATAATGCCCTTATTTGATTAAGTTTTGCTTTTTGACGAACTTCATGAGTTCCGGATCATGGCCGAGCAGTTCCACCAGTTTCGGCGTAAGCTTGCTGCGCTCGATAAACGCGAGCGATGACACGACGTGCGAGCGCAGGTTGCGGTACGAATCGAGATCCTTCTTGACATTTCCCGTCTCTGCGAAATAAAATTCCTTCAGGAAACGGAGGGTGTAACTGAATAACTGGTGCCGGTCCACGTCATCGCACCCTGCCACGATGTGCGGCAGCAGCTGGTCCTGGATCGCCTTCCACTCATCGATCTCCCGGATGCGGTGATGAGCTTCACGCTGGATGCATGCAATCTCGAATCCTGCACGGTCGATCGCAATATTTTTCCGCTCGATGGCGATCCGGTTTGCCCCGTAGTCATTATCGATCCCGAGATTGTTTTTCTCAAGGTTGAGCTCTTCAAGGTCCAGCAATTTTTCCTTGTATTTGAACGATAGCATGATGAGGTTTTCAACCATCACGTTCATCTCGCGTATGCTCTGCCAGTACTTTGCATCAGCTGTCGGGAAATGCACGTCATTGAGGACTGACACCATCATTTCCGTTGGCGTCCGGAACACCTGCACGTGAAAAAAAGCATGCTCAATCGCGGGAAGACAGTCTTTGTATTTTGTCATGTCTTCCTGTGATAGCAGCGTGGTGCCCATCAGTGCGTCCAGTGCCTTGGCATTGCATGCCATAAGGTTCGTTTCTATCGTATCATCTGCCATTGTCAACACCTTCAGTTTAATCGCACTGCACGTATATCGTTCGATTCCTGGCGTGGTAACAGTGCGAGCGGCGCATAGAGACCCATCTGCAAGCTGGTCGCCAGGTTCTGCACTGCAGAGATCCCGGGCACGGTTTTACCCAGGTTCTTAAACAGCATGCGGACATCGATCGGGCCGTAGCCGACAAACGTGTTCTTGGGGGCCGGCATGGTCGCGGCTGCCATCAGGCCCTCGATCTCGGTGCGGGATAGATCATTCTTGGCCTGTCGCAGTAGTGCCATGCAGCCGGCAACGATCGGTGTCGCCATACTGGTGCCGGACATTGCAACATACTGCCCGTGCTTGGCTGCGCCAAGGATCGACTCCACGTACTTCGGTGGCATGATATTGCCCCCGGGGGCGGCGATATCGGGCTTTAAGGTCAGTACTGTGGTCGGTCCCTTGGAGCTGAACGTCGATGCAACATACTTCTGCGGGGTCTTGACGGACACGGCACCCACTGTGAGCGCCATGGTTGCACCGCCCGGGCTGCCGATCGACATGGGGACAAACGAGTTACCGGCAGCGATCACCGGGATCACGTTGTTCTCCTTGGCGATCGTGTTGATGACGTGCGAGATCGGATCCGCCCCACCATTATCGTACAGGCTGCCCAGGGACAGGCTGAGGATATCGCACTGGTACGTGTGAACGGCCTGCTCGATGCAGTCCATGACCCACGACATCTGTCCCTTGCCATCGTCTGAAAGGGCCTTGAGGGAGTAGAGGGATGCGCCGGGTGCGGCACCGAACAGGATCCCCTGCGGCGTTTCCTTGATCTGGCCTGCGACCGCCGAGCAGCACCAGGAGCCATGGCTCTGCTCGTCTTCCGGTGTCGAATCCGGTACCGCGGTAAACGTCCCTTTCAGGACAGGCTTTATCATCTCGTGCTCGGTTGACACACCGGTGTCGATAACCCCAACCTTGATGCCCTTGCCGGTCAGGCCCTGTTCCCAGAGGTCAGGGGCGCCGGTGAGTTTTATGGCATCACCGAGTGGTATCCTGACCTCGCTCTCAAAAGGGACGTTCAGCATCCCATGGGAGTAGACCGGTTCATCGTAAGATACACGTGCAACAAATGCCAGTTTTGACACGAGGTTGATCACGGATTCTGTCCCTTTCCCGTAGATGTATGGGAATGTACTGCTCGACCTGATGCCGGTTAGTCCGGAACCGGCGAGTTCCTGCAGCATCGTTGGCACGACCTTGCCCTGGACCTGGATGATCAGGGGCAGAGAGGTGTTTGGTTTAACCTGGTCCATTACGGTTTTTAATCTGTCGTCTATCATAGTTCATCACCTTACTTTGGTTTCTTGCATCGTTCCCTGCCCGTTGCCGTTAAACCGTACGAGGGTAAAGTACCTGAAGGGGATACGGAGCCCTGGATCGCGGACGACATTGCAAAGAATGCATCCACGAAGTCCGTGCAGAGCGTGGTAAATGCGGCTGACTTGTCCTTGGACAGGTATAGTGTGGAGATGTTCACGTATAGATTGTTTGCAGCACTCTCATTGGTGTAATCCAGCTCCACGTCGACTTCGGCAAGGAGGGGTATCATAAACGGTGTGCGTATCCCGAACTTGGTGGCATCGAGACGTACGCGCTTCGAGGTGTCCGAATCGGGGAGAAGATCCACGGTAACGAACCCGGGATCCGCGTAGGAAAAATAATCGATCAGGAAGAAATCGCCACCATTTGACTTTGCCAGGAGGTTCGCCCCGTTCTCTGCATCGACAAGGGACAGCGTACCGATCTGATCTGCAAGCAGTGTTTCCTGCCAGGTCATGCTTACAATACTGCCCCCGAGTTTCTCCCGTATGTATTCCCCAAACATGTGGTTTAACATGGTATCACCCAAACGCGATCTCCGGGATCACGACTTTTGAACCTTCAGCCACCCGGATGGTCTTGTTGATATCGCTGAACCCCTTGAGGGATGCCGTGACGATGTGTTTCCCTGCCGGCATGGCGATCGACAGGGGCGGGCTGCCATACGGTTTGCCATCCACGTATATCTGGATCGGCTCGGTGGCTTTGGCCGGCAGTGTGATCGTCGGTATATCGATGGTCGCCCCGGAAGGTAGTTTCGGGAGCGGGATCTCCGGTAACTCTGCGGACGTTAAGGAAGGTATCGGAGTTGCAGCGATAATGTTGCGCGATCCGATAGCTGTTTTCAGGGCTTCCAGCAGGTTATTCTCCGAGGCAACCAGATCGGCGATGTTCGGCACTTCCTTCATCACCTTGACGGTCTTACAGTCCTGCCCGCCAACGGAAGACGATGCACAGACTTTGTAGTACTTCGCACCGACCGGGATGTCGATGGTGATGTCTGCCGTCCGGTTCACGGTCTGTACTTCGGCGAGTTTCTGGCCACCTGCAACAATGGTCACAATAGGCTCGCCAACTCCCGGCTCCTGGCTGATGTTCCGGGTGATGAACGCTTTCAGGTTCGTCTTG
>Ga0265297_10006985_pt1 | contig 15942 bp, 15 predicted proteins | sample Munlanlwell13791_FD_192502 | JGI IMG/M metagenome (GOLD analysis project Ga0265297, IMG submission 192502) | Leachate microbial communities from a municipal landfill in Southern Ontario, Canada - Leachate well 137-91 | ecosystem: Engineered > Solid waste > Landfill > Unclassified | place... | reverse complement strand
AGAGTGGAAAGTTGAAAGTTAAGAATTGAAACGGGGAAGTTGAAAGTTGAGAGTGGAAAGTTGAAAGTTAAGAATTGAAACGGGGAAGTTGAAAGTTGAGAGTGGAAAGTTGAAAGTTGAAAGTTGAGAATTGAAACGGGGAAACGGTGAGCCATAGATAGAACAGCGCTACTCTGGGGTTAAGCCACGTGGTGGAGAAATCTTGGTAGCCAGGGGTGGAGCGAAGCGGAACCCCTGGAAATGGATGATGAATGAAAACCGTCCGCGGTAAAATGGCTAAAAATGTTGTGGCGTTTTTTTCGGACGGAAGGCAGAAGAAGATTAAAATTGAGAAACAGGATAGAACAATATATTATAGTTGAGATGCTTACGGTAACGATAGATAATCATACAATTGAGGTAGAGGAGGGAACAACGATTCTACAGGCAGCCCGGATGATCGGGGGTGCTGTGGTTCCACCGGCCATGTGCTATTACTCCAAACTGAAGGAGTCGGGTGGCAAATGCAGGACCTGTCTGGTGAAAGTTACCCAGGGTTCAGCCAGGGACCCGCGACCCGTACCCAAACTCGTGGCATCCTGCAGGACTCCGGTTGCAGATGGCATGGTAGTCCAAAATATTACCTCACAGGAAGTTATTGATACAAGGAAAGCCATTGTCGAATTTCTGCTGATCAACCATCCGCTGGATTGCCCGGTGTGCGACCAGGCGGGAGAATGCGATCTTCAAAACTTGAGCTATGACAATGGAAGGGAGGAGTCGCGGTTTGAAGAGGCCAAAAGAACATTCAAGGTAGTCGATATCGGCGACAAAATCCAGTTGCACATGAACCGCTGTATTTTGTGCTATCGTTGTGTTTATACTGCCGATCAGCTCACCGACAAAAGATCGCACGGAATACTTTACCGAGGAGATGTCTCCGAGATATCTACCTATATTCAAAATGATATTGAAAATGATTTTTCAGGCAACATCATCGATGTTTGTCCAGTGGGAGCTTTGACTGACAAGACTTTCCGCTTTAAAAACCGGGTTTGGTTCCTTAATCCGATGAATGCCAGCCGTTCCTGTAGCAAATGCTCCGGAAAGGTAACGGCATGGTTGAGGGGAGAAGAGGTCTACCGCGTGACCGGCCGGAAAGATCAGTTTGGCGAGGTGGAAGAGTTCATCTGCAACGAATGTCGCTTTGATAAGAAAGAGCGTTCTGACTGGACGATTGAAGGACCCCGTAATATCAAAAGGGCTTCGGTGATCAGCCAGAATCATTATCTGAATTCGAAGCAACCCACGGTTATCCTGCCACTTGAAAACAGGACCGTGACCATCGAAGAGTTTGAAAAGAATAGTAACAACGAAATACAACCCTGAATATGGATGGCAATTACATCCTCTATAAGTTAATTCTCGCATCGGTCATTCTGCTGATCAGTCTGGTGGTGGCGATGTATTCCACCCTGCTGGAACGTAAAGTTGCCGGATTTTTCCAGGATCGTCTGGGTCCGAACAGGGCAGGTATTGGCGGAATCTTCCAGCCCCTGGCCGACGGACTTAAACTCTTCTTCAAAGAGGAATTTATGCCGGGAACGGCCGATAAATTTTTGTACATCCTTGGACCGTCGCTAACCATGATGATTGCCTTGCTGACCAGTGCGGTGATCCCCTGGGGCAATAGTTTCATCATCAATGGGACAGAGTACACTTTACAGGTCGCAGATATCAATGTGGGGGTGCTTTACGTTTTTGCCATTCTTTCGATCGGCGTGTACGGCATCATGATCGGAGGTTGGGCATCCAACAACAAATATGCGCTGATTGGCGCCGTACGTGCTGCCTCACAGATGATCAGCTACGAATTGGCCATGAGCATGTCGATCATCGCCATCGTCATGATGAGCGGCACCCTTAGCCTGAAGGATATCGTCGACCAGCAGCATGGCATGAACTGGAATGTCTGGTATCAGCCGCTTGGCTTCCTAATTTTCATTGTATGCGCTTTTGCCGAGTGCAACCGTTCCCCCTTCGACCTTCCCGAGTGTGAAACCGAGTTGATTGGGGGATACCATACAGAATACAGCAGTATGAAACTGGGCTTCTATCTTTTCGCCGAATACATCAACATGTTCATCTCATCGGCTATGATCGCCACCCTCTTTTTTGGAGGTTACAATTTCCCGTTTATGGATTCTTTGAATCTATCACACAATGCGTTGACGATCATCGGATCACTGGTTTTCTTTGTTAAAATAGCGTTTTTCGTATTCTTTTTCATGTGGGTGCGTTGGACGCTTCCCAGGTTTCGTTACGATCAGCTGATGCGGCTAGGTTGGAAGAGCCTGTTGCCGCTGGCGATCATCAATATCCTTATCACCGGTTTTGTTATCATGATAAAAAATCACCTGTAAACCATGTCAGTCAATCAAAATATAGGTTCATTGTCCGGTCGAAGCAAAATTGTCTCAAACAAAAAAATGACTTTTGCAGAGCGGATCTATCTACCTGCAATTTTTGGGGGATTCCGTATCACGCTTGGCCACTTTTTCAAGAAGAATACAACCATTCAGTACCCTGAAGAAACAAGGCCCATCGCGGAAATTTATCGTGGCAAGCATGTCCTGAAAAGGGACGATGAGGGCCGGGAAAGATGTACCGCCTGCGGATTATGCGCCCTCGCCTGTCCGGCAGAAGCCATTACCATGATCGCCGCAGAACGGAAAGAGGATGAAATGACTCTATACAGGGAAGAAAAATATGCTTCTATGTATGAAATCGACATGCTTCGCTGCATTTTCTGTGGTCTATGCGAAGAGGCATGTCCCAAAGAGGCAATCTTCCTGACCAATGAGATCGTTCCTTCCAATTTGGAACGGAGTGATTTTATTTATGGGAAAGATGTTCTGGTGGAACCAGTCGACAAACGGGTCGACATCAGCCAGCGCCAAACCCCCGAAGTTCTGGCATTTAAAAAGGACAAAAATCAATCACACAACTCATGAGAGTGACTAAAGTGACTAGAATGCCTAAAGTGCCTAAAGTGCCTAAAGTGCCTAAAGTACTTACGCTCCAATCAAGTTTGGTTCAGAAATCTCATGTCTCCTGTCTCATGTCTTATCTCTCATAACTCATAACTCATAACTCATAACTCATAACTCACTCATGATCTTCTCCAGATATCTCTTCTTCATCCTCTCCTTTATCGCAATCTATGCCGCGCTAAAGGTGTTGATTTCCAAGAAACCGATGCACAGCGTATTGTACCTGACCCTGGCATTTTTTGCCATCGGAGGCCACTACATATTGTTGAATGCGCAGTTTTTGGCTGTGGTACACATCATCGTCTATGCCGGCGCCATTATGGTGTTGTTTATCTATACGGTAATGTTGCTGAACCTCAATATACAGGGGGAGTTTCCTAAATCGAAACTGATGAAATTTGCCTCAGCGATTGCCGGCGGCATGTGGCTGATGGTGCTGATTGCCGTTTTCAGAACCTACGATTTGAAGATGGTTGCCGATCCTGCTTTGAACCAGATTGGCTTGGTTAAGAACTTGGGAAAAGTTTTATTCGATGAATATTATTTGCCTTTCGAACTATCATCGATCCTGTTTCTGGCAGCAATGGTGGGAGCGGTGATGCTGGGGAAGAAGGACATTTACTAGAAGAAAGTTATGAGTTATAAGATATGAGACATAAGATTCCAGAACCAAACTTGATTGGAGCATAAGTACTTTAGGCACTCTAGGCATTTTAGTCACTCTTCTTGAAGAAATAGATAAATATTGTATTAACTTTGTAATTACATTTATAATATTAGAATATGGATATTTCAGTAGTACAGATAGGTAATTCCAAAGGCATCAGGTTGAGTAAAACCCTCATTGAAAAGTACCATATAAAAGATACGGTTGAACTTGTTTTGGAGGAAGGGTACATCATTCTGAAACCGAAAACTGAACCCAGAAAAGGATGGGGAGAAGCGTTTCAAGCGATGCATGAAAACGGTGATGATAAATTATTGATACCTGATATATTTGATGATGAAACATTTGACGAATGGAGATAAAACAATATGATATTGCTTTGGTGAATCTTGATCTAACTATTGGGAGTGAGATACGAAAGACTCGTCCATGCGCCGTTATTTCACCCAATGAGATGAATCAATTTCTAAATACAATCGTAATTGCGCCTATGACAAGCCAAATGAAATTGTTTCCTTCCAGGGTAAAAGTCAATCATGACAATAAAGTTGGTTGGATTGTCATAGATCAGATAAGAAGCATCGATAAACAAAGGGTAATCAAAATTCTTGATCATCTGACATATAGAGAGATTGAAAAAGTTAAGTCCGTATTAAAAGAAACTTATGTTGATTAATAATTAAAAACATGAAGGAAAGAAACGAGTTAATCAGAGTTTTTACAGGGAGCGAAGTTTCAACAATCATGCTTCAGGGGGCATTGGATGAAATTGGAGTTGGCTCCATGGTGCAAAATGATGCCCAATCCGGTATGTCAGCCGGAATTGGTGGATTTTCCTCCTTCGTTGATCTTTACATTCAACAATCTGACCTAAAGAATGCGGAACCTTTGATTAATGAATTCACGAAGGCCAATAATGAATAAACTACTTAAGAACCAAGTACTTTAGTCGCTTTAGATCACTTTAGTCACTCTAGTCACTTTTCTGAAATGGAATAAAATATAACAAACAAAGCAACCATGCAAAATTTGCAAATCATACCGCTCGATTACTACATCTTCTTCTGTTCGGCCCTCTTTGCCATCGGAGTCGTGGGTGTTTTGGTCAAGCGCAATGCCCTGGTCATCTTTATGTCGATCGAGCTGATGCTCAACTCTGCCAATCTGCTTTTGGCAGCCTTTTCGGCCTACCGGAACGATCCGGCCGGACAGATTTTCGTCTTCTTCATTATGGTGGTGGCTGCTGCTGAAGTCGCTATCGGACTGGCGCTACTGGTTATGATCTACCGGTCGACCCACACCATCGATATCAATGTGCTCAACAAACTAAAATGGTAAACGCAAAGATTATAGATTATGTTTGAATATATTTGGCTGGTACCGCTCTTTCCGCTGATTGGATTCCTACTGATCGCCTTTAATTTCAGACGGTTCAAAGGAATTGCCGCAGGGGTAACAGCATCAGTGATGGTACTGATTCCATTCCTTATGTCGCTTGTGCTCTTCAGCAATCTGATTGCAGGGGCGCCCGCAAGGACTGTCGAACTATTTAGCTGGATCAGTTTCGACAAGCTTTCCATACCATTTTCTTTTTTAGTCGACAGGCTCTCTGTCCTGATGTTGCTCATCGTAACAGGAGTGGGTTTTCTGATTCATGTCTATTCTATCGGATACATGAAGGAGGATGCCGGTTTCAACCGTTTCTTCTCTTACATGAACCTTTTCGTCTTCTTCATGCTGTTGCTGGTTTTGGGTTCCAACTACCTGATCCTCTTTATCGGATGGGAAGGAGTTGGGCTGTCATCCTACCTGCTGATTGGTTTCTGGTTCAAAAACCAGGAGTACAACAATGCGGCCAAGAAGGCGTTTATCATGAACCGCATCGGAGACCTTGGTTTTCTTCTTGCCCTATTCATATTGATTAAAACATTCGGTACCCTGAATTTTGATGGGATATTTGCGCAAATCGCAACTGTCCCGATCCGGACTTCCACCATCACGATCATCACACTGCTTTTGTTTGCCGGAGCGATCGGTAAAAGCGCTCAGATACCGCTCTTTACCTGGCTTCCGGATGCCATGGCCGGACCAACGCCTGTATCCGCTTTGATCCATGCCGCCACCATGGTTACAGCGGGGATTTATATGATTGCCCGTTCAAACTTGTTGTTCGTCATGGCCCCCGCAACTTTAATGACTATTTCAGTGATTGGAATTGCCACGGCCCTAATGGCAGGAGCTATTGCAATCTACCAGAATGATATCAAGAAAATATTGGCCTATTCAACTGTGAGCCAGCTTGGTTTTATGTTTGTCGCCCTTGGCTCGGGAGCATTTACCGGAGCCATGTTCCACCTCACAACGCACGCTTTCTTCAAAGCACTCCTCTTTCTTGGCGCAGGAAGCGTGATCCATGCCCTGCATGGTGAGCAGGATATCCGCAAAATGGGTGGTCTTAAAGATAAGATTCCGGTTACATTTTGGCTATTTCTCATTGGCACTCTTGCCATTGCAGGTATACCTCCCTTGTCGGGATTCTTTTCCAAGGATATGATTCTTCTGGGTGCCTTTCACATCAATCCGGTTTTGTGGATTTTGTCTGTCATAGCCGCCCTGATGACTGCCATATACATGTTCCGACTCTTGTACGTTGTATTTTGGGGCAAAGCTGCCGTTGCTGAGAATCCAAAGCATCCAATTCATGAATCACCTTATAGCATGACCATACCCATGGCGGTTCTGGCAATTTTGGCCGTTTTCGGCGGATTACTGGGAGTTCCTCACCTGTTTGGTGGAGATGATCGGATCCAATCGTTTTTAGCCCCCCAGTTTTCTGCATCGGAATCTCTCATCAAACGTGGAGAAACTGTGGCTGAAGGACACACCGAACTTTGGCTGATGATCATACCATTGATTTTGATATTGGGATTGATCTTCCTGGTTCATGCCCGTTTTGTCAAAAACAGGTCCATTGTTCAAGGGGAACCTAAAAGATCAATTTTCGCCAATTTGGCTTACCGGAAATTCTATGTTGATGAATTATACCGCCAATTTTTCGAGAGACCGGTAACAAGTTTATCCTCCTTCTTTCATGATGTGATTGAAATTAAGATAATTGACAGAGTTGTCGATCAAACCGGAGTTCTCGTTGTTTGGATCGGGAGGAACATTCGTTACATGCAAACAGGCAATGTTGGCGCCTATCTTTTTTATATGGTCATAAGCATTATCCTCATCCTATTTTTTAATTTGTTCAATAAATAACCATGTTAATAGGATTACTTATCTCACTGCCGCTGATCTTCTCTTTGTTGCTTTTCGCGATGAAGGATCAACCCGTGTTAAGCAAGAAAATAGCATTATCTGCCTCTTTGCTCACTTTCGCGGTTTCGGTCGTGGCTCTATTTCAGTTTCTCGCCAATCCATTGGGGTACCCGATATTTCGTTCCGATATTTTCCACTCTCTTGGGATTGAATTTACTCTCGGATTGGATGGTTTAAGCATGCTTTTGGTGCTGTTGACCACTTTTCTGGTTCCCATCATCATTTATAGTGGTTTTGGAAGCGGTGTTGAACGGCGAAACTCATTTTATGCGTTGATGCTTCTGATGGAGATGGCTTTGATTGGAGTTTTCACAACTACCGATTTCCTTTTGTTTTACATCTTTTGGGAGATTGCCCTTATTCCCATCTTTTTTGTTTCCATCCTTTGGGGGGGACAGAATGCCCGTACCATTACATTTAAATTCTTTCTGTACACATTGGTAGGAGGTCTGTTTATGCTGGTTGCCATCCTGTTCCTGTATGTACAAACTCCGGGGGAGCACTCTTTTGCTTACAGCGATTTTTACAAGGTTGTACTGGACCCTGCCGCTCAAAAATGGCTTTTCCTAGCCTTCTTTCTCGCTTTTGCCATAAAGATGCCGATTTTCCCGTTTCACACCTGGCAACCGGACCTTTACTTTACTGCACCAACTCAGGGAACCATGCTATTGGCCGGAATCATGCTGAAAATGGGGGTTTATGGCGTACTTCGTTTCGTGCTGCCACTCTTTCCCGCAGCCCTTAATGATTACGCATTCTATGCCATGGTGCTGTCGGTAACCGGTATCGTATACGCTTCCGTTATTGCCATTCGCCAAAAAGAATTGAAGCGGCTGATTGCCTACTCTTCGCTTGCACATGTCGGATTGATTGCTGCCGGAGTCTTTTCACGAACCGTCAATGGTCTGGAAGGGTCAATGCTGCAGATGATTTCGCACGGTGTCAATATTGTAGGACTGTTTATTTGCTATGAAATCATTGTCCGCCGTACCAAAACCGGCGAGATCGCCTCTTTGGGTGGTATTGCTTCGAAAGCGCCTGTGTTCGCTGCTTTTTTTATGATTATTATGCTTGGCAGCATTGCATTGCCATTAACGAATAGTTTTATCGGCGAATTTTTATTGCTGCTGGGAGTTTTTGAATACAATGTCTATCTGGCTACCGTAGCCGGATTGACCATTATCCTGGGCGCCGTTTACATGCTTTGGATGTACCAGCGGACCATGTATGGAGAGGTTAAAGAAGCAACTGCCGGATTTGCAGATCTGACAAGGCAGGAGATGATCGTTTTGGTTCCAATCGTGGTAATAATTCTCTGGATTGGAATTTACCCTCATCTCTTTCTGGGACTGGCAGAACCGGCCGTAAAAAGTATATTGATGATTCCTTGAAAATAATTGGAAAATGTGAAAATGTGAAAATGTGAAAATGTGAAAATGAAGGAATTTCTGGATACCAAAAACATTTCAAACATTATAAACCATATAAACATTTCAAACAACTGAGAATATCTGATATAAAAAAACTAAATATTTAGCATGCAAGCAATTGTCGCCCTTACCATATTAGCAGTTTTAGTGATGTTTTTCGGGGTACGAAAGATGAAAAAAGTATTGCTGCCGCTGCTTTTTGTTGGTCTTATTATTACCATGATATTGAATATCAGTCAGTGGAACACTTCCGTTCGGTATTTCAATGATATGTTTATTGCTGATAATTTCAGTATCGCCTTCAGCTCCATTTTGATCCTGATCGGCATATTGATCTTCATGTTTGCCAATATCTATTACAAAGGGGTGGAGCGGCCATTGGAAGATATTTATGCATTGATCCTTTTTGCCTTAATCGGCGGGATTGTGATGGCCTCTTTCGGCAACCTGATTCTCTTTTTCATAGGCCTAGAAACGTTGTCAATCTCCTTTTATGTATTGGCAGGCAGCAAAAAATTTGATATTGCCTCCAACGAGGCTGCCATGAAGTACTTTCTGACCGGATCATTTGCCACAGGGTTCCTGCTTTTTGGTATTGCGCTGGTTTATGGCGCTTCCGGCTCTTTTAACCTTGAGGCCATCAATGCCTACGTTATCTCCTGCAAGGGAACAGTTCCTATGTTGTTCATTGCAGGTATGTTGCTGATATTTATTGGAATGTCTTTCAAAATTGCCGCGGTTCCGTTCCATTTTTGGTCGCCCGATGTCTACACCGGATCACCAACGCTTATTACGGCATTCATGACCACAGCCGGAAAAGTGGCCAGTGTCGCTGCCTTTTACCGTCTGATCTCCATCGCTTTTATTTCGCTGCACACAGAACTCGTGGCAACTTTGACAGTCTTATCTGTCGCGACGATTATCGTTGGAAACCTCTCCGCTGTCTACCAGGATAACCTGAAGCGTATGTTTGCCTATTCGGGAGTTGCGCAATCGGGATACCTGTTGATGGCAATGATCGTCCTTGGGCCAAAGGCAGCCGGAATTTTGCTCTTTTTTGTCCTCTCCTATGTTATCGCCACCATTACCGCTTTTGCCGTGTTGATGTTGATAAGGGAGGAGCGGGGGACCTTTTTTATTCCTGCCTTCCGGGGATTGGCCAAGAATAATCCGGTAGAGGCCTTTGCCATGGCCATTGCCATGATGTCGCTGGCCGGCATTCCACCATTGGCAGGCTTTATGGCGAAATACAATCTCTTTGCGCTGGCGGCAGAAGGTGGTTATACCTGGCTGGTGGTGGTAGCGATCATTGGTTCCATGATCAGTATCTATTTTTATTTTAAACCAATCATGGCAAGCTATTTCGCTGAAGGTGAACCCCAGCACAAAATTGAATCGAGCATCAATTTTAAGTTCAACATCATTCTTTGTACAGTTTTGATGATTGTGCTGGGATTTCTGCCAAAATTGATTATTAATTTGCTGTAAATTTTTGGTTACACAGAGTTGCACGGAGGCGCACAGAGTTACACAGAGAGAATATGATGATGTGCTAATTTGCTGATGAGAAAACTAAAAATATATACAGGGGGTACTGGGAAAACAAAATTCCCCCAAAAAAAATGTAGAAAATAGTACCGGTCCCTGAGCGAAGTCGAAGGGTCACATTTTCCAATTTCCACATTATTTTATTCCGGTTTGAATATAAAATAGATAGCTAAAATCAAGAACCCGAACCCGATCAAGTGGTTGATTTTGAACGTTTCATTCTTGAAAACAAGTAAGGTGAATACCACAAAAACGGTCAGTGAAACAACTTCCTGAATGACTTTGAGTTGAACCAACGAAAATGGTCCGCCGTTTCCGTCAAAACCAATTCGGTTGGCAGGCACCTGAAAACAATATTCGAAAAACGCGATACCCCAGCTAATCAACACAATGGCAAATAGTCCTAGGGCATCAAACCATTTGACCTCCTTGAATTTCAAATGGCCGTACCAGGCAAAGGTCATAAAGGTGTTGGAGAGGATCAGTAATCCAACGGAAGCGATACTTTTCATACTTTGCGTGCTAAAATTTTGACCGCAAAATTATCTTAATTTATGGAGAAATTAGATATTACAAGCCCAGAATATTGAGACAGGCGGATTCTGTCAAGGGAGCAGAGAAGCTCTATTGTCTGCTTGAAACACGTTTTCGTTTCTTTTCCCTGTAATCAAATAGCTCCTCAGGAGAAAGCACATTTTTAAATCCCTTATTTTCTAATCCTTTTCTAAGTGCCTTATCACCAGACCAAATCTTACATTTAAAAAATAGTGTAAATGCAATATAAGGCTATATTGGTATCAACAATAATCCTCACTTTATGAATCTGTTACGATTTTTAGTCCACCAATTTTCATTAAGTTCATCCGCAAGTTTATCCGCATCATCTTGTGTCGCTTTGCTTTTTGATGTTATCTCCAAGTAATCAAGATAATCCAAAATTCGCTGAAAACCCAAAGCATCAATCCGTGGCGAAACCTTTATTACAATTTGACTACTTGTCCTTTCAACTATCATATCAGGAATTTTAAATTAAAAGTACACGAAATTGATTAAAATTGCAATTTTTCTGCCAGGTTATACTGTTTCATCTTGAGTTCAAGAGAAAAGCGGCCACCATCGGAAGCACTTAGTAACCGTTGGGAAACCCTAAGTAACGGCTGGGAAGCATTGAGTAATGACCCGGAAGCCTTCAGAAACCGTTGCCGGGTGTTATATATGGGTTTGGAAACAATAAGTTAGCAATTCCGGAGCGTAAGGTGACCGTTGAAAGCCTTCAGTAGCAGTTGCCGGATGTTAGGCAAGCATTTGGAAGCAGTAAATAGAGAGTTTAAAGTAGATTGTGTAATTTCTATTTTCGTCTTATTCTCAGTGTATTACTGTTAAGCAAATGTAGTCTTGGGGGGCAATTGTACGAGCGCGGATTGCAACTCCGCGCCAGCGAGGTAATTTGTCCAATACTGCTTTAGTTTATTACTTCAACTATTTCTACAAAGTTATCAAGGTTACCAACCTTAACAATATCTCCGACGGAATGTCCAAGAATGGATATCGCTAATGGGGATTTAATATTTATTTTTTGAACCCCATTAGATAATTCATACTTATTTGTGGACTCAACAACATGGACTATAATGTCTTTTCCGCTGTTCATATATTTCACCTTCACTTTACTGTGAAGCCGTATTTCGTTTGTAAATAGTTTTGTTTGTTGTACTTGATTCTTCTCTATTGCCTTTATTGTTGAAACTTCCTTATCAATATCTAAAAAAGTTGCCTGAGCAACATAGCTTTCAACCAATTCAATTTCGTCAGTAAATGCATTTGATGTTTTCGAATGGTCTTTAAGCACATAGTCATTCTTTGATTCAATATTTTTTATGAACTCAATAAGTCTTTGTGTTTCTTTTTGCGGATTTCTCCACCAATTTGTACTCCATATTCGATGAAATACAAAACCGTGACTTTCAAGAATTTTTTGTCTGTATCTATCAAACAAGTATGCTTCTCTGCTGGAATGGTATTTAGCTCCATCACACTCGATCGCAATTTTTGGAATACCAACTATCTTAGGGTCATACACAATATCAATCCTAAATTCAGAAACTTTTAATTGTGGGATTAAATTTGTTTTTCCCAATTCATCAACAAGACGCTGATATACTTCCTCTTCGAAAGGCGATTCCAATTCTCCAAAACTATCCAGATTGAAAGTTGTATTCTTTGAGGAATTTTCACTTAGATCATTCAATATGGCTAATCTTGCTTCATTATTTCCTTCGCTTATTGCCTTGCTGTAAGCTAGGTATGCATAAAAGACTGCTCTTTTATTGTTTGAACCTTCAGTGACTAAAAATTCCCTAAAATTCATAAATACTTGTTCCGGTACAGAAGAGCAAACATAAATTTTGTACTTGGATCTGGAAATAATCACATTTAATAGTTTATATCCTTTTGAATGATTAATTGGCCCAAATCTTTGAGCAAATTTCCCTTCCTTTCCTGGCCCATAAGTCGTTGAAAGAATAATCACATCCCTTTCATCACCTTGAATGTTTTCTAGGTTTTTAATGAACATGCCGTTATTTTCCAATTCCTGGATCTTGGCATTAAACTCTTCATATTTTGTAAACTTCTGCCTTTCAATAATCTTACTTTTTATATGGTTTCGCTGGGCAATATTAAAAGTAGCAATTCCAATTGTTGGGAATTTGCCGTTAGGTAGTCGATTAATATTCTTTTCCAAAATTGATAAAACCATTTCAGCTTCCGCATCATTTATATAGTCTGAAAAAGTTCCGTTAACTTGGATATACTTGATCGGTGTATATTCAAAATCGTTTGGGAGTGGTTTTAATCGCTGATTGTAGAAAGCGTAATTTGAAAAATCAATTAGGTACGGATGTCTTGAACGGTAGTGAAAATCCAGATGATTTTTTTCAAAGTTTAATTCTGAGCCAAAATCCAATAAAGATTCACAAGAAAGTAATAAGTTATCCTTATCCACAATTATTTCATCTTCTTCGTCAATATCGTCTTCATCTTCAAAAGTCCCGTCAAAAACTTTACTAAAATAGTTGGACGGTGGCATCTGATGTTCATCCCCGGCAATAATGACTTGTTTTCCCTTGAGTACCGCCGGTAAGTTATCTTCAAGTCGAAGCTGACTGGCTTCATCAAACATTACAATGTCAAAAAATCCATTCATACCCTTGAATAGATTACAACATACATCAGGTGAAGTCAGAATTATGGGGAAAAATGTAGTGAATAAAACAGGATCATACTGGACTATTTGCCTTAATGAAAGCCTTTTATATTTGCTACTACTGCGTTTATTGTATAGATTTTCAACCGAAAGATTAGAATTGCGCTGTTCAAATTCTCTGGTTTTATCAATTTGTTTGGAGAACCAAAATTCACGGATAAACTTCAATTGCTCTTTTTCTATCCCACACAATGCTCCATTAAGCTCAATTAGTTCATTATCACTGGTTGGTAATTCCACATTTGCAGAATTTACCAGCATTGAATTTAAATAATGAATTAAAAAAGTTCTTCTCCAATTAGGTTTCCCTTTTAATTCATCAACAACGTTTTTGGCTTTACCTGAAAGAATATTGTAATATTGAAACCAGTTGAATTCTGTAAAAAACGTATCATTTATTTTAAAATATTCCTTCGAATCATCTATTAATTCGTTGACTTCCAAAAGGAATGATTGAGCTTTCCTTGAATCAATTTTTCTACATGACCAGTTATCAACATTAATTTTCTCTTTCAGAGTTTTTATTTCCCTGTGCAGTTCAGGATACCATATTTTTTGCCACCACTTACTGTTTTCCCTTAGTTCCTTTATTTGACAGCAACCACTTTCATACTCCTTAAATTTTTCTATAATTTGATTTTCAAGCTTATATGGATTTTCGCCTTGTAAATTGGCAGAATTGAGAAATTCTTTTGATTTTATTGAATCATACTCGGAAAAAAGAATGTACCCCTTTTCCACTAATGCTATTAATTCGTTTAACTCCTGTAATGTGTACTTGAATTGCGATTTGTCAATGTTTAAAGTATGAACTTCGCTTATTCCTTTTAATTCAGATAGGAGGTTTCCAACAATATCAGACCATGATTTTTGACCTAGTAATTTTTCATCGAGTTTTTTATGCTTGCCATTGATAGACTCGATCAGGCTTTTCACTTTTTGGATAAGGTTATCAAGTGATTCTTTTGAATAGGTATATCGGTATCGTTTGTAAGAAGAGGTATCAACTCTATTTCGGACAGAATCAACTACTAATTTTCTGTCTTTAACGATGTCCCGTAAAAGTACACAATGATAATTGAGCCCTTTTTCAACTAAAGCGTTGTGCAATACTTCCAAAGCCGTCCGTTTCTCACAAACAACAATTGTTCTCCTGTGATTCTCTAATGCATTAATTAGTATTGCCGAAAGCGTTTGGCTTTTCCCTGTCCCTGGTGGGCCTTGAATGAGAATGTTCCTTTTTGATTCTAACGAATGTAAAATACTTTGTTGGGAAGGGTCTGTTTCAACTGATGAAATTGATTGGAAAGAATGACCTTCCATGTCAGACAAGTTTAACGATAAGCTTTTTAACCCTTTAAGATGATCGTAATCATTGATGATATTTTGTTTTTGAACTTCAAAAATTGAGAATAGCCCACAAAAATCGATCGTTGAATTTGAAGAATTTAAGGGAAGTTTTTCGAAATGTGATTTATCTCCAATTGATGAAACCTTTTCGAGTTTCTTTTTGAGTATTTCTTCTAAATCATCCGGAGTAGACGTATTAATTGCTCTGATTAGATTAGTGCATATTTCAATAAGTTCTCTTTTGTCAATTATCCCATCGTCAAGCATTTCACTTGGAACCTGCTCAATCTCAATATCAGAATCACTTTGTAAATGGTTAATTAAAACCTCATTCAAATAAATTGGATCTTCTTCATTCCGGAGTATTTCCCAAGTGTTAAATTCCTTTGTTCTCTTAATCCTCAATGACCAAATGAGAATTGGAGCAACGATTAATTTATTGTCTGTTCTGTCTCTTCTTGCTAAAATAGGGAAACCAAAGCCAAAAGTGTTAATCCCTTTTTCCGATTCAATTGCTTCTGTTTGGTTGATTAAATTTTCGAAAGATTTTGTAATCCTTACCAACTGAGTTTGGTCTTCTTCTAAAAGTGTGTACAAATCGGGTACATTGTCTTTCCAGCTAATTCTGAATTTCAAAGGTTGTTCTGTCAGTAATGCCGTAATGAAATTGTCGGGAAGATTTTTGTCAATATGCGCAAGTCTGTTTAGATCAAACTTATATCTCGAATTTGAAGGAATAGCATTGAGATGAACGCCCCTGCGATTCCCAATTTTCATCCGTTTTTGTAGCTCGGTTAAAAGTCTTTCGGTTAATTCCATATCAGTCAGGTTGTGTGGAATGGGTTAATTTAGTTCGTTCGGTTTTGCAAAGTTTCGATTTGTGTTTTGGGCAAAACCAAATATACCGATTTAATAATCAAGACTGTCTTTTTCTTCTTGATTTTGAACGAATAAAGCCATTAATGGACCATTTTCGTATGCGATTGCTACGTCAAAATATTCATTTATTTTGACTGAAATATAATCTGCCAAAACTTCTGAATCACCAAAAGTCCAATAACACGAAAAAATAGCTTTTCCTAATGAAATTGCTGATTCAGTATAACCATCATTTTGCTTAAACGGGAAATGATAGTCTTCAAAATCTTTATCGGAAACATAATATTTTCTATTTATTTCATCTTTGATTTGCAAATATGGTAACTATTCAGTGATAAATATACAGAGGAATCTTCAAAAAACTATCAAAATCTGATTCTTGCACAAAAGTTCTTTGACATTCTACAAATTGGGATAGCTTTTTTTCTTGTGTTAATTTGTTCCATT
>Ga0265297_10006984_pt1 | contig 15944 bp, 16 predicted proteins | sample Munlanlwell13791_FD_192502 | JGI IMG/M metagenome (GOLD analysis project Ga0265297, IMG submission 192502) | Leachate microbial communities from a municipal landfill in Southern Ontario, Canada - Leachate well 137-91 | ecosystem: Engineered > Solid waste > Landfill > Unclassified | place... | reverse complement strand
TAATGCAGTACTTCTCGCACCTTGATTTTATGAGCTCAGGAGTTCCTGCAATCACTTTAGATTCATTGTCAATTCCTAATCCTAGCTCCATTTTCAGCCCCTTGTAAAACTCCTTATGCCCCCCAATTATGAAAGAGCCGTGGCTTACATACTCGCCGCTAGGCGCTGACTTAGTCACCTGCTCCTTTGTCACTGAGAAAACGTCGCTCATTATGCTCTCCCTCCAAGCTCTGCTAAAGCACAGCACGAAATTAGCAGCCTCTAGCCTGTCAGCTTCTTCGGCCTTTAGCCCATCCTTTAAGACGCCAAAAGGGCTTCCAGCAACTGAAGCATGGAATATTAAATCATCAGGCTCGCTGACTTTTCTTACAACTATCTCATTTTGGCTTGCATCCCTTCCGCAAACCAAAAGGAAGTCATTGCTGGTCTTAAGCCACCTGAACTTTTCATACCATTTCTTTTCAGGCTTAAGCTCCTTAATCACCTTAGTGCTCTCAGTCACGCCTTCATCCATTATTTCCTGAATCATAAGCCTTGACTGGCCAGCTCCTGCAAGCGCGCCCTCAATCTTAGCCTTAAGCTTTTTTGACTTTTCAAAAAAATCATTAGCTAAGCGGAAAGACTCGTCGTTTATGCTTGCATGGAACTCAACTCCAGTTATCTCAAAAATTATCACTCCGTTGCTTGGGTCAATGCTTTTTATAATGCCTGCCTCATAAATTCCCCTGCTTTTTTCAGCCTCAATAACTCCAAGTATTTCATCCCAACCCCTTGAACTCTTCGCAGACCTGATTTTTGACAAGACACTGTTTATAAGAGCGCTGTTTTCAAAGACAACCTTTCCTACGCCAGCCAGCTTCGCTGACTCAGCCTCCAACTCCTTCACATAACTTTCCTGCTGCATAAGCCTGCTGCTTAGCTGGTTAATCTTTGAATCATAAGCGCCCCGATTATCCCACTCATTGCCGCTTATCTGAACATTCGAGTAGTAGTAATCGCACGCTTCATTGAACGAGCTAAAGGGCTTGATTTCGCAGTCCTTCATTGAGCCAAAAATCACAGGGGAGAAATTAACAGGGCTGCCATTTTTCATATACACGCATGGGCTGATATTCTTGTAGTGCTTCACATTCATGTAAATTGCTGAAAATGACTTGAACAATCTCTCAATCTCTTCAGCGCTCAGCATTCCAGGATTCTTCGAATATTCAATGCCTGCATTAAAGCATGCCTCTTCAGCATACCTTCCGCCAACGCCAAGCTTGATTGCAACAGTTTTTACAACAGATTCAAGCTCGCTTGACTTGACAATTCTTTTCATCTCAAGCTTGTCAAGAAAAGACTCTAAAAAAACGGGCTTGGAGAAATCATACGCGTCGCCGTTTCTGAGCATTCTGTCATTGGCCTTAATCTGCTTAAGCGAGCCGATTATTTTCATGGCATTATCGCAGATGACAATGTTTCCCCTGTTAAAAAGCTCAATAATGAGGTTATACTCCTCCTCGCCCCTCTTAATAGTGATTATCACAATCCTTTCAAAAAAAGGCTGGTAAATATTTGAAATCATTGAATTATTCAGATACTTCCTGATAAGCATGGTGAATCCGCTTGGAGTGTCGGCAACCTCCCTTTTAAAATCGCTTAAATGAATGCATTCCCCCCTCAAAGCCCTGAGAGTGAACTTGCCCTTAACTGCAGAGTAGCCTTTGATAAGCAGCTCGCCTTCAGAAGTGTTGTAAAACTTTTCAATCCTGGAATTAATAAGCTCGCTTAATTCATTCACAATAACTTTTATGTCAAAGCATGACTGGGCAATCATAGGGGAATCTTATTATTCGCATACTTTTATAATTAACTCTATATTATTAACATAATTAATGAAATCTCTTAAAGCCGACATACTGGACTTGAAATTTGAAAAAAACGTGGCAATAATCTATGCAATAAATGAAAAAAACGAGAGATTAGAGCTTAAAGACATCTATTACCCCTACTATTATGCCGAATTCAAGGAAAACAGCAAAGAACTCATTGAAGCAATAAAAAGAATAAGAGTAAATGACAATGATGAAGTGCATTCAGCAAAAAGCGCTGAAACTGAAACAAAGCGCATAAACTCGGAACTCAAAGAGCTGATAAAAATAACAGGCTACAGCTCTAGCGGGCTTGACCAGATTCACTATGAGGTCAAGAAAATAAAAGGATACATTGCAAGCTATGAAAGGGATGTTGAGATGGACAAGAAATACTTGTTTGACAAAAAAATCACTCCCTTAAAGACTTCGGAATTCGAAACTGACAATGACGGCTACATAAAAAAAATTGTACGATTAGAGAGCAAAAGAAATGACTACTTAATCATGTGCTTTGACATAGAGACCTATAATTCTGGCTTAGTAAGCGACCCGAAAAAAGACCCGATAGTGATGATAAGCTACGCAATGACTAACGGGGAGAAGGGCGTGCTCACTTACAAGGATTGCCAGGCAAAAGACTGCCAAGTGCTGAAGAGTGAGAAGGAAATGATTGAAAAATTCATCCAGATAATCAGGCAGAATAATCCTTCATTTTTAGCCAGTTACAACGGCGACAACTTTGACATACCTTACATTCTTGAAAGGTCAAAAATAAACAGTGTGAATTTCAGCATCAGCTGGGACGGTTCAGGAGTGAAAATGTCAAAGAAAGCCTTGAGAGGAACAAGCTGCCAGACAGTGGGAATGGTTAACTTTGACCTGTACCCCTTCATTGCAACAACAATGGGGACTTACCTGAAAACTGAAGTCTACACCTTGGATGCTGTGAGCAGTGAGCTGCTTGGAGAAAAAAAGGAGGACTACGACATTGCCATGCTTGCAGGTGAGTGGGACAGCGGAAAAATAAGCACATTAGTAAAGTACTCTTTAAGGGATTCCGAGCTAACTCTAAAGCTATGCCTAAAAATTATACCTCTGCTTTACGAGCTTACAAGGATTGTCGGCTTAAGGCCAAGCAGTGTCTGCAGGATGGGTTATTCAAAAATGGTTGAAAGCTACCTAATGAGAAAAACCAGGGATTTTAACCTGATAATCCAGAAAATTCCCGGAAAGGAAGAGCTGACAATGAGATTCAGGCAAACATTTAAGGGAGGATTCGTCTACGAGCCAAAGCCTGGATTGTACGAGAATATTGCAGTATTTGACTTTAAAAGCCTCTACCCTTCAATAATTGTGGCGCACAACGTCTGCCCAACAACGCTTGATGCAAAAGGAAAAGATGTGCACACAAGCCCGGAAATAATGGTTAACGGCAAAGCCCAAACTTTCAACTTTGCAAAAAAGCCGGAAGGATTCATACCCTTGCTAGTGAAGGATTTGATACTAAAGCGTGACAGGATAAAGGATGAGATAAAAAAATTAAGCAAGAATTCAGCTGAATATGCAATCCTGTCAGCAAGGCAGAACGCGCTAAAAATCCTTGCAAACGCGTCATGGGGCTACTTGGGATTCCCTCAGTCAAGATGGTACAGCATGGAGTGCTCGGCAAGCATAACTGCATGGGGAAGGCAGTATATCACCAACCTAATCAAGCGCGCAGAGGCAAGCAGTTTCAAAGTTGTTTACGGGGACACTGATTCATGCTTTTTCATACTTCCAAGCAATGACGAGAAAATAGCCACTGATTTTGTGGCAAAAGTCAACAAGGTGCTGCCTGAAATGATGGAGCTGAAATTTGAAGGCTTCTTTGACACAGGAATATTCGTCTCCAAAAAAGCGGAAGCCAAAGGGGCGAAGAAAAAATACGCGCTTTACAGCAAAAAAGAAGGCATGCAGATAAAGGGATTCGAGTTTGTAAGAAGGGACACGTCAATAATCGCAAAAGAGCTACAGGAAAGCGTGCTTAAAGCAGTGCTCGTTGACAAGAATCCGGAAAAAGCCCTCAACCTTTTGAAGTCAGCGATAAACGAGTTTAAAAACGGCAAGGTAAAGATTGAGAAGTGCGCAATACTTACAAAGATGACCAAGGATTCGGATAACTACAGCAACGTCGGGCCTCATGTTGCTGCAGTCAAGAAGGCGCAAAAAGAAGGAAGAATCATTGCCACGGGCTCATTAATAGAATACGTAATAGTCAAGGGCAAGGGAAAGATATCAGACAACTCTTACCTTCTTGATGATGCAATGAAAAAAGGGCTTGAAGTGAACGCCGAATATTATATCAATAACCAGCTGATTCCAAGCGTTGAGGAGATACTGAAAGCTTCAGGCTACAGCGACGACGAGCTCACTGTAGAGAAGCAGAAAACTTTGAAGGGATTTTTATGAACGAAAAAGACGAGCTGAAATCGCAGATAGAGAAGCACACAGCGCTTATGACCAAAGCTATAGGAAAGATCAGGCTGGTTATGAAAGACAAGCCTTTCAAGGAACTGCATGAAGCTGCGCTCGCCTACTATGAAGACTCGAAGCACTTCTGCTCCAAAGGAAAATACGTGCAGTCATTCGAAGCCTTAATGATAAGCTGGGCTTACCTTGATTCAGGGCTAAAGCTGGGAGTCTTTGAGCTAAAGGACGGCTCCATGAAAAACTACTTCACAATTGACTGAAAATTTTTTTTAAAAGGCTTTTATGAAGAATTCGAGCAGCTTTTTTTGCTCATCAAAATCAAGCATCTTTTTAGCATCATCATAATTAACCCACTTGTAATGATTGTGCTCGGATGAAAGCATCACTTTCAAGTCGTCTGATTTTCCTGCAAAGCAGGAAACATTCACGTTTATCACACTCAGCTCTTTCATGTAATCATATGAATAGCTGAAAGACAGGGGCGTGACTTTTTCAATGTTAAGCTTGGTCTCCTCATTCACAACCCTTAAAGCTGCTGCAAAAGCAGACTCTTTCTCATTAATATCCCCCCTTATGAGCTCCCAACCGTTCCACCAATTATTCCTGTGCATGATAAGGAAATTAACCTCATCATTGATTCTTGAATACAGTATGCAGCAAACCTTGTCAACCATTAATGATTATATTAATTATTTACTGATTTAAATTTTTCCATAGCCAAGGAATTGCCGATAAAAGCCAGAGGGTAAAAAACCGGGCACTCAAATCCCGTAACCGGCTTGCTTAATCCGTTGCCTGACACTGCGCCCAAGAAATCCCCGTATTTCACCTTATCAAAATAGCGGATTTTTAGGTAAGGGAAATGCTTGGCCAATTTTTTGTATAATTTTTCCCTGCCCACAACTATAGGCAGGCATCCGCGGTTCATCATCATTAAGCATGCCAAGTAATCATCTTCGTTATTCATAAGGCAGAGAATCTTTCCCTGAGAGCTTACTGGCAGGCCGCCGAAGCCTGGGAATTTCTCGGAATAAACGAAGCATTTTTTTAGGAAAAAATCAATGCCAATATTTATGTCATAATTAGTAAGGTCAACCTTGCCTCCCCTGTTGTAGATGTATTCCCCGACAGCTCTGCAAACCTCCTGGCTGTTTAAAGGGAAATCTTTGTCGCTTCTCTGGCAGCTAACCCTGAACTTCCTGCCCTTCTTATAAAAAGATTTGGCTGCTTTTTTTATTGCGCCAATCTCGCGCTCAAGCATCACTGCAGGGCTCGCGCTGCTGACCCCGAAAACTTTGCATGCAAGCCTTGCTGATTTCACAGCATTCTCTGAAAATATTACTATTCTATATGCAGAGATTTTCAACCTTGAGCCGGGCAATAATTTTTTCAGCTGCTTGGCAATAAGGGAGACGAACTCTCCCCTGGTGTGCTCTGCCTTGATTCCAATTTCATCAAATCTTATGATTGCGCAGCCAGGCTTCATCAATAACTATAAAAGATTAAGTTTTATAAATCGTTACTATGAAAGCTGTAGCGCTTCTCAGCGGAGGCATTGACTCGCCAGTGGCGGCAAAGCTCGCGCATGACAAGGGGATAGAATTGATTTTTCTGCATGCAGTAATCTCTGACAAGAAAGCGAAGATAGAAAAGCTCGCGAAAGCCATCTCTAAAGCCGCGAAAATAGTTTATTATGAGCACTCCGGATTCCTAAGACTTGCAAAGGAAAAATGCAACAACAGGTACTTGTGCATACTCTGCAAGAGGAACATGTATAAGGAGGCTGAAAAGCTCGCCATTAAGGAAGGCGCTGAATTCATAATAACAGGGGAGTCAATTGGGCAGGTTGCAAGCCAGACCCTTAAAAACATCAAGGCATTAAGCTACGGAATAAAGCTGCCCATAATGAGGCCTTTAATCGGCTTAAGCAAGCAAGAAATCATCAACTTGGCCAAAAAATTCGGCACTTATGAGTTAAGCATCAAGGAGAATTACAGGTGCAGCTTTGTACCTAACCAGCCAGTAATAAAATGCACAGCTGAAGAGATTCTAAGAGAGGAAGAAAAGCTCAGAATGTAAAGTTTTTTAAACAATTTTTTGTAATAAATTCTCCATGAGCCTAAAGGAATTACTATCAGATTCAGCATTAATAAGCAGCAACACAGAATACAGCTGCCTTCCGGGATGCAACTTATGCTGCAACATGCATAAGGCATATGATAAGGAGCTTGAAGGGCAGTTCATTTCATGGATTAAAGGCTTTAATGATTATGAAGAGTTCGGATTCACCTTTATTGACGGCTTATTAGTTATGCCTAAAATGTGCGGATTTAGCATAAAAAAGGAATTAAAAAATAAGGGAAGAAGGGTTCAATTATGCGGAATCTATAAAAAAAGGCCGAATTTATGCAGGGCTCATTATTGTGAAACGAGCGAGATAATAAGCTCTTATGAAAGAAGCTGCGGGATAAAAAAAACGCTTTCCAGATTCTACCTTGAAAACATAGGCGAAAACGAACTCGAGAACTACTTACTCATAATGCCGAAAATGATGGATTCTTTTAAAAGCTGCATGATAGAAAAGGTTGATTATGATTTTTTGAAAAAATCATACAATATTTTTATGCAAAAATTCCTGCCTCTTGAAAAAAAGCTGTCAGGGCTTAAAGAAAAATTAATCATTGAGGAAAATGAAGCCGAGCCCATGAAGCACGAATTATTAGAAAAAGAGGGGATTTTTGGCAGCTATGAACTCTCTGAAGCTTTAGAACTGATGGATAACCCTTATTGTTTTTCAGAAGATACGCTATTTAGGGTAACTATTCCGTTAACCAACCACTTGGAAGGGCTTGCAAAAAAATTGTCAGAAGCTTTGGCAACTTATCCCAAACTATCTTCGCTGCTCAATAATATTTACCTATTAAAAACAAGCATAGAGTCCGCAAAAGAAGAGAGAGAAAAAGGGCTAAAAGAGGCTGAGCTTCTTATAAAATCCCTGTAAAAAAAAGGTAGTTTTTAAGAAAAAAATTAAAATAGCCATAAGCACTGTCTTTATCTATGAAGTGCGAGTGCTGCGAGCTGAACAAGAACATCACAACCCTGATTTTTGAAACCAGGCATTGGCATGTAATACTCAACAGGGACCAGGCGCTTTTAGGCAAAACTGTTGTTGCTTCAAGGAGGCACTGCGAGAATCTTTCATCACTTACAGTTGACGAGTGGACTGACCTAAAATCAGTAATCATCAAGCTTGAGTCAGCCCTGAAAAAAGCTTTCAGCTGCGAGCCAATAAACTGGTCATGCCTGATGAACGGGGCTTACGAGAACCGCACAGCTCCCCATATACACTGGCACGTTGACCCAAGATACTGTAAGGAGGTGAAATATGCGGGATTAAAATTTATTGACCCGAATTATGGCAACCCGCATGACTACAAAAGGATTAATGTTTTGCCTAAAGAAACTCTGGATTTGATAATCGGGGAAATCAGGAAAAATCTAAAATGAATACTTATTTATTCTTGCATGAATTAAGCTGTTTAATGAAAACATTTCATGCCTTATTTTTATTAGTGCTCATTTCAGGATGCACTGCCTTGTCAGGAAAATGCGGGATTGAGAGCTGCCACGGCTTAGATATAACATGCGGCCCGGATATTCCTGAAATGTGCACAGAACTCTACAAATTGGGGGATTTTTGCAGGGAGTACGCTGATTGCGCAGTGATAAACAATGCCTGCCAATTGAATGCAAGCGAGAAATTCTATGCCTGCAAGTCATGCATTGAGAATTGCGAAGAATTATATGATGGCCCTGAGGCTTTTGACTGCGAAAGCAGCTGCAGGGAGAGGATGGACAAGTACTGCGAAGAGGATAGTGACTGCGCTTGCGGAAGACGCATTGACACTAATGAGTGCTTCTACGGCTCAAAGGAGCTCGTGAATATTGAACAGCAGTGCCCGGATTACTGCAGTGGTATTGCAGGGAACTTCGTGCTTAAATGCACAGATAATCAATGCACTCAGGTAAATGTTTTAATATAAAATATTAAGCAGCTATTTTGTATGATGCCTGATATTTCCTGCTTCTAATATGGAAATTATTTTTTCCCACACGCCCCTTGAATAGGTAGAAACTGCATAGTTGCATTTATTACTAGAGCTGCTATTTTGTTCCACTATTATGAGAGTTCTTACATGATCAGTCCCGTCATAGGTTATTTTTTTATTGGAAGGGACTTTGTCCATATAATTGTTTGATGAAAGGACAAGACCATGATTAAAGAATACATCAATTGACTCTTTCTTGCCGCAAGGGCAAACTTCCAAAGAGTAATAGTCTATTTGAATTTTATTTCCTCCATCTTCTGACATGAATTCATAATGGTATTTGGTTCTACTGATATAATCATCATTGTATTTTTTGCCTTTTTTCTCTGCAAGAACCCTGCATTTTTCAATTATGTTTGACTGTTCAATTTCACAAATAACTGTTTCAATATTTTGGTCAGGTTCCATTTTCATGAAAGAAATAACTTTGTTAACCTCCTGTGCCATAAAAATAAAGAACCTCTCATGGCTTTAAAAATTATTTTTTAACTAACAAGGAGTAATATTTTTTGGATTATTGCCTTGGAATTAATCTTAGAAGGGTTTAGAATGCGAGGTGTTATTTTTTCTGCCTCGCCCTTTCATATTTATTCATCCTTTTAGGCGCGTCCATTCTTATCCTGTTATTTTTAATGAATTCATCAAGGCTCTCGTCAGATTTTTTCACAAGTATTTTCTTCGGAATATCAGCAAATGATTCAACATTATGCTTCAGCAACAGCTGGAGGGTAACATCAAAATCATCAGGCTTATTCTTATATCTTCCAGCCTTATTCGCCAACTCCACTAAATCAGCATTTGCTCCAGCATAAGAGCCCAGAATAATTGACATGCCTGCCAGTAAAGATTCATGAGTAAATCCGGCAATCCTGACTATGCTCTCAAGATTGTTCAATAACTTTGACAAATCAACAGCCCTGTATAGCAGGTTTAGTTCCTTATTGCTTCCTAATTTCTCGGCTGTGGACCAGTCCATCAGATAAGGCTTGTTATTCACCAGGTAAAAATTTGAGGCATGAGGCTGAAGATGGCAGTAGCCGTTGTCATGCAATTCCCTTAACCCTATTGCGAGCTTTGATAAGCCGCCAATTAGTTCAGCAAGGCCTGATTTTTTTGAGGATATCTCCTGCATAAACCTTTCTTTGTCTTTGCCAGGAGTTGTGGTGACTATGAAACCGAAAGGGCCGTTGGAATTCTTCAGTTCATCGCTTAAATAATAGCCGTAAGCTTCCACTTTAGGGATAATCATATCTTTTAGTTTAAGCCCTGAAACCATGCTTGTTCTCCTGACTTTCCTGCTTAACTCGCCATACTCATAGGTTCCTGCTGGCTTATACTTTGAGTGATGATTAATCAATTCGTAATAATTAACGCCATTAATTGTTTTTTTGCTGCTAGGGCTTGTCCAGCCCATGATGTTTCCTTGGTGATTCCTGCTTGCAGCCTCATCCAAGAAGTTCTTATTGCCAGGCATCTGAAAAACATCCCCTTCGTACCCGACAGAAGCGTCATTATTAATGCCGATATTTACAGGCAAATAACCTACTCCGCTGATTTGCAGCCCAGCATTACTCGATTCTTTGCTGATTATCACTGAACGGCCGCTGAAAACTATGCCGCTTAACTCATTAAGATTTTTTTCCCAGGTAATTATCGGCCTAATCCTTGAAATATCCTCCTGACTTAGTGAAGAATTATGCGGAATAAACAGGGCAGCCTTATACTTGTCTTCAATAATTAATTCACTGCTAGGAATCAACATTAAATCTGCCATAATAAAATTTTAATTAAAATATTTTATTTATAAACTTTATTGCTGAACTAGCTTTGCACATAAACCCTGAACTGCACATAAACTCAACTATTTATAATCAATTTAAGTGCAAAGCCTGCTGAACTGCTTAGTTATGAGCTTGGTTTTTAGTATAAAAATATTTTTATCTGTTGATTGATAGCTTATTGTTGTGAAATATAAGATCGTGCCTGTTCATGAGAGAGTTGCTTACTTGCTTAGTGATAATCATAAGGAGTTGTTTGATGTTTATTTAAGGCAATTGAGTTACCATTTCATGAATGAGTCTGAATTAAAAGCTGTTATTATTGGGCGCGCAAATGATATAAGAAGAATTCCTAATCCTAAGAATTACATTTCTTTTGCTGATGTTATTAATCACGATATTACTGTTAAGCCTAGATTTAAGGGGGATTACAGTGTTTCTTTTAATAAAGATAAGTCTGGTTTGGATGAGTTGCAGGCTTTATATGATGCTGTTTCTAAGGAATCTCTTGAAGACACTATTAAGCGCGCCGAGCTTTTAGTTCATAAGGAGGCGAGTGAGTATGTTTTTTGTAAAATCTTTGATGCTGATTTTTTTAATTACCGAATCAGGCCTTTTTTGAAGTATCAGTCCAGGAATTCTTATTCTTTTGATGATGCCTTGCTTAAGCTTAACAGTGTTTATCCTGTTATTCTTGCTTTTTCTAAAGAAGTGCATTCTTTTAATAAAGCTGAATCTGATAAAATAGACAAAAAGGAGTTTGCTAAGTTATTCATTAAAAGTGCTTTAAAGAATGCCAGTAAGCTTGAGTATGAAATTAACTCTGAGACAAATAAGATTCTTGCTCGCTTTAAAGAATTAATTGATTTTAAGCTTGGACCCGGAGTTGAACCGGGTTAAATCGGGTTGCAGCCGATCTCATGGCCGTTCTGACATCCAAGCAACTAATAAATATTAAGAAATTTTGAAGTATTTAAAACTTTATCCTAAGAAATAAAAAATGAATAATGGCCTAATTTTTTTTCTTTTTCTTGTCTTCTTCTTCGGCGAACTTTTCAGAAAGCATCATATAATTCACATACTGCCCAGGTCCAAGAACTATGTTTCTTCCGACATAGCTGCTTAAAGTCTCATTCCAGCTTGTTCCTTTTGCAATGAGTGTTCCGTCATCAAGCAGCGCGTTCTCGGAGTTAAGCAGCACTTTTTCCAAAACTTTCTCGTTAAAACCGTCCTTTTCGCCGTCCTTAGTCACCTGCATAGCCCACTTATCAGCAGGCATTACTACTATTTTTCCTGCTGCATAAGAGCTGTAATTCTTATCCAAATTCCCGAGCCATTTCACAGCTCCAGCTTCAACAGCGTATCTCTTATTGCCAGACCAGTTTTTAAAAGCAGGGTTAAGTATGTAGACGTAAGGGTTGGCAGCGCCAGCTATAGCTGCAGGATTTGCAAGCCTTTTTTTAATAAGCCCTATGTTAATGTAATGTGCAAGCAGAGTTCCAGCAGCCTCTGAAACATTTGTATCAATCAGCCCTGGGGTTAGAGAATCATTGGTTGATGCAGCGTACGCTTTGGCGCGGTCCTTTATTTTTTCAAGAGTGAAGCCATCCAGCTGGGCAGCTGATGGAACTGCATTAGGAGCAAGCAAGCCATTTATCCTGTCAGTCTCCCTGTTTAAGTAGTCAATTATTGGGCAAGTTTCCTCTCCTGAATCAAGATTAATAAAAGTCTTAACAGAGGTTACGCCGCTGTCCTTTTTAATATAGCCTTTCGCGCTGTGGCCTTCGCCGAAATATTTGGAAAACTCTGCATCTGAAAGATAAACATTCTCCAAATTGTCAACATGAACATTGTCAGCAGTACCTTCACGGGATAAAATATTTTCAAGCTCCTTGTCTTTCTTTTTCTGCACATACATGTCTTTATACTTCGGGCCGTTCACAATAAGCGAACCTACAAGTGAGCCTAAAACAGTGGCTGCAAGTATTGCTAACATGTAATTTAATAGCAATATTTCTATTTTTAAAGATTCTTGCGCACAAAAACGTATTTATTTACCATATGGTAAATAATAATTCTTTAAAAACCTCCATACCACAAATAATCTATGAAAAAAATACTCTCCCTAATAATATTAATGCTTGCTGTAAACCTAGCTTTCAGCGCAACAGTAAAGCTTTCAATAACAAACATTGAACTATCTAGCCAGGAACTCTATCCAGGGGCTTCAGGAACAATAAATTTTAACATCCAAAACCTTGAGACAACTGACCTGACAAATGTCAGGGTTACAGCCTCTTCACAGCTTTCAGTTGACCAGCCCCTAATCTATATAGGAACTATGAAGCCAGGAGAGTCAAAATTCTTAATATTCACATACTCAGCTCCACTAACGCTTTCAAGCGGAAGCTATTCAATAAGCCTTCAGGCAGCTTATGACAGCGGAGGCCAGCAGCTGACAAGCCAGGGAGGAAGCACTTTAAACGTTTTAAGCAGCAACGAGCTAATAATAAACAATTACACCACCTCTTTAATGATTGATGACTACACTAATTTCAGCATAACAGTGAGCAATCACGGAAACGACATCTTTAACAATATTTTTATAAGCTTAGTTATGCCTGACGGCTTTATTCCGGAATCAGGCTCAGAATTCTACCTAAGCTCATTGAACCCAGGAGAGTCCGAGACTTTATACTCAAACATTTTTGTCCAAAAAGAGATAGAGCCTAAGTCTCAGCAGTTCCAGATAATCGCAAAGTCAAGCAGCTACTCACTAGATTCAACGCTTAACTTGATGACAATAGGTGAGCCGGAAATATCAATAAATTCAATCAACCTTGACCCCAAGCTGATTTATGCAGGAACAGAGCAGACAATAAGTTGCCAGATAGAGAACCTTGGCAGCTCAAAAGCTTATGCAATAAAAGCTGAATTAATCATTGATGATGCATTCAAGGGAATAAAATCAGAGAACTTAGGAACCCTTGACAGGGAAGACATAACGAGCGCAATCTTTGAAATACTAATACCAGCTGCGCAAAGCGAGATAACCGGGCAGATAAAGATAACTTATTATGATGAAAAAGGAAAAGAGTCAAGCGTGACCCAAGCAATAACTTATGATATTGAGCGCTGACGGCACAGCCACTTATACAATAATAATAATTGGCGCAGCAGCAGTTCTCGCGTATGTAATCTACAGAAAGCTGAAGAAGAAAAGATGATCCTGACATCATTAAAGAATATCTCAAGGGACAAGACTCGGAGCTTTCTCACCTCCCTAGGAATATTAATAGGAGTTGCAGCAGTAGTGAGCCTGGTTAGCATAAGCGAAGGCATTAAAATAGAGGCGAATTCCCAGCTAGGCAACGCGGAGTATATTAAAATAACTGAGAAATCTTTAATGAGCACTATCAGCGTTATTGATGAGTCAATAATAAACAGGATTGAAAGGGTTCAGGATGTTGAGCACTATTCAAAAGAGATAGATTTTTACCTGAAATCCTTCAACAATAATAATCTTGGCGCAACTTCCACCCTTGGAGGGGGGAATATTCAATTAATTTCAGGGATAGGCATAGAGCCTGAGAATGCCGAATTTTTCAAAAACTCCCTTCCTTACTATAAAGTAAGTGAGGGAAGGATGCTTCAGAGAAACGAGGATGATGCAATAATAATCAATGAGAAACTGGCAAAGGACAACAACTTGTTTTTAGGCAACTCTGTTGAAATAGACGGGAAGAATTTCAGGATAATAGGAATCTTTGATGTTGCGTCAAACTTTGCAGGCTCAGGGCTGGCAGTCATGACAATAGACACTGCAAGGGAGTTGTCAACCTATGCTAACGATGAATTCAGCTCATTATTAATACTCTCCTCAGGGGATACTGACAGGTTAACCCAAAGGCTTAAGGAAATCTTTCCAAACAACAGGGTGACATCATCCCAAGCGTCAGCCCAATCACTTAATAATTTCCTGTCCAACTTATCAATAGCTCTATGGTTTGTAAGCTCAATCTCAGCAGCAGTCGGAGGAGTGGGCATAATGAACACAATGCTGATGAGTGTAATGGAGAGGATAAAAGAGTTCGGAGTACTTAAGGCAATTGGCTGGAAAAATTTTCACATTATTAAAATGGTGATTTATGAAGCAGCGCTATTAGGATTAATTGGAGGAATCGGCGGAGTACTGCTTGGAAGCATCGGAAGCTTGACAGTTCAGGAATTGACAGGCATTCCAACAATGATAACTTTGGAATTAATAGTTCAAGTTTTAGCCTTTTCAATACTAATAGGCGCATTAAGCTCATTATACCCTGCAATCATAGCAAGCAGGATGAGTCCTGTTGAAGCGGTGAGGTATGAATGATAAAATTAATACTTAAAAACCTATTAAGAAACAAAAGAAGAAGCATTCTGACACTAATAGGTGTAATAATAGGGGTTGCAGGCATTGTCAGCCTTGTCAGCATAAGCTTTGGAATGGCAAGAAACATATCAGGAATGATGGAGTCATTCCAGGGAATATTCATACTGGAAGCAGGCGCAACTGACGAGCAGTTCAGCAGAATAGACACTGACTACGTTTTGGAGCTTTCAAAAGTCAGCGGAGTAAAACACGTATTGCCAGAGATTTACACAAGCAGCCAGACAAGCATTAAATACTTCGGACCCCCGTTTTTATTCATAATAGGCATAAGCCCTGATGATTCAAAGGATTATGAAGGCTCAATTTATTACACAGCAACTAACGGAAGAAAGCTGAGAAGCACTGACAAGAATTCAATAATAATCAGCGAAGAGTTAAGAAAGCAGGCCAACCTTTACATAGGAAGCTCGTTCAAAGTAGGCGATGAAAATTACAGGGTAATAGGCACTTTCGAATCAGACCTCCCATTATTCAGCATAATGGCAATCACTACGCTTGAAAGCGCAAGAAAAATCTCAGGAATAAAAGACGGTTATGTGACCAATATTCAGGTGATTCCTGAAAAGCCTGAAGAGCAAAATAATGTAAAAGACAGGATTAATCTAAGGTTCAAAGGCGAATTGGATGCAGTCAACATGCAGGAAAGCTCTCAGTTAATAAATGACATAATCGGCAATATTAGGATAGCCTTATGGGCTATAAGCGGAATAGCCGGACTAGTCGGAGGAATAGTGGTCACCAACACGATGCTGATGAGCGTAATGGAGAGGATAAAAGAGTTCGGCGTATTAAAATCAATAGGCTGGCAGAACAACCACATAAGGAACATGATAATTTCAGAAAGCATAATACTAAGCATAATCGGCGGAGTTATTGGAATAATACTAGGAATAACAATTTCAGAGGTTGCGCAAACTTATATAAGGGTGCCGACATTAGTGACAACTGAGCTAATGATGCAGGCATTGCTGTTTGCAGTGACAATGGGAGTAATAGGGGGATTATACCCTGCGAGCAAGGCCATGAAGATGAGCCCAGTGGAGGCTTTGAGATGAACATAATAGAGATTAAAAATCTGGACAAGTATTATAACATAGGGGAGCCGAACGAGATACGCGCCAATGAAAAAATCAGCCTGTCAATAAAGGAGGGGGATTTCATTGCAATAATCGGGGCAAGCGGGAGCGGAAAAAGTACGCTGCTTCATATGATTGGAGCGCTTGATTACCCGACAAGGGGGGAAGTCATTATTGACGGCCATGAGATTTCAAAAATGAACGACTCAGAGCTTGCAAAATTA
>Ga0265297_10006983_pt1 | contig 15946 bp, 13 predicted proteins | sample Munlanlwell13791_FD_192502 | JGI IMG/M metagenome (GOLD analysis project Ga0265297, IMG submission 192502) | Leachate microbial communities from a municipal landfill in Southern Ontario, Canada - Leachate well 137-91 | ecosystem: Engineered > Solid waste > Landfill > Unclassified | place... | reverse complement strand
GTTGGCGCGGTCGGAAATAGCGCGCACTCCGATCATCGGCACATTGTGTTTTTTGCACTTCGCGGCCACGGCGCTGGTTTCCATGTCCACCACGACGGCGTTGTGGGTTTCGCCGAGGCCGGTTTTGTCGCGGCCGGAGATCACCATCTGGTCAGAGGTGACAAGCCTGCCTTTATGGAATTTAAACTGGCCGTTGAGCGAGGGTATGAAACCCTGCCAGTCGCAGCGGCCGGTTTGCAGTTCGACGATGTCGTTCACCAACACGATATCGCCGATGTCCAGATCTGGCGTGAGCGCGCCGCCGAACCCAGCCGAGATCAGCAGCCTCGGCTCAAAGTGCTCGAAGAAGACGCGGCTGATCTCGGTGGCGCGGAGGCGGCCAACGCCGGTGCGAAAAATCACGACGCGCACGCCATTCATGGTGCCGATGTAGAACCGCAAGTGATCGTGGTGGGCGTGTTTAAGGCTGCGGCGCTGCTCCCAGGTAACCTCGTGAAACACCTCCTCCACAGCCACCCGCTTGAGGATGGGGCTGATCTCCTCATGAACTGCGACCTGAATAGCGATAGGCAATTGCTCTTGCATTTCGGCGTTTGGGCGCCTTCTCAGCCACCGGCCCGTATTAAAAACTTCACGGGATTCTGTGCCGCCCTCAAAACAAATTCAAGCTTTGCCCTGAACTTTTTTCTTCGAGGTTTCCTTGGCAATCCACTCCTCCCAGGACTTGCCGGCGGCCATGTCCTCGCCCGTGAACCGGATGCCGGCGATGTCGCGACAAACGATGCAGGCCAGTTCCGGCTGGCCGGCGACCATCACCTCGATGAACGGCTCGCGGCAATGTTCCGCACCCTGAAAATTGCGGTTGCTCAGGTAGCCGACCACCTGCTGTCCGTTTTTGAGATCCACAGTCACGTCCCCGCGATAGTCGAAGGCTTTCTCAATGACGGCGGCTAATTCGGTTTCAGTCATGCGGGCTCCTGGTAAAACGATTACTTCTTGTCGTCGGCGGATTCTTGCGGCTTGCTGGAGGAACAGCCGCAACCACAGGTGGACGATGGTTTCTGACCGTGGCCGCTGGCGGCGAGTTGGGCAGCGAGTTGGGCTTGCCGGCCATTGCGATAACCCTCGCCCAGCCCGCCGAAGAGCGTGAGCTTGACGGTGCGGAGGAAGCCTTCCCAACTGCCGAACGTGTCATTGACGGCGGAGGACTCGAAACCACTGTGAACCATGCAGTCACGGCACAAAGGATTGTTGGTGTGATGGCCGTAGTGCGCCCAGTCGGTTTCCTTGATCATCTCCTGGAAGGTCCGGGCGTAGCCGTCCTGAAGCAAGTAACACGGTTTCTGCCAGCCGAAGACGTTATAGGTCGGCATGCCCCATGGTGTGCAGTTGTAATCGCGGTGGCCCATCAGGAATTCCAAGAACAACGGTGACTGGTTGAAATGCCACGCCTTTTTCGGGTTGGAGAGAATCCTGTTGAACAGATCGTGTGTGCGGTTGCGGTGCAGGAAGTGTTTCTGATCCGGCGCGTGCGTGTAACTGTAGCCAGGCGACAGCATGATGCCCTCGACGCCGAGGTGGGTCAGGAAATCAAAAAACTCCCTCACCCGGTCAGGGTTGGCGCCCTCGAACAACGTCATGTTGGTGGTCACCCGGAACCCGCGCTTGAGCGCCTCCTGGATGGCCTCCACCGCGGTCTTGAACGTGCCCTCGCGACAGACCGAGTGATCGTGCTCCTCCTCCAAGCCGTCAAGGTGAACGCTGATCGTCAGGTATTTCGAGGGCGTGAACAAGTCCAGCTTCCGCTTCAACAGCAAAGCGTTGGTGCAGAGATAGACGTATTTCTTGCGGGCGACGAGACCTTCGACGATCTCCTTCATTTCCGGATGGATCAGCGGTTCGCCGCCCGGCAAGCTGATGACCGGCGCGCCGCACTCATCGGCCGCCCGGAAGCACTGCTCCGGCGTCAACCGCCGCTGGAGCACATGCTCTGGATACTGGATTTTGCCACAGCCGGCGCATTCAAGATTGCAGCGGAACAGTGGCTCCAGCATCAACACGAGGGGGTAATACTTGTTGCCCTTCAGCCGTTGCCGGATGATATAGCTGCAAATGGTAAACGCTTGCGAGACTGGAACTGACACGGATAAGTCCTTGTTAGAAGATTAAAAACAGACGCCCACGCGGGCAGTCTCGGCTGGCCCACGCACACCAATTTCGCCGCGACACACGCTCTGTCCGCGTGCCACGATGCAAAATCCCTGCGTTATAACAACCATTTTCATGAACGAATCTCTTACCGGGCCGCCACATCACCCATAGCCACCCAGCCACAGCCAAACCCGCGTATCTTGCTATCCCCTTCCCCTCCTGTCAATTTTTCCTTGGGTGGGAGAAAACGGCCCGGAGGTTCCGATTCCGCGGGGAGGGTCAGGATGCGGAGCCTGCGGCGATGCGTTTGACCACCAGTTCGCGGGCGATGTCGGCTTCAAGGGCCAGTTCGGTTTCGCCAACGCGCACGACAAATGACGGCCGCTTCTGTTGCAGCACAAACCGGCTGCCTGGCACGAGGCCATAGACCGCCAGCGTGTTGCGGCGCGACACCTTCTCGCTCGTCAGCCGGACCAGTTCGGCGTGGTCGCCCTCGTTCAGTTCCGTCAGCGAGAACAAATCCCGCGGTGGTTTCGGACAGGCCGACGGCGCAAACAGCCGCCGCCACCAGGAAACTACGCGCAGTTCCGGCGGAAACTCGTAATGGCAGTTTGGGCAGCAGGCCAGTTTGCAGTATTTGCCAAGCGGGCAGCCGCGCTCGCAGGCTGCTTCCCGTCGGACGAACTCAAACCCGCACAGCGGGCAGTGGAGATAGTTGTTGGGCGCGCTCACAGTCCGATCCACCTCCCCAGATGATGCACCAGTCCGCCCACAAAGAAGGCGAACACAAACACAAAGACGGTGATGGCGGCGGCAGTCCGCTTGCCCAACTCGCGCGCAATCATGAACAGCGTGGCGATGCACGGCATGAACAGCGTGATCGTCACCATCGAAACCAGAATCTGGTGCGGCGACAGCGTCGCGTTCGGCCCGGTCGCCGCGTCAAGCAGATAGACCGCGCCGTAGTCCCGCCGCAGGAAGCCGATGAGAAACGCATTCGCCGTCTCGCGCGGCAGGCCAAGCCAGCCTGTCACAATCGGTTCGCCGAGGGTCGTGATCTTTTCCAACAGGTTCAGTTTGTCGAAGAGAAACAGAATCGCTGTGCCGAGCACAAACAACGGGATGACTTCCCTCAGGTACCACTCCAGCCGCGCCAGCGTCTTGACGACAACGTTGCCCAACTCCGGCTTGCGCATCGGTGGCAATTCCAAAATGAAATCGCTCGACGCGCCGCCGTGCAGCTTCGCCGCCAGCCAGCCGACGACGAACGCAATGGCAACCATCAGCACCACCCAGAACGCCGCCGCGCCCCACGACACGCGCGCCGTCATCGCCATCAACACGCCGAGTTGCGCCGAGCACGGCACCGCCAACGCCAGCAACAGCGTGGTGATGACACGCTCCTTGCGCGTCTCCAGGATGCGCGTGGTCATCGTCGCCATCGTGTCGCAGCCGAGGCCCAGCACCATTGGCAGCACCGCTTTGCCGTTGAGACCCATCGCCCGGAAAATGCGGTTCACCATCACTGCCAGCCGTGAGAGATAGCCGGAATCCTCCAGCGCGCTGAACAGCAAGAAGAACGTCGTCACGATCGGCAGCACGATGGCGAAACCGTAACTCAGCGCCATCGTGATCAAGCCGTATTCGCCGACAAGAAAATCGTGGATGAACCGGATGACCCCGTTCCATGCACCGCGCGCCGCGCCCGGCTCGACGGTGTAAGCCGGCGACAGGACCTGCTCCGTGCTGGAGTACAACTCGATGCTTCGATGCGGCAACAGCGGAATCGTCAGTTTGTATTCGGAGGCTTCATGCTTGTGTTGGTGCGGAAACGGCAGCACCGCGTCCACCAAGTGGATCGCCACGGGGTTGATATGGCGGCCGAAGATCGCGTTTTCGAAAAACTCCACGAACGTGCCCGCGCCAAGCAATCCGACGAACCAGAACGTGAAGTAAAGCACCAGCGCCAACAGCAGTGTGCCACGCAACGGTTGAGTCGCCCACCAGCCGAGCCGCTGTGCGAACGTTGGTTTTCGCGGCCGCACGCGGGTGTAAACTTGCGCAATGATTTCGTTGATGCGCGCGAGCCGCTCGACGTTCAGCTGGTAGTCTTCTTCCTGGCACGGCAGATTTGCGGCCGCTGCCGGCAACGATTGCTGCGCCTTCAACCCGGCAATAAGTTTTGTGGGCGCCGCGGCATCATTGAGCGACTTTTCGAGCAGGTGAATGCCCGTGCGCGCGGTGGCAATGGTCGGCACGACGGGGATGCCGAGCAGTTCGCTGAGCTTGCGCACGTCAATATGGCCGCCGACCTTGTCCAATTCGTCCATCATGTTCAGCACGAGGACCATCGGCCGTTTCAATTCCGCGAGTTGCATCGTCAGCAGCAATGCGCGGCGAAGGTTCTTGGCGTCGGCCACCTGCACCAGCGTTGCCTCCGGGTGATCGCGCAGCACGTCGCAGGTAACGCGCGCATCCTCGGTGCGTGCCACCAGTTCGTTCACACCAGGCGAGTCAATGACGGCAACGGTCTTGCTGCCGAACGTCGAGTGACCGGTGGTGATCTCGACGGTCGTGCCGGGGTAGTTCGAGATGATGACGAACTTGCCGGTCAGCTTGCTGAAGAGGACGCTCTTGCCGACATTCGGGTTGCCGACAAGGATGAGCGTGCGCTCGCCCGCCACGAGTGCGTTGTCTTTGTCGTTGTTACAGCCCAGTGTTGTCATCGCGCATTCGCCCTACGGTCATTTCCTTCCGAAGTCAAACGTCCATGTCAGCCCTATGGTCGCCGTGATCTCAGCAGGATCGCAGCGGACACCGGTGCCGAGCGCGGCGTCGAGCACAAGGTTGTTCATGATGCTCCATCGCACGCCCCCGTTGAAGCGGACGCTTGTGTCCTGTTCCGCCGTGATCGGCGTGTCGGCAAAAATTTCGGCGACAAGCTGAACCCGTTCTGTAATCTGGTAGTCCAGCGCCAGTCCGTAATGAAGCACATCGTCATGCATCTCATCCTGGTGGTCGCCAGTCCATGTGTGGCCCGCATTGAAATGGACGCTCCATTTGTCCGTAATCGGTTTGGAAAGGATCCATGTCAAGTCGTAGTCCATCCTGCCGCTGCCGAAGCCTTCGTTGTAGCTCGCGGTCGGAAACTTCACTGCGAAGGCCAGTGATTGATCCGCCCACCAGCAATCCGCCGTAAGCACTTTGACTTTTGTGCCCAGCGTGAGGTCGCCGATATCGGAGATGACTTTTTCCTCGCCAAGGGTTTCCTCGCGTTCTTCCATCTGTCCACCGAAGCCGAAGCCTGCCTCTACTCGCGGCCACAAGCCATACGTTAGCCCAAAAGGAAAATCCATGTGTTGGAGCCAGTGATCGCCGACATAGCCGAAGCCCGCCTCCCATTCCAGTTGCTGTACGCCGACAGGCTCGGCGTCGTCCACGGTCAGTGGCCGGCCCGCGCGGGCGTCATTCGTAATACCAATCATCGCGTTCGTTACAGTCACAATGCAGAATCGCATCTTCCAACTCACTGTCAGTCTCCCGCACAATGAGACTGGCACAGGTCTCGCGTTCAGGGCCGGGCGGCAAGGCAACTTCGTCGTTGTCAACACCTCCACAGCCCACTATTTTTAATCAAGAGAGTGAACACTGTTCGTCTCTCGCTGAGGGTTGCGACGCGGAGTGCCAATTCAGCTCGCAGCCCTCATTTTTTCTCAAGGGATAATCGTTCCGTCAGCCGTTGGGTGTGCCCCCTTTCGTTGCCGCCAGCCGTGCCAGCAAACAGCGTTTCTGGCAAAGCGCGCAAGAACCTGAACTGGGGCAGTCGGACTCAAACTGCCGGAACTGTTCCAGTACACCGCGCGCCGCCGGGTTCTCGGAAATCAGGAACTTCATGAAACATACAAGTCGCTCCGTCGCCTGCGGGCTCACCAGATGCTCGATCTTGCAGCTGTCCACATCCGCCTGTTCGGGCGAAAGCCCCAGCACTTCACACAGAAACGCTCTCATGGCCACTCGTTTGGCCAGCACGGCATCGGCGATTTGCTGACCATCCTGCGACAGTTTCACCATCCGATGCTCATCGGTGACCACCAGATTGCGGTCTTTGAGCGTCCGCAACGATAGCGAGACGCTCCCACGGGTGATTCCCAAGCGTCGGGCGATGTCGGAAACGCGCGCCCACCCGCCATAATCCTTGCCCATCTCATGGATGGCCAACAGATGATGCGCAGCACTGTGCGTCAGCTCATTAGCACCGAATTCCTTCCACGTTTGCACGATGATTTGAATACAATACAAATGTTTGGCATGTCAAACAGTTTCTGAAAATAGCGTCTTACTTGTTTCAATACAGCATCTTACAAATTCAGAGATTATCGTAGTGAACGGAAGAAGACAGGCAGGAACCACTTCTATTGAGCGCGCAGGTTCCCCCTGCCATGCTACTTCGCTGGCAGGCCGATTTCCTCGTCGGTGAGATAACACGCCGGGTCGGACGCCCACGGATCGCCGTGGACCTGCAGCGCGCGGACCCGGAAGCTGCCGCCGCAAATATCCTTGAAGCGGCACGCGCCGCAGCGGCCTTTCAGCAACGGCAGGCGATTGCGCAGTTGCGCCAGCAATGGGATGGAGTTGTCGCTCCAGATCTGGCTGAATGGCCGCTCCTTGACGTTGCCGAGCGTCGCGGTCTGCCAGAACTGGTCGGGATGGACGTTGCCCTGCGTGTCAATGTTGGAGATGCCGATGCCAGACGAGTTCGCGCCACCGCCGTTCCATTTCATCCACTGAAGAACCTGCCTGGCACGGTCCGGATTGCGCTCGCGCAACTTCAGGTAGGTGTAGGCGTTGTCGGCATGGTGATCCACTGTGAGGATTTCCTTGCCAAGGCCGCGCCGATGAAAATCCTCCGTGCGCTCCAGAATGATATCCACAGCCCGCCGCACGTCGGCCGGCAGTAATTCATCCGCCGTGCTGCCGCGGCCGGAATAAACCAGATGATAAAAGCACGCTCGTTGAATGTCTTCGGCCTCGATGAAGTCGAAAATCTTGTGCAGGTCAATGCAGTTGCGTTTCGTCAGCGTCAGGCGCAACCCGACCTTCTGGCCGACGGCGCGGCAATGGCGCATCCCGCGCACGGCCGCGTCGAAAGCGCCCTTCACACCGCGAAACGTGTCGTTGGTCTCGCCGATGCCGTCGAGCGAAATGCCGACATAACTGAGGCCAATGTCGTGCAGCGTCCTGGCCGTCAGTTCGTCAATCAGCGTGCCGTTGGTGGATAGCGTCAACCGCAGCTCCTTCGAGCGCGCGTATCGCATCAAGTCCAGCAAGTCCGGCCGCGTCAGCGGTTCGCCACCGGAAAAAAGCAGCGCGGGCACGCCAAAGCCGGCGACATCATCAATGACCTTCCGCGCCTGCTCGTGGGTAAGCTCACCCGGATACTTCTGCGCGTAGCTGTCGGAGTAGCAGTGAACGCACCGGAGATTGCATGTGCGGGTGATGTTCCACACGACGATGGGCCGCCGTTCCGCAGCCGCGCGCGGCGCGCCGTGACCATGGCCATAGCGGAGATGATCCGCCGGCTGGTCCTCGCCGCAAAACAGTTTGGTTACATTGACCATAAATGACTATGAACGATGCGCCTCAGCGCAAAGCCAGCGCAACGTGATTTCTTTTTCGCCGCGGGTCAAGTGGAACCTGCAACGCGCATGTTGCGGTGCCACTGCGCTGCTCACTCCGACAGCGCCAACTGCTCGATGAAACGATCCTCAAAACCGGCGTCGAGGTTCAGTTCCACCACTTCGAGCTGTTTGCCAATGTGCGTCAGTCCGTCGAGCACGCCACTGTCGAGCAACGCCAGATATGCGCCCGCCAGCGAGGTGTTGCCGACGACCTGCACCTGCTCCGGCGCAAAGCCCGGCAGCAGGCCGCAAGCGATGGCGTTGGGGACGTTGATGTGCATCCCGAAACCGCCAGCGAGGTAAAGGCGCTTGATGTCACATGGCTGCAACCCGGTGCGATGCAGCAACGTCAGCAGCCCGGCTGCAATGGCGGCTTTCGCCTGCAACAGCCGCGCGATGTCCAGTTCCGAAATAATGATGTCGTGGTTGCCCTGCCCGCGGGTGACGCGCAGCGCCAGGCCATATGGGTTACGCAAGAACAGTTCGCCTGATTTTGAGACGGCGTCGCGGTCAAAGCGCCCGGTGCGGTTGATCAATCCAATGCGCCGCGCCTCAGCGAGAAAATCCACGTAGGCCGAGCCGCAGATGCCAATGGGCGCCGCGTTGCCGATGACCTCGGTGCGCGTCGCCAGCGGCTCCGCGTCGAAGCCAATGTGGCCGATGGCGCCGTCGCCAGCGCGAATGCCGTTGGCAAGACCGGAACCTTCAAACGCCGGCCCTGCCGCCGTCGCGCAACCGAGCAGGCGGTCGCCGTGTTTGAGAATGATCTCGCCGTTGGTGCCAGCGTCCACGAGCAAGCTCGGCCCGTCGTCGTAAACCAGCCCGCTCGCAAAAATCCCCGCAGTCAGGTCCGCCCCAATGTAGGCAGCCGCGCTTGGCAGCAAGTGCAGTGTCGGTCCCGCGCCGATCCCGTCGCGCAACGCGAGCCGGACGGATTCTGCCGGCATCATACGGTGTTCGAGAAATACCGGCCGGAATGGCACCGTGCCCATCGGCGACGGATCAATCCCAGCAAGCAGGTGCAGCATCGTGGTGTTGCCGGCAATGGAGAGACAGCGTAGTTGTCCGGCGGCGGCCTTGGCCGTGACGAGGGCGTTCGTCAGCAGCGGCAGAATCGTCCGCTGCACCACCGCGTCCTGAAGCTGGCCCACCATCGCCGGGTCGTGGGCGCAGAGGTTCATGCGCGTGACCACGTCCTCGCCATAGTGAATCTGCGCATTGAAGTCCGCGCCGTGCGCGAGAATGCCACCATTGAGGAGGTCCACCAGCAACAGCGCCACCGTCGTGGTGCCGACGTCGATTGCCACACCCAGCGGCGCGGGCTGCGGTTTGTCGCTCACGCCGGTGATGAGCCAGTGATCGTCGTGATACTCCGTGGTAACGCGCAACCGATGTTGGCCGGGCCAGCGCGCAGCGTCAGCCAGCCGCGGATCGAGACGGACCGGCCGGCGGCGTTTCTGTTGGGCGGCGACGGCGCGGCAAATATCCCCGGCGTTCGCGATGCCATCGGCAATCTCCACCTGCTGCCATAGTGGATCGTGCGCGCGAGGGACGTTGATGCGGAATTCGCTGACCACCTGGGGTTCGTAGGCCAGCAGCGAACGTGGCGGGATACGAATGCGCACGCTGCCGCCGTCGCCAAGCCGGTGCTCACATCCGCGCACGGATAGCGGCGCGTCGCCGGCGGTGACAACCTTGCCGCTGGCGACGTGGACGAGCGAGCCGGCGAGCAATTCCACAACGCAGCCGTCGCAAAGGCCGCGCTGTCCGCAGCGGATATTCAGCGGCAGGTGTTCGCCGCGCAACAGTTCCGTCAACCGTTTGCCGTGTTGCTGCTGCGCCACAACGATGGCGTGCAAGCCCTTCGCGGTTTCGACTTCGAGATGGAATCGTCGTGTGGTCACGGTGTCGCAGTGCCATCGGCCGGTTCAATCACGCGGGCGTCGGCGGTCATGCGAAACGTCTGGCCCGGCTCGAGCACGACAAACCGCTCGTTGTCCCAATCGCCGACAAGCATGGCGCGCAGCAGGCCGGGGTCGCCATCCTGGCGGTCGAACTTCCAGCCGAGCCATGCCGCGCACTGTTGCGTATAGGTCACGTCCTCCGGCGTCGCGCCGACACCCACGTCCACGTAGGTCGCGCGGTCGTAACTCTTGAACCAGTGTTGCTCGGTCTCCATGAGGAACTTCGCATTGTCCTCGCCGTATTTGCTGCAGTACTCCTCGAACAGCTTGTCGTAACGTTCCTTGCCCGGCGGCGTGTGGCAGCGGTTCCAGCCGGGACTATACCAATAGGTTCCGGGATGCTCCGCGACATAGCGCGCGTAGCGTTCCTTGCAACCGAGCAGATGCGTAATGCAATCATGCGCGCGAGCCATGACGAGTTTGCAGCGGCGCGTGCGCACACCTTCCGAGCCGCGGCTGCACACGCCGTAGCCGAGCACGATCGCCTCGGCATCCGTATCCGCCTCGACGCGGTCAATCGCCGCCTGCAACTCGCGCCGCAGCCGGTCCGGATACTGATGGAGGCCCTGCTCCAACACCTCGACGCGGATGACGTGGTCCAGCCCCTGCGCGAAATGGTTGAACTCGATCTCCAGCACGGCGCATGTGATGACGGCAATGCGCGGCGGCTGGGCCTTGCCGGCCCCGCGTTCGATCGCATGGGATGGAGGGGCGTCGCTCATGTTGTTCGTGCCAAAGTGCTGATACCATACGAAACCCTGCGCCAATTGGAAAGTTGCCACTTCGTCTTTTTCGCGGCGCCGGCTGAACTTTTTCCTTACCAGCCACGGTGTTTGCCGATAACTTCAACGCCACGACAGCGAAGCCTGTCGGGATGTGACAAGAGCGGCATGAACAAAAGAGTCTTCTGGATCACGGCGGCAGTCCTCGTCGTCAGTGCGCTCGCAGCGGCCGTGAAGATGGCGCAGCAGGCCACGCCCGGCGTCGCGCCTTCCGCTGCGCCCACCACCGCTTTTACCGGCTCGTCCCGTTGCCGCGAGTGTCACGAGCATTTCTACCAGCTCTGGTCCAAGTCGCACCATGGGCTGGCGATGCAGCCGTTCACGCCGCAGTTCGGGGAGAAGGAGGTCCAGCCGCAACGCGACGACATCGTCATTCGCGGCATCCGCTATCGCGCCGAGAACACCGGCGGGAAATGGTTCGTCGTCGAGCGCGGGCCGAGGGGCGAGCGGAAATACCCGATGATGGAGGTGATGGGCGGCAAGAATGTCTATTACTTCCTGACGCCGCTCGACCGGGGGCGGTTGCAGGTGCTGCCTGTCGCCTACGACGTGCGCCGCAAGGAATGGTATGACACCACCGCCAGCGCGATGCGCCATTTCCAGGACGTGTCCAACGAGGCGCTCGACTGGCGCGAGTGGCCGCTGACGTTCAACACCGCCTGCTACAACTGCCACGTCAGCCAGCTTGAGAACAACTACAACCTCAAGACCGACACCTACCACACCACGTGGTTCGAGCCGGGCATCAACTGCGAAACCTGCCACGGCCCCTGCGGCGAACACATCCGACTCTTCAAACAAATCGGCGGCGGGAAACCGCCGCATGACTTGAAGCTCATCCGGTTCACGACGATGACACCGCAGCAACGCAATGACACCTGCGCGCCGTGCCACGCGAAGATGTCGCCGTTGACCACCAGCTTTCAGCCTGGCGACCGCTACTTCGACCATTTCGACCTCGGCACACTGGAGGACCGCGATTTTTATCCCGACGCGCGCGACCTTGGCGAGAACTACACTTTCACACTCTGGCGGACCAGCCCGTGCATCAAGGATGCGAAGTTCGACTGCACACACTGCCACACTTCCAGCGGCCGCTACCGCTTCACCGGCGCCAACGCCAACAATGCCTGCCTGCCCTGCCACAAGACGCACGTGGCCAATCCCGCCGCGCACTCGCATCACGCCGCCGGCAGCAAGGGCAGCCAGTGCGTCACCTGCCATATGCCCACGACCGAATTCGCGCGAATGTTACGCAGCGACCACTCGATGCGTCCGCCGACGCCTGCCGCGACGCTGGCGTTCAAGTCGCCCAATGCGTGCAACCTTTGCCACGCCGACAAGGACGCCACATGGGCTGACGGGTGGGTCCGCAAATGGTATCCGCGCGACTATCAAGCGCCGGTGCTGCGGCTGGCCGGCGTGATGGACGCCGCGCGCAAACGCGACTGGTCGAAGCTGCCGGAGATGCTTGCCAGCATCACCGCGCCGGACCGCAGTGAAATTCATGCCGCGGCGCTGATTCGCCTGCTGGAGAACTGCCCGGACGAGCGGAAATGGCCGATGATCCTGAAGGCGACTCATGACCCCTCGCCGCTGGTGCGCGCCCGCGCCGTCGAGGCTCTCACGGACAATCGCGCATCCGAAGCTCTGGCCGCGCTCGCCGCCGCCACGCGCGACGATCATCGTCTCGTCCGCGTCCGGGCGGCCGCCGCGCTCGCCGGTTACTCGTTGGATTACCTCGAACCCGCTGATCGTGAAAGCGTGAAGAAGGCGATCACAGAATTTGAAGCATCTCACCGGTCGCGACCCGACGACGCCACGGCGCATTACAACCTCGCCAATTTCTACATGGCCCGGCGCGAGCATGAGCAGGCGGTCGCCTCGTTCGGCATCGCCGCCAAACTCCAACCCGAGAACTTCGCCGTGCTGGTGAATGCCGCGCTCGCCCACAACGCGCTTGGCCAGAACGACAAGGCCGAGCAGTGCCTGCGCCGCGCCATCCAGCTCGACGCCACCAACGCCGTCGCCAATCTCAACCTTGGCCTGCTGATGGGCGAGTTGGGCCGCACGCGCGACGCCGAGGCCGCGTTCCGCACGGCGCTCAAGAGCGATCCGCGTTCCGCCGTCGCCGCCTACAACCTCAGCGTTATCTCCGCCCAAGCCGGCCGCCTCGACGAAGCGGTTGCGTTCTGTCACCGCGCCGCCGAGGCCGCGCCGCAGGAGCCGAAATACGCCTATACCCTTGCGTTTTACCAGCGTCAGCAGGGCCGGACCAACGACGCGATTTTGACGCTGCGCCGGTTGATCGGCGACCGTCCCGCTTATCCAGCCGCCTACGCGCTGCTTGGTGAGATATACGAGCAGCAAGGGAAACGTAACGAGGCGATGGAGGTGTATCGCAATGCCGCGGAGAATCACAATCTCAGCGCGCAGGATCGAGCGGAGTTTGCAAGGCGACGACAGGCGTTTTAGGCCAGTGCTGCCAACCTGACTGTCACGGTCTGGCCGGGTTAATGCCGGCGGATTTCCACCATCGGCCCCGGGGTCTCGAAGCCAGACCTTGCGTTCAGTTCGCCAGGAAGTTCACGATCCGCGCGGCGTGGCCTTTGCTCTTGTCGTTCTTCTTGTCGCTGATGCGCAGTGTCAGCTCGTGCTCGCCGTCGGCGAGGTCGGCTTCCAGCACGTAGGCCCACGGAAGGTGCAAGCTGCTGCTCCAATGCGTGAATAGGTCCACCGTCTGCCGCGCCCCACCGTCCACACTGAACTCCAGCACGCCTGCGTCGGGGCCGGCGGCGACGAAGACGCCAACGGCGGTGCCCGTGAACTTCAGCGTCAGCGCAGCACCCGGCTCTTCGGCGACCAGCATCGGGACGTTGACGAACCCTTTTCGCGTGCCGACTTTGCCGGCCGGTTTCCACGACGGATCAATCTTCCAGCCGGCGGCAATGTGCGCATCCTTGATGTTCACCAATCGGCCGCGAAAATAACTCTTCGCATCGAGCGGCTGCGGCGGCAGCGGGTGTGGATGGATTATCGCGTCGGCGTTCAGCGGCTCCTGCCATGCGGCATCAAAAAGGCGCGCGATGCTTCTGGCGTAGAGTTGGTGGCCGAACGGCGACGGATGCAGGCCCTTGAAATCCTTCTCCCATGTGAACTCCTTCGCGTGGATGCGCTCGGTGACTTCGCGCGCGAGGTCCATCGAGGGGACGTTATAGTGTTTGGCCACCTTCTCGTGGTTGACGATGACCGCCGGCGTCTTGCCCGCGTTGATCACCTTCATTTTGTCCGGGTCCACGAAGTGCAACTGGACGATGTCGAGCGCGGGGTTCACGAGCCGCGCGTGACGAACAATGCCCTCCATGCCGCGCACCTGTTGCTGATCGGTGAATTCGTTGGTCTCATCGTTGACGGCGGCTTCCTCGAACAGCAGGTCCACCGGCCCGCGCCCAAACACGTCGCGCAGCAACCGGAACGCGCCCGGTGTCGAGCCGGTGGAGGAAATACCTGCGCCGATGAAATCGAATTTCGTGCCGGGAAACCGCCGCTGCAATTCCTCGCAGACCAATTCGCGCCAGCCGTGGCCCTCGGTGATCGAGCCGCCCATGAACGCGACGCGGCCGGTCTTTTCACGCTCGAACTTGACGCGGCAGTTGGCCAGCCCGCCGCGCAATGCGAAGTAGTCGTAGCCGTAAGGCGTCGCCGGCTCCGGCAACAACGCCTTCGCCATGCCAGGCGTGTGGCGCAGGATGAAGTTCACGATTTGCGTCGGGTCCTTGAGGCTGTGCGGATGATGGTCGCAGTTGGGCTTGCAGATAACCTCGATCTCGCCACCGAGTTCGCGGTAACGCTTCGCGAGGATCGCCGTGTTCTCGTCGAACGGCACGACCTTGTCTGTCTCACCACAAACGGAGAGGATCGGGATCTTCGCCTTCGCCACCGGCTCGATGCGGTCAAGCGGGCTGCCTTTGAAATTCTTCGCCGTCTCCTCGGTAAGGTTGAAGATTTTCAAGCACTGCTCCCAGCAGGTTTTCGAACCGGCGCCTTTGCCTTTGCCGCCGGGCCAACTGCGAATGTCGAGCACCGGCGCGTCGAGATAGAGCGCGGCGACCTTGTCGGGATGCGTGGCCGCGTAGTTGAACGCATAGAGGCCGCCGCGGCTGAAACCCTCCAGCACGGCGCGTTTGGCCAGACCGAACTGCTGCTCGACGTAGTCCTGGAACTTCCGCATCCACTCGATGGCCTGCGGCGCGCCATACATGTCGCTGACCTTGTAGTAGGCGACGTGAAACCCCTTGCCGAGCAGCGCGATGTCGCCCTGCGGTTCGTGGCCGAAGAACTCCGTGCGCCACGCCCACGGCTTGCCCGGCGCGGCGCTCTTCGGCGCGACGATGAAACCTGTGCGGCCGTCCACGACGAAGTCGTAGCGGTCGAAACCGTTCCACTGGGATTTCTTGCCGGGCAGTTCGGCGGCAATGAGCTGGCTGGCCACCAAGGCCAGCGTCGTGACGAGAAGGAGTCGGAGTTGCATGGTGGTTGGTCGGTGAATTGGGTTGGCGTCATTCTCACCAACAATCCGCGGGCATGACAAGCCATCTTCGTCAGCAGTTTTGGACTGGGTGCCACCTGTAATCACTTGTCTGTTGCCAGAATCGCGAAGGTTGTTATGCTCGCGCGAGAATTCAACCCAAGGAACTGACTATGAAATTGATGTTGATCGCCGCCATCGCCTCGCTCGTCGTCCTCTCCCCCGCGGCTTTTGCAGCCGACGCCTGTGCTTCCCAAGGCAAAATCCGCCACGTCGTCTCGTTCAAGTTCAAGGAGAGCGCCACACCCGAGCAGATCAAGGAAGTCGAGAAAGCCTTCTGCGCGCTGAAGACGAAAATCCCGCAGATCGTCTCGCTGGAATGGGGCACCAACTGCAGCCCGGAGAAACATTCCAAAGGCTTCACCCATTGTTTCGTGCTCACTTTCAACAGCGCCGCCGACCGCGACGCCTACCTGCCGCATCCGGCCCACAAGGCATTCGGCAAGAGCCTCGGTCCGGTGATCGCTGACGTGTTCGTGGTGGACTTCGTGGCCAAGGAGTAGCTGCGCCGCCGATTCAGGGAAACGGAATATCCAGGTTTCTAAAACGAAGAGGGGCGGTCCTTGCGGACCACCCCTGCTTCTTTCACGACATCTTGGCGGGAAACCGGTTTAGGCAACCGGAACTTCCGCGGGCTTCTTGAAGATGTTGTATTTACTGGGCATCGGCGGCTTCAACGTCCGGAACGCGCCCCAAGTCATCTTGGAGGCGTCGGTGTAGAGCAGATCCGGCCCATACTTGAACTCCGAGTTCAGGATTTGATCCCACGTGACCTCGGCGCCG
>Ga0265297_10006981_pt1 | contig 15948 bp, 17 predicted proteins | sample Munlanlwell13791_FD_192502 | JGI IMG/M metagenome (GOLD analysis project Ga0265297, IMG submission 192502) | Leachate microbial communities from a municipal landfill in Southern Ontario, Canada - Leachate well 137-91 | ecosystem: Engineered > Solid waste > Landfill > Unclassified | place... | reverse complement strand
GCTACAAGCCCGGGCGCTTCAGTTTCAACGTCAAGGGGGGGCGCTGCGAGGCCTGCCGGGGTGAGGGGATCAACAAGATCGAGATGCACTTTCTGCCCGACGTGTACGTGCGCTGCGAAGTCTGCCGGGGCCTGCGCTACAACGCCTCCAGCCTGGAGATCCGCTACAAGGGCAAAAACATCGCCGAGGTCCTGGACATGACGGTGGACCAGGCCCTGGAGTTCTTCGGGCCGGTGCCGGCCCTGCGGGATCGCCTGCAAACCCTGGCGGACGTGGGTCTGGGTTACGTGCAGTTGGGCCAGTCGGCCACCACCCTATCGGGCGGGGAGGCCCAGCGCCTCAAGCTCTCCCGGGAGTTAAGCAAACGGGCCACCGGCCGCACTCTCTACATCCTGGACGAGCCCACCACCGGGCTGCATCTGGCGGATATCGAAAAGCTGCTCCTGGTGCTCAACCGCCTGGTGGAGGAAGGCAACACCGTGATTGTCATCGAACACAATCTCGAAGTCATCAAGACCGCGGATTACCTCATCGACCTGGGCCCGGAGGGCGGGGACGGCGGCGGCCGCCTCGTGGCCGCGGGCTCCCCGGAAGAAGTGGCGCTGCACCCCGAATCGCACACCGGGCAGTTCTTGCGGGAATTGCTGCGATAAACTTCCTACGGCCGTAAATCAACCGTTCGACTTCTCGGAAGCCTCTGAGCGACGCCGGAAAACATAATTCAGGAGTCCTTTGAAGAGGCGCGGAATCAGGGGTTGCCCGGTCCGAAAGACCAGCACGGGAAGACCGGCGCGATTGACGATCTCCCGAGCGACATCTCCCATCACATACTTGCGCAGCCTTTCTTTCGCCGGCATCGAGCCGACCACCACTAGATCATACTCCCGCCGGTGCGACTCTTTCAGCAACTCCGTCACCACTGAGCCTCGACGCAGCCGAAATTCCCCAAACACGCCGAACTGCTCCAGCAAATTTTTCTGGTGGCCCAGAGCTCGACCCAGCTTCGATTTCGACTGCAGTAAACCATCGGCGTCCATCTCGGGTCCCACCAGATCGTCATAAACCACCGGCGTTTCCGGCAGGACGTGAAACAGGTCCACGACAGCTTTAACGTCCTGGGCGATCTTGCCGGTGAGTTTCATGGCCTGGTCAATGAAGGCGGAGCCGCTCGAACACAGCAAGATGCGACGCAGGGCGGGATGGCGGCCGATGACCACCAGCACCGGGGGCTCTACGGATTCGATGATATTATAGGCGCGCACGGACATCCACAAAGGGTCTTGCGACCTCCAGAAAGAGGTCTTGCGAACCGCGCCGATTATCACCAGATCATAGTTTCCTTCCTTGGTGCGTTTGACGATTTCGGTTTCAGGTTTGCCTGCTTTGGCGATCAACTCGGCATCGAGCTGGTGTTCTTTGAGAAAATCCTGGGCCCGGCTCAGGGCGTTCAGCAAGGCGTCTTTGCGGCCGGGTTTCTCCGCGATTCCCAGGATCGAGCATTCGGCCTTACAACCCGCGGCGATGATCGCCCCGAAACGCACCGCACTTTCCGCCTGCTTGGAACCATCGCTGCAAAAAAGTATCTTCATTCTCGCTTAATCCGCTACTAGAAATGGTGTCCCGTCATTAAACTGTAAATCACCAGCCCTGCCCCGATCAGCGGCAAAGGGGCAAACGCCAGCCTGATGCGCGGGCCGCTGAAGTTTTCGGTCATGGTAGCGCCGATCTGGGCGCCGACGGCTGCGCCCGTGTGCATGACCAGCGCCACCAGAATGTCCACATTGCCTTTTACCGCATGGGTGAGGGTTCCGTAACTGGCTGAAATGATGATCTCAAACAAATCCGTCCCCACCGCGACATGGGTGGGCACGCCCAGAATGAACACCATCGAAGGCATGCGTATGTACCCCGCGCCGCCGCCGAGTAACCCGCTCATCACTCCGCCCACATATGCCACGGCCAGAATGACCCATAGAGAGACCCCATCGATGCCCGAGTTGGGCAAAGAGATCATCGGCGGCAGATGCAGCAGGTGGACCCGTTTCGAAAGGCTCGAAAAGGACGTTCTGTCTTCCTTAAGCTGCTTGCCCGGCTTTTTGGGCATCTTCAAGGTTCGCCAGCTCTCCCAGGCAACAAACGCTGAGATCGAGACCAACACGATGATGAAACCGATCCCCACCACAAGATCCACGTTGTGGAGGCGTTTCAGGCGCTGAATGCCCTGGGCCCCGGTTTCCACCCCGGCAATGGTCCCGATAACCATGATCATCCCCAGCTTGAAATCGACGTTGCCCAACGTCCGGTGTTTCGCGGCCGCAACAATGGATTTCCCGACAATGTGCGCCAAATCGGTGCCGACCACATAGTTCATCGGCATACCCACGGCAAACAGCGCCGGTCCGGCCAGAAAACTCCCCCCGACTCCGAAGAATCCCCCCAGAATACCGACCACAAACCCGATTCCCATCAAGTACAAGGGAGAAATATGGGTTCCGGAGATAAAGAAGTCCATGGGTTGGAGCAGAAAATCCATGGGTTGGAACACCCCTCATTTTGCACCGCGCGCGGGTCGATCTGTTGTGCCAGACCCCGGCGCACCGGGCCGGAATTTCTAAGCGGATTTGGTTATCATCAGCCCAGCCCGCAGGAGCTGGGGAAGGCCTACGGCTTTTTTGCCGGGTCAGGCCGGTTCTTGGCTGCCTCCCGCACCGCCTGCCCCATCGAAGGATAAATGTTGAAGCCGGCCCGGTGGGGCAGCCCGGTACTCAGCAATATCTTGCGAAAATGGCCTTTGACCTCGACCAGTCCCAATTCGATGTGGTTATTTTTCAGGCTGCGGGCCAACTCCTCAAGGGCCTCCACCCCGATCATGTCCATATCGATAATGGCTTCGGCATCAAGGAGGAAGTAGGTGACCGGAGGATCGGCCGAACTAATCACCTCCTCAACCCGCTGGGTGAAATAGTCGGCATTAAAAAAGAAGAGCGGACTGGCAAAGCGGAAGACCAATAGCCCTGGCACACCCTTCGGCCTGGTGATGGTTTCGTGCGGCCGGCCCAGCCGGCGCAGCACCACGAAAATGGCCTGCGCGGTCTGAATCAACCGCATCAGCGAGTGGGTCAACCTCTCCAGGACGACACCCTGCGCACTGATTAACCCGACCGCCAGAAACGCATATCTGGTTTTGTCATGATAATAAACGTGTTTAATCCAGTCGCCGAGGAAATGCAGAACGAGCAGAAAGTACCCCGTTACGAAGGCGGCGTAGACAATCAGCTCCACGCTAAATGATACGAGCGAGGCTACTTTTTTCGAGAAAGCCCGCAATCGGTTCCTCCGGCCCTTTTCGAACGTCTAACGGAACAAGGAAACGCCTTTATGAGCGTCTGCCACCAAGTTGCCCCAGGCCGCTCCCGGGCGAAGCTGCCTTCGAAACTAAGTGACTAGATTTTCGAACTAATTTATGGACGACTTTATAATAATGATAGTGACTAGTTAGTTGATTGCAAGTGGGGGCACTGAAGGTGCGGATATTTTCGGCTTAAAGGAGAGGTCATGCAGTAACATTTTCGGGGCTGGAGGCATCTAACCTGTTATTGACAGATGTTCTCGGGATAGCCGAGAAGCCCAAAGGGCCCGATCCTTACCGTAGAGGTCTTCTACATATATGTTAATATTACCAATATTTATTTTTATTGCTTTTTCATATCTGTAAGTTACAATTACCATAGCAAATCACTTTTGAGAGAGTAGGTTGGATAGAACCATGGAAACGCTCGCCCAATTCAGTTATTTCGGCCAGGCCAGTTCCCAGGCCTGTTATGTTTACGGCATGGTGCTGTTGATCGCATCCGCCTGGTTGGCCTTGAACATGGAGAAACCGGGAAAATAGCTTTTAATACGGAGCAGGCCTTCATAAACCACCAGGCAGATCAATCGGGTCTGCCTGTTTTTATTGGGGGGGAATTGGCACCGGAAGAAGAGCGCCCGGCATACCCGTCAGGCGCCTGAGGCGGCAGGCTTAACCGAAAACCTGGTGTTACTTTTAGCCCTCGGCCATGGTGAGGTTGTAGGCCAGGTTGTCCAGCTTAACGGTGAAATCGACGTTTTCCACCGCCATGCCTTCCGGCACCTGGAGTTGGATGGGGGCAAAATTGAGGATGGCTTTGACGCCCGAGGAGATAAGGCGCAGGGCCGCCATTTGGGCCTTGGCCGCGGGAGTGGCGATGACCCCGATCTCGACGCCCTTTTCCTTGACCACCACCTCCAATTCGTCCACGGAGTGGATGATCTGGCCGCTGGGCACCCGGCGCCCGACCTTGGCCGGGTCGATGTCGAAAACCGCCACGAACTCGTAGCCCTGGCGAATGAAGTTCTGGTGGGCCAGCAGCGCCGAACCCAGGTTGCCGATCCCCACCAGGGCCATCTTCCACGTCTTGTTGAGACCCAGGATGCGCTTGATCTCAAACAGGAGTTCCTTAACGAAGTACCCGACCCCCCGGATGCCGAACTCTCCGAAGTAAGCCAGGTCCTTGCGGATCTGAGCCGGGTTGATGCCGCACTTCAGGGCCAGCTTGTCCGAGGCGATGATCTTGACCCCTTCCTGGGACAGGGCCTCTAGATACCGGGAATAAATGGACAGACGGGTAATGGTGGCAGTGGGTATTTTGGAGAATTTCATGACTGAGCGCATTCGTTGGCTGCTATAATTTCCGACAATCCTTGTGGAATTTTGCACAAATCCGTGGCTGAAAAAGGGGGGCGCAGTGGCCCCCCTCCTGACTTTCAGCTAACTACATCTTGAAGCCCAGAGCCGTGGCAATGGGTTTGGCCATCGGGTACGCGTACAGGATGATCAGGGCCACGACCAGAGCATAAATACACAGAGACTCGATCATAGCCAGACCGATCAGCATGGTGACGGTGATTTTTCCGGAAGCCTCGGGGTTACGGGCGATGCCTTCCACCGAGCTCTTCACGGCCATGCCCTGGCCGATGCCGGTACCAAAAGCGGCGATGCCGATGCCGAAGCCGGCGGCCATAACCGCATAGCTGAAAAAGGTGCCCAAGCCGGCGGAAGCGCCAGCCGCGCCGGCGGGCTCAGCCGCCAGAGCCAGGGAAGCCCAAAGCAGGGTTACCAGCATGCTCAGTCCAAGAACCATGGATTTTCTCATTACGAAAAACCTCCTTAAATGATGTTGAGATATATGATGTGGCCTTCTTCCAAGATTTTGGTGGCGCAGGCTAAAGCCTGCGGCTACCCCTTTATTAATGGGCGTGCTCCATGGACCCGGCAAAGTACATCATGGACAGCAGCGTGAAGACGAAAGCCTGCACGACGCTGGTGAAGACCGCCAGGAACATCATGGGCAGGGGGGCCAGGAATTGCCCGGCCAGGAATAAGAGGATCGCCAGGACCAGATCTTCCCCCATGATATTGCCGAAAAGACGCAAAGTCAGGGAGAGCACCCGGGCGAAGTGGCCGATGATCTCAATGATGAAGAACAAGGGCGCCAGGGCCGGGATGGGACCCAGAAAATGCTTGATATATTTAGCCCCGTGATACTTGACCCCTAAGTAGTGCGTATAAACGAAGGTGCACAGGGCCAGAGACAGGGTGATGTTGATATTGGAGGTGGGAGACAGAAAACCCGGAATCAAGCCGACCAGGTTGCAGAACATGATGAACAGGAAGAAGGTGGCGATGAACGGGAAGAAGGCCCGGCCCTCTTCACCGGTGACATCCACCATGAACTCTTCCAGGCCGCCCACTATCAGCTCAAAGACATTCTGGGCGCCCTTGGGCACTATGGTTATCTGGCGGCCGGCCAGCCAGCCCAGGCCCAGGAGAATGAAAGAGACCAACACGGCATAAGTGAGATGCGGCGGGATGTGCAGGCCGAATTTCCCAAAAAGTAAATCAAGAAATAGAATGGGGTGTTCCATGGGACGGGTTTGCCTCCTTATTCTTGAGCTTGATCGTTTCTTGAAGCGCGGCCAGCATCAAGGTCAGGACCACCGTGGACAGTCCCACCAGCAGCCCGAAGATGTTGACCCAACCATGACTGATTAACAGGAAAATAATCACCAGCAGTGCAAAGAAGCGCAGCAGTTGCCGGCCGGCGAACCAGGCCCTGGCCCGGCTCGAACCTTCCTCCGGATTAGCTGCCAGCGGCTCCAGCATACCTTTCAAGGCCTGATGCAAGAGGTGGAAATTGACCACCACCAGCAGGCCTCCCACCAGGATGCCCAGGGCAAATTCCCGGCCGCGCCAGATAAACCCGGCCAGGACCAGCACCGCCAGGACCACCCAGTTGGCGATTTTCAAGTGGCGAGGGGACAGCGCATCCATCAAGCCCTCACTTCCGGTCCTGGATTTTTTTGCCCATGATATAGACATTCCGAAAGCCGGCGATGATGCCGACAATCAACCCGATGATCTTGAACAGATAGCCGGTGCCAAAATAGTTGTCAAGCAAATAACCGACAAAGGCGCCGATGAAAATGGCGAACACCAGGGCCAAGCCGATGGAACTGGCTTGATAGCCCCCGGAAAAAAGCTCTTTTAAAAATTTTTTGGTGTCTTCCCTCAAGGCGCTCCCGCTCGAATCAGTCCCGCGAGAAAATGATTCTTTTCACATGTGCCTACCTATCATACCCCCGCCCCATAGTCAATAATTTTTGGCAAAAAGGTGCGGAGAAAAAAGCCAAGGAAATTGCTCAAAGATATAAACCAGTTATATTTGACCCGGCGACGCCCGGTTCCCTCCGGCGCCGGGCCTGAACCGGCAGTTTGTGCTTTTTTTCTTTAAGTTTGGGGCCCCGCAGGGACCGGCGGCTCCCGGTGGACCGGAAGTTCGATGACGAAGACCGTCCCTTCCCGGCCGGTCCGCTCCACGTAAATCCGCCCCATGTGTTTCTGAATGATCCCATAGCTGATAGACAGGCCGAGGCCCACGCCTTTGCCCACTTCCTTGGTGGTGAAGAAGGGATCGAAGAGGCGGCTGAGATACTGCTCCGGGATACCGGGGCCGGTGTCGCTGATGGTGATAAGGACGAGTTCGCCCCCCTGCCCCACCGCGGTGTTGACGGTAAGCCGGCCCTCCCCTTGCATGGATTCACCGCTGTTCATCAGCAGGTTGATGAACACCTGCTCCAGCCTGCTCTTATCCCCCAGAACCGGCGGCAGGTTGTGATCGAGTTCCCGGACCAACTCGATGCTCTGGAACAGGAGATGGTCTTCCACCAGGGAAATCACCTCTTCCCACACCGCGTTGATGTTCAGGGGCACCATTTTGGAGGGCATGTGCCGGGAGAATTCCAGCAGACCCTGGACGATCTCCTTGCACCGGGTGGCTTCCCGGACGATCTTCTCGACCTGGGTGCGCTCCGGCGCAGCCGGGTCCAGGTCTTCCAGCAGGAGATAACTGTAAACCAGGATGCCCCCCAGGGGATTGTTGATTTCGTGGGCCACCCCCGCGGCCAGTTGTCCTAAAGCCGCCAGCTTTTCGGTGCGGCTCAGGTGCTCCTCCAGGTGTTTTTTGTGGGTGATGTCCCGGATATGGGTCTGCATGGCGGGCTGGCCGTCGTAGGCGGTGGGGAAAGAGACGCCCTCCAGGTCGAACTTGCTGTCGTCCTTCCTGACTCCCTTCATCTCGAAGATCCGGGGGGTGGCGCCGCCGCGCTGCTGCTGGGTCTGCCACCGACTCACCACCTGGCGGTACTGGGGGTCCACGAACTGCAGCAGGGAGCGGCCCAGCATTTCCTCAGGGTCCCGGTACTTGAACATCTCGAGGCAGGCCCGGTTCACATACAACAGCTTCATGTCGCGGTGGAGCACGATGCCGTCCAGGGAGGTCTCCACCAGGCGGCGGAACTTTTCTTCGGAATCCTTCAGTTCCCGGGCCAACTGCTCCCGTTTGGTCACATCCAGGATGACCTGGACCGCGCCCTGAATGCGGCCCTCCTCATCATAAATGGGGGACGCGGTATGATAGAGATAACGCTCCCGGCCCCGAAAATTGGGGAAATATTCGTAGGCCTCATAGGCCCCGGGCAGGTTCGGGGAGGGCTTCAGGTTCTTATCCCCGAAAAATTTTTCCAGGGCCTTGATGTTTTGCTCCACCACCAGGGAGGCCATGGAGGGCCGCTCATGGGTGTAGAACGGCAGCCAGTAGCGGTAGGTCCCCACCATTTCATGCCGGGAAAACCCGGTCAATTCCTCGCAGGCCCGGTTCCAGTAAATGATCCGGTGGGTGCGGTCGATGACGAAGGTGGGCACCGGCAGGCCTTCCAGAATGCCTTCGGTGGTCTGTTTCTCCCGCAAAAGTTCCCATTCTTTGTGCTTGCGCTCGTTAATGTTCTTTAGAATGCCTTCATAACCGGTAACGCGGCCTTCTTTGTTCCGGCGCACGATGCCGGTGAGCAGGGCATAGACCTGGCCGCCGTCTTGGGGCTTCAGGGTCAATTCCAGGTCGCGGACGTAATCTTCCACTTCCACCTTGAGCTGAAAGCGCTCCCAGTCCCGGGGGTTTTGGAAAATTTCCCGGAGATGCGGCAGGCTCAAGGCCTCGGCCTTGGAGGCGAACTTCAAGAGCTCCACGCCGGCGGGATTGAGGTCCAGAAGGCGGCCTTCCAGGTCGGTGACGAAGATCATGTCCTTGGAGCCCTCAAAGATACGGCGGTAGCGCCGCTCCGAGCGCCGCAGCTCGTGGTACAGGCGGGCGTTCTCAATAGCCAGGCCGATCTGGTTGCCCAGGATGCTGAAGAAATATTTGCGCCGCCGGGAGGACCGGAAGGGCCGGGCGTTTTCCGCCGCCAGATTGAGAAACCCGGTGATGTCCTCCCGGTACTTCAAGGGGATGCTGACCACCGAGCGGAACCGGGGATCGTGCCGGATCAGGTCGGTAAAAGTGGAGGACAACAGGCGGGAATCTTCACTGATATCCTTAATGATCAAGGGTTCGCCGGCCCGGGACATATCGGCGCGGATCAGGGTATCCTGCACCCGGCTGGACAGCTTGCCCAGGTATTCCTGGGGAAACCCCCGGGACGCGGCATAGGTCAGGCGTTGGCGCACCTGGTCCCAGAGCAGCAGCAGGCCGGCGTCAATATGGAAAAAATCCAGGACCGCGGACAGGACTTCGTCGATGATCTCCTGGAGATCCAGGGTATGCGCGGTGATGGTGGCGATTTGATTGAACAGGTGGAGTTCCCGGCGGTGTTCCTTTTCTCCCGGTTCGTGCTGCTCCGGCGCCTCAATGGCGTCCGCGGCTGCTTGTTCCGCCATGCCTGGCTCTCCTTGGGTGCGGTCCGGCTGGGGTAGATGGCCTTGCTGGCCCTGAAGTTTGTCGGTCCGGTCCGCTGACCGGTATCACCATCATATCAGAAAGAGGCCGTTGGAAGGAAGGGTCCGGCATCTTTCAGGGCATGATGGTAAGACAGGATATGAGGCAGGTGGCTGCGCCCAAGAGGATAATACCCCAAACTTCGGCTCCTTTTGGGATAACTATCTAATATAGCAAGGTAATTTGCATAAATGGCCGGGAAAGTCTCCAAATTTTTTTTGAATTAAATTTCAAGACAATTTAATCATTTTGATCATGCACAAATGATCATTTTGATCATTTGAAGAGCCCTTTCCCTTTGTTAAATTAACGTCAACACTCAGATTAATATTGCTTTTTAAAGAGGAGGGGCTATGTGCGCTGCAGAACGAATCCTGAAAAGCGAACATCGGGTAACTTCCCTGAATCCAAGAAATGATAAGGTAAGCGGGGAAACGGATATCAACCAGCTTGACGGCATGCTAACTATCGAGCAAGTATCTAAACTAACAGGGTTAAATAAAACTACCTTGCGATATTGGGAAAGAAAATATAAGGATTTTCTTCTTCCCAAACGCACGGAAACAAGGCAGAGACAATACTCATTGAAAGATATTAAGATCATTAAAACGATAAAGAGGCTTCAAGATGAAGAATTCCTGACGTTCAAGGGAATCTACCTGCGTCTAAAGAATCTTCCCTAAAGTAATTAAAATAATCCGTTCAACTCGGATTATCGCCGCGACAGAATTACCTCCATCTCTTTCTGCTGTTTTCTTTCGGTAGATTCGTCGCATAGTTATTCAATCAGAATCCCAAGTGGGGTGGATAGCCCGTTGGGCGGGAAAGCGCAACGCTTCCCGCCATGAGCATTATTCCGTCCATATACTTCGAACCTTATCATCTGCCGCCCCATCAAGGGTATAAATGCCGCGTTCCACGTAGCGATGCAAGCTTGAATGCGGCCAATCCGCGGCCCTAGTAACATGACTGCGCTTTACCGCGCCTTGAACAACTCCCGAAGGTTGTCAATGTTTTCGGTCAGAAGTTTCCGGCAGCCTTCCAAGAGCGTGACCATGAAGAAGAATGCCGCCAGGAACAAAGGCGCGGATATATTGCGGCATAAGTCAGGCCCGACCCAATTGCCGAAGGCGGGATGCGCTGCGCTTTCCTGCCCTACCTCCCATCTTGAAAAGTAGCTATCAATAACCTATTCATATCGTGAAATAATCGGAAACGGGAAATCAGGGGTTGTTGCCTGTATAGCGGGAGGCCAGTTGGGGCCAGAGTTGCGAGGTGCGGCAGCGGGCGGCCCGGACGATGGCCTCGAGGTCGGCCAGGGCGGTAGGGAGGTCGTCGTTGACCACCAGGTAATCATACCAGGAGACTTCTTTTAGTTCGGCCCGGCCATTGGCCAGGCGGCGGGCCAGCTCTTCGGGGTCCAGGCGGCCCCGGCCGTGCAGGCGCCGCTCCAGTTCCCCGAGACTGGGAGGCAGGATGAAGATCAAAGTCGCCTGGGGAAATTCCTGCTTGAGGGCCCGGCCTCCCCGGGAATCCAGGTCGAAGACCAGGTCCGCGCCGGAATCCACCCTCTCCTGGACCCAGTGCCGGGAGGTGCCGTACCCGTAGCCGAACTGCTCCACCCATTCCGCCAGGGCGCCGGTATCGGCCAGGCGCCGGAACTCCGCCGGGCTGACAAAGAAATAATCCCGGCCGTCCACCTCGCCCGGCCGCGGCGGCCGGGTAGTATAGGAGATGGAGAACCGGAGTCTGGGGTCCTTAGCCATCAAGGCTTTCAGCAGGGTAGTCTTGCCGGTCCCGGAAGGGGCGGTGATCACGAAGATTTCGCCGGGCACTTACTCGTCCTTCTCCTCCAGGTCAGGCCGCACGCCGCCGCTATGATTGCCGTTCATGCGCTGGGAGATGGTCTCCGCGTGCACCGCCGATAAGATGATGTGATTGCTGTCCGTCACGATAATGGACCGGGTCTTGCGGCCATGAGTGGCGTCAATGAGGCGGTCGGCCTGCGTGGCCCGCTCCCGCAAGCGTTTCATGGGGGCCGAGCCCGGCATGACCACCGCCACCACCCGATGGGAGATCACGGTATTGCCGAAACCGATGTTGATTAAGCGCCCATCCATAGGTTTATTCCCCCCCTTAATTCTACTCGATATTTTGTACCTGCTCCCGGAGCCGCTCCAGGGAGCCCTTGATTTCCAACACCGCCTGGGAGATGGTCAGATCATTGGCCTTGGAGCCGATGGTGTTGGCTTCCCGCAGCATCTCCTGGAGCAGGAACTCCTGCTTGCGCCCCACCGGCGCCTGACTTTCCAGGGTCTGCTGGAATTGGGTCAGATGGCTTTCCAGCCGGGCCAATTCTTCGGCCACGTCCCGGCGTTCAGCCATCAGGGCCACTTCCTGGGCCAGGCGGGTCTCATCCACCGGAGCCCCCTCGGGAAAGAGTTCCGCTAGACGGGTGGTGACCCGCTCCCGCCAGAGTTGGGGCAACTTCGGCGCCTGCTCGGCAATCAGGCTGACCTCGCGGCGGATATCCGCCAGGTGCCCGGCCAGGTCGGCCGCCAGGGCCGCGCCCTCGGTGAGACGCATCTCGTCCAGCACACCCAGGGCCAGGGTCACCGCCTGGGATACCGTCTCCCAGGTCTCTTCCATTTCCATATCCTGATTCACCTGCTCTTTAACCACGAGCAGGTCCGCAAAGTGGAGAAAATGCTCCAACTTCAAGGACTCGGGGGTGTTGCCGGCGAGCCGGATGCCCTCCAACACCGTTTTGACCTCGGCCACCACGCCCTCATCCAGCCTCATAGTCAGGGTCTTTTGGGCCAGGGATTCCCAGGAAAGCTGCATCTCCACCCGGCCCCGGGCCACCCGGCTCTTCATGAGCTTCCGGAACCGGTCCTCCAAGGCCCAGAGACGTTTGGGGAGGTTCAGCGAGAGTTCCAAAAAGCGGTGGTTGAGGCTCCGGAGTTCCACCACCCACTTCTGGCTGGAGGTCTCCACCTCACCCCGCCCATACGCGGTCATGCTCTTGATCAATCCGTTACCGCCTTAAGTTGCCAGAGGTATTTGCGGCGCACCGACCCCAGCAGCGCCGGGAGCTCCCCCCGGGCATAATCCGGGTAGCTCCAGGGCAATGGCCGAAAACTCCCCTGGCCGTAAATCAGGGTTAAATCCCCGTAAATGCCATGATCCAGATAAATGCGGTGAGTGAAATTTTTGCCCGTGGCCAGCACCAGTCGCTCTCTGGTCACGTAACCCGGGTCCAGGTTCGCCAGCCGGCGTTCACCCAGGCTGAAGGCTCTCTCCACTTCGTTGGTAAAGACCTTCCAGTCCGCCACGCGGGCCGGATCGGCCAGGTGGAGGAAGGAAACCAGGCGGCGGCCCAGGTTCGGGCCCATTTCCGGGGCGTAATAAGAGGTGGCGTCAAAAGGCCACCAGGGACCCACCAGGTCGGGGGGTCCGAAATACCCCGCCAGTCGTGCGATGACAGGCGGACCCAAATCTTCCCGGGCCAACAGCATACTGACCATGGGCTTGACTGGCGTTGGCGGGCCCGGCCTGCTCATGTTCTTCCTTTCCTCGAGACGCAAACCATTTTATGGCAGGGCCGCCCTAAACGCAACGGAAAAATTATGTGAAATTTAGCGCAATTATGGGCCTGATCCCTTATAGAAGAAACTCAGGAAGGGGTCTCGAAAAAGCTTAAGACCGGCGCTGAGTTAGGTTAAGATTTTTTTGACCGGCGGGAAGCCGCAGCCCTTAGCAGGGAGAAGGGTTGATTTCGGCCCGCCTCCGACCGATAATGATAAAAGACAACGAATGCCGCCTAGCCCCAATCTGCTAGGAAAACCGGTGCCTTATGCCGCTTACGGTCTGTGAAACCTTTGTCAGCCTCATGGGCGAATCCACCCGGATAGGGCTGCCGGCGTATTTCATCCGCCTGACGGGCTGTAATTTGCGCTGCCGTTATTGCGACACGACTTATGCCTATGAGGGCGGGTCCGAGATGACCGTAGCCGCGCTGGTCGAGGCCGCCCGGGCCCAGCCCCACCGGCTGGCCCTGGTCACCGGCGGCGAACCCCTGCTCCAGGCCGAGACCCCGGCCCTGCTCACGGCCCTGGCCGACGCGGGCTTTACCGTTTGCCTGGAGACCAACGGCACCCGGTCCATCGCCGACGTGGACGCCCGGGTGCACCGGATTGTGGACGTGAAATGTCCGGGCAGCGGCATGGCCGATCAGCACCATTGGGCCAATATGGATCTTTTGACCTCCCGGGACGAAGTCAAGTTCGTGGTGACCGACCGGGCCGATTTCGCCTGGGCCCTGACCGTCATCCGGGACCACCGCCTGGCGGAGCGCCTGCCGGTGCTGATCTCGCCGGGGTTCGGGGAGGTCCCGCTGACCTCGGCCGCGGCCTGGATCGTCGAGAGCGGCCTGCCCTTGCGCCTGAACCCGCAGCTCCATAAATATATCTGGGGACCGGCGGCGCGGGGAGTGTGAAAAACGGGTTCTGGGTTTTAGGTTCTGGATTCTGTAATTTAACCTGTTGTTTCATCTAACTATAGATAGAATTAGGATCTCAACATGTCACCTGGCAGTTCACCGAAAACTGAAAATCGAAAACTGAAAACCCCCTCCAAACCCCTGGCCGTCATCCTGGCCAGCGGCGGGCTGGACAGTTGCGTCACCGCGGCCGCGGCCCGCCGGGAGTTCGACCTGGCCCTGCTGCACGCCAACTACGGTCAGCGGACTCTCGAGCGGGAGTTGGAGGCCTTCCGGGCCCAGGCCGCCTTCTTCCGGGCGGCCGCCACCCTCGAGGTCGATCTCAACTACCTGGGGGTGATCGGCGGCTCCAGCCTCACGGACCTCGCCCTCGCCATACCCACCGACGAGGTGGAACCCCCGGGCATTCCGTCCACCTATGTGCCCTTCCGCAACTCCAATTTTTTGGCCGCGGCGGTGGCCTGGGCCGAAGTCCTGGGGGCCAGCGCCTTGTTCATCGGCGCCAACATCCTGGATAATCCCGGCTATCCCGACTGCCGCCCCGAATACTTCCAGGCTTATGAGCGCCTCATCGAGTTGGGCACCCGGCCCGAGACCCACATCCGCATCCACACCCCTTTGATCAACCTGGACAAGGCCGGCATCGTGCGCCTGGGCCTGGAGTTGGGCGCGCCCCTGGACCTCACCTGGTCCTGCTACCAGGACCATATCCGGGCCTGCGGCAAGTGTTCTTCCTGCCGCCTGCGCCTCAAAGGCTTTGCGGCCGCGGGCGTCCCCGACCCCATTCCGTATGAATCCTGAGGATCAAACCTGATTATATAGCGTTGGCTATAAATCCATTCCGCTTGCCGATGTTTAAAATCCCCCTAAATCCCCCTTTTCCAAAGGGAGACTTTTAAAGCAATTCCTTGTAGTTCCCCCCTTTGCCAAAGGGGGGTTAGGGCAGGCGTGTCCGGCAAGGTTTTTGCCTGGAAGCCGGGAATATCTGATTGAAGAAAGGCATTCTCCCAAGCTGATCATCTCACGGAAATTTCAAGCTATTCCCCTCTCCACCCTTGGGGGGAGAGGGCAGGGTGAGGGGGGTGTCAGCCGACGAAGCCACCCCTCACCCCAACCCTCTCCCCTCGCAGGGGAGAGGGGGTTTTTGCTGCCACGGGTAATAGACTGCGCCGGCCCCGGCAAAAGCCCTGCTGTTCCATGTTTAATTTTCAATCTGCCACCGCTCATCCATAATCTCTGCCGGACACGCCTGGGGGTAGGGGGGATTTTGCTTTTTGAGCATCTGCCATAACGGAAAGAACTTTGGCGTTACCTAGAGCTCGTACCGGGCGGCGATGGGAATGCGCCGGCCCATGCCGAAGGCCTTGGAGGTGATCTTCAGGCCTGGCGCGGCCTGGCGGCGCTTGTACTCACTGCGGTCGATGGTGCGGATGATCCACCTGACGGTCTCCGGGTCAAACCCCAGCTTGACGATATCCCCGTAGCTCAAGCCCTCCACCAGGTAGTGATTCATGATGCAATCCAGGATGTCATAGGGCGGCAGGGTGTCCTGGTCCTTCTGGTCCGGGCGCAGCTCCGCGGAAGGCGCCTTGCGGATGATCTGGCCGGGGATAAGTTCCCGGTCCCGGTTGATGAACGCGGCCAGTTCATAGACCATGGTCTTGGGCACGTCCGCCAGGACGCTGAGCCCGCCGCTCATGTCGCCGTAGAGGGTGCAGTAGCCCACCGCGATTTCGCTCTTGTTGCCGGTGGACAAGACCATGTGGCCCTCTTTGTTGGAGATGGCCATGAGAAGGTTGCCCCGGATGCGGGCCTGGATATTTTCCAGAGTCACCTCGATCTCCCCCAGTTTCAGGGGCCCGGTTAGGGCTTCCCGGTAGCTCTGGTAAATCGAAGTGATGGGGATGAGTCTGACCGGCACCCCCAGGTTGCGGGCCAAAATCTCGGAGTCGGCAATGCTGGCCCGGGAGGTATAGGGCGACGGCATCAACACCCCCAGAACGTTTTCCGGCCCCAGCGCGGCCGCGGCCAGGCAGCAGGTGACTGCGGAGTCCACCCCGCCGGACAGGCCCACCACGGCCTTGGCAAAGCCGCACTTGT
>Ga0265297_10006980_pt1 | contig 15950 bp, 20 predicted proteins | sample Munlanlwell13791_FD_192502 | JGI IMG/M metagenome (GOLD analysis project Ga0265297, IMG submission 192502) | Leachate microbial communities from a municipal landfill in Southern Ontario, Canada - Leachate well 137-91 | ecosystem: Engineered > Solid waste > Landfill > Unclassified | place... | reverse complement strand
CAGGCGGTAGCGGATTTGTTGGAGCTGGATGAAATTCATGTCGGCGAAACCTTTGCCAATACGGCTAAAAAGGGGCAGGCGTCCAACCGGGAACCGCTGTGGGGTAACCATGCGTCATTCCTGAAAATCTCGCGTGATGTGCAATCGGTACAGGGTTTCGTTGAGCCGTTTTTTGCACTGACCGGCGAACTGGGCACCCGTGCAACCAGCACCCGGCAGGACGATAGCCGAGGTGTCAAAGGCGGTCAGGCGGTTAAGGTAGTCGAGCAGCTAAAAGAACTGTTAATCGCTAAAGAGGCCGGTTATCACTTTCATAATGCGGTGGCTTAGTCATGACGGCCACTTCAATAATAGGTTCAGGACAGGGTTATGTAGCGACAGACCGGATTCGGCACAACGGCACCGACTATAAGGTTGGTGATGTACTGGATGCGGAAGAGTTCTCGGAACTCGAATTGGCGGCATTGATTGAAGCGGATGTGATCGTGGTCGGGGTGGGCGAATTTACCGCTTCCGGTGATGAAAACGACAAAACCGATACTGATATTGCTCCTCGCTACGTAGTCGGCGAACTGGCTCCGTTAAGTTACAACGGCGTCGATTATGCGCCGGGCACAGCTCTGGATGATGTCGAGATTGCCGAAGCCGATCTGGTTCAGCTGCTGGCGGGAGGGATGATTGTCGTAGTTGCAGATGATAATCCCGCCGCTGAAGCAGGCCGGGCCGTTTCTGCAAAATCGAAAAAGAAACCTGCCGCATCTGTTTAATCCACGTTATCCACGTTGGTTGGGCTGGTCTTTTCCAGCCCAACTTTTACCCGCAATTTATTAATGCAGGATTCCCATGCCCTACTGCACATTGCTCGATTTAATCACCGCATTTGGCGAGACTGAGCTAATTCAGCTTACCGACCGCCAGGGCGCGGGCGTGGTTGACGAAACCATCCTGGACGCGGCTATTGTCAAATCCGATGCGGAGATCAATCAGCGATTGCGCGCTAAGGGCTGGGCATTACCGTTAGCGAATGCGTCGGCAGATCTGTTAGTGCTGGGGCTGGATATAACCCGTTTTTTCTTGCACGTCAACGCTGCGCCTGATCCGGTCAAAGAGGCGTTTGAGCGAGCTATTAAAAAGCTCGATGCGTATGTAAAAGGCACGGTCGATCTGGATTTGGGTAGTTTGTCCGTTCCGACGGCCAGCGGCGCGGGCGATGTTGAATTTACCAAAACCGATGCTGACAGGGTGTTTACCCGCAGTGCGCTGGCTGATTATTAATGCCTGCTGCAAAGCTGTATCGAGGTGATACGTGGCTGCGTTCATGGACGCTAAAGGACAAGCTGAAACGCCTTATTAACCTGACTGGCGCTACGGCCACGTTGCAGTTGCGTAATGCTAAAAAAGAGCTAATTCACACAGCGTCCACCGCTAATTCCGAAATCGTTATTGATGGTGCGGCGGGTAAAGCGTCAATGGAAGTAGACGAAACAATCACCGCCGCGTGGCTTCCTGGAACCTACACGTTTAAATTTCGAATCACATACCCCAGTGGAGTGGTGAAGGTTTATGAGGCAGCGCCTTTGGTGATTCTGGAGTATTAGGCCGTGATCGACTCTGAAATCGTTGTTATCTATGAGCCGGAAATCATCACTGTCGAAGTTGACTCGCCGGATTCGGTCATAGTCGAGACTGGATCACAGGGGCCGCCTGGGCTTAGCGCCTATCAGTCGGCAGTGGCTGATGGATTTGTCGGTACTGAAGTGGAGTGGCTGGCGTCGTTGGTCGGCGCGCCCGGTCTTAGCGGCTCGTTCTATGAGCATCAACAATCCGCCGCATCAGTAACTTGGACGATTAATCACAATTTCGGCCGTCATGCGTCCGTGTCACTTTATACCACCGGAGGTGCTCAGATTATAGGTCAAGTCACGAACATCAATGTAAACCAATCAATCGCCGCTTTCGATACTCCGATAGCCGGTTACGCAATCGCAATTTAAGGAAAAACATGTCCATTTTAGTTAATACCGTTTTTGATTTGGGCGGAGCCAACCGCCTCACTAACCTTGCTGCTGCAGTAGCGGTGGGTCAACCGGTAACCTATGAGCAGCTTAATGCGGCTGTTGCCAATATCGCCTGGAAAGACAACATTAGAGTTGCGTCACAGGTCGATGTAACCATTGCATCGCCAGGTGCGACCATTGACGGCATTACGATGTCGATCAATGACCGGGTGCTGGTAAAAGCTCAAACGACCGTCGCTGAAAACGGCATCTATATTTGGAACGGTGCGGCTACACCGTTGACCCGCGCTGCCGACGCAGCTACGTTCGCCGATCTGGAGTCGGCTGTCACGACAGTTGATGAAGGTACTGACGCCGGGGTGACTTATCGACAAACTCAGGTAAACGGCACTATCGATACCAATGATGTGATTTGGACGGATTTCGGTACCGCCTCCCCCAGCGCCAGTGAATCGACGCCGGGTATCGCCGAAATAGCGACACAGACTGAGACTGATACCGGAACGGATGACGCTCGCTTTGTGACTCCGCTTAAATTGGCGACCTATGCAGGCCGTGCCAAGCGCTACTCAACCACTATCGGTGATGCCTCAGCTACCAGCATTGCCGTGACGCATAATTTAGGCACCGATGATGTTCAGGTCTATATTCGTGAAGTGGGGGGCAGTAAGCGACAGGTAATTGCCGAAGTGCAGCATACCGGGACGAATTCGGTCACGGTGCTGTTCGACGCAGCACCGGCGCTTAACTCTATGCGTGTAACAGTCCAGGCTTAGCATGGGTATCCCTGTTTTAAAGTCGCTGGACAGGGCTGTTAAGATTACTGAGGGCGGCACCGGTGGTACGACTGCGGCCGAGGCTCGCGCTAATCTGGGATTGGGAGCAATGGTGGGGGTGATGTATCTCTGGCCAGTTAGCACAGTTCCAAACGGTTTCGCAATTTGCCAGGCACAGTTATTATCTGTTAGTGCTTATCCTGACCTGTTTGCCGTGCTGGGTAATAGTTATGGCGGTGACGGCGTTAATACGTTTGCATTGCCGAGTATGCGCAGCACCGGGCTGCAGCACATTATACGGGCTACATACGATGATGTCGTTGTAGCGCCATCTGTCGTTAATGTGCCTGCCGCTATTCATAGCCTTAATGGAGCCGGTAGCGTACTGTATTTTGCTGTGCAGATGCTGGATCCAGTTACCGTGACGAACGGTCCGCCGAAGTTATCAGTCACTATCGGTGCCAATACATACCTGCTTAGCCAATCAGCGGCTACGTCTACATCATGGGAATATGAATATGTCGTCCAGGCGACAGATTTTGGAGAGGTAACGGCCGCCATCGACCTAAACGGCGCAACGCTGGCCTCCGCAGGAGTCCCGGTTAATTTAAACAGCTATTACACGCCAGGGACTCTATTGAGTATGCAGTCGGCTGAGACCTTGATGACGCCGACGGCCGATACAAATGTCATCACTCAAATACAACAGCTGTCCGGGTCTGCGGCAGGCATGACACCGATATCCAATGTCGCTGCTATTACACAAACACAACAGCTGGTCGGCACTGCGTCTACGATGACCCCAACGGCTGATACTAACGCAATCACAATTACATAACGAGGTAACCATGAGCAAATATCATCATCCCGATGTGCTGGACAACGGTCTGTCGAGGATTAAAACCAACACCCAACGCGTAGCGCTAATCAAGAATTATACGGCCGGTGATTCCTACGCGACTGTAACCGGCAATATCGTTGCCGCAGCGGCAACCACGTCAACCGATTTTACCTTGGCCGATCAGGGCACCCTTGGACGCAAAGTCACATCAACCGCTAAAGCCCCCACGGCAACGACGGCAAGTTTAGTCACTGATAATCTTCATTTCGCGCTGCTGGATGATACCAACAGTAAGGTGCTGACAGTTACTGATGAGACCACCGATCAGGTTGTCACAACCGGCAATACCGTTAGTATCCCCGCGCTGACGTTTAATTTTAATCAGCCGGTTTAAATAGTCTCATTCCGGGCGGACGTCATCCGCCCATTTTCCCCTTACAATATTCCGCCTCTTCCGAAGCGCTTCGGATACATCACCCCACTCTGCTGCAATATCATTGCAGCATGAAATTTTATAATTCACTCAATCAATTACACCTAAGCAGCGACGCTATGCGCCTCTGCGGAGCGCTGCCCTGTGCTCGGTAATTTCCTCTCTGCATCCGGGCTGATTATTCAGCGTCTGGTTGATGAGCAGGTTGCCGACGCGAATAAAATCCGCCCTGCGCCGTCTCCTGCGTGGGTGACTAAAAATGCCCTGGACGGCTCGGTCAATGTGATTTTTTTTGATGATGTGCCTGTCGTTGGTCAAGGCGGCCAGTCTCAGCGCGGCAAGGTTCAAAGCAGTGAGCAATTCTGGCTAATCATTGTGTCCGCGAAAAATGTTGCTGATGCCGGTAATTCAGCCCGGCAGGATGCCGGGCTGATTCTTCTGAACGCGTTGGTTGCGTTGCAAGGATTCCTATTATCGCCGGATCACGGCGAGTTGTACCGGCAAAAATCCCCCTACCGCGCCACGGACGATAACGGGTTTGCACATCTTCCAGCGCTGTTTTCAACGAAAGTCATCACCACCGGCAGCGCCGTGCCGCTGTGAAATTCAACAATCCATTAATCATCAGGAGTGGCCCCATGGCTGAACTACCCGAAAAAACCGAAAAACCCGCGACCACCATTGAGGTGACGCTATTAATGCCACATACGCACGGTGGCCAGCCCTGCAAGCTGGGCGACAAAATCAACGTAACCGAGGCGCAAGCTAACTGGTTGCGCAACCGTGGCGTTGTAGCGCCTAAATCAGCTGGAGTTAAATAATTATGACTGAAGTAACTGGCGCACTACAGATCAAAGGCACCGTCTATATTAATACCAAAATCAATGGTGTATCCCAGGGCCTGAAACAAGTGCCGGGGGTGATCGATTTTAATGTCACGCCTAAAGCAAAAGTGATTACGCAAATCTCGAAGGATCGGGCAACCGAGGGACAGGTAACCGCTGTGGCATCAACGCAGGAACCGGCAGAGCTAAAGCTGAAATTCTCGGCATTTAACTCAAAAATGATGGCCATCGCCATGATGGGCGAATCGTCGGTATTAAGCGGCGGTGCGCAAACGGTGACTAATGAGGTTATTGCGGCAAAGCTGGATTGCTTTGTAAAACTGGTTAACCGCAATATTACCGCCGGATCCGTGGTGGTAACCGATACGGCTACTGATTTGGTGACTTATGTTGAAGGCACGGACTATACCGTAAATTACGCGGTGGGCATGATTCAGCCGCTGTCAACAGGGTCTATGACCAACGCCGAGTCATTGCATATTGATTATGCCTGTGCGGCTTATTCAGGGTTTGCAACCGTCGCAGCGACTACGACCGAGGTTGTCGCCTATATTCTGATTGATGGGGTTAATAAGGCAGACGGCGAAAATGTCGAAATCGAAATTGACGAGGCGCATCTGACGCCCAGTTCACCGGTTGATTTTATGTCGGATAAATTCTCCGAGTTGGATTTGTCGGGGTTTATGGTGACACAACAGGGCAGCAACAATCCTTATCGCATTAAGAAGTGGCAGTCTGCGTAATTTGCAGGGCGCGCCGTACGAACGTTTAACGTCATACCGGCAGGGATTGCCGGTATCCAGGTTAACAGGGATGTAAGCATGTTTCTCAGGTTCTTTCATGGCTGACACCTCGCTCGTTGCTAAAATAATTTTAAGGCTGCAAGACGAAGCCAGTCGTGGGCTGGATACTGCCCGCCAACACGTCAACGGCATTGGCCAAGAGATCGATCGCGTTAAGACGCTGATGATCGGGCTATTCAGCTTTGTCGCGATTAAGGGGGGCATTGGAAACCTAGTTGATTTGTCTGACAAGTACATTGAGTTATCCGGAAAAATCAAGGTTGCCACTCGATCTGTCGCTGAATATACGCAGGCGCAGACCGAGGATTTTAATATAGCGCAACGGACGCGCACGGCGCTGACAGCGATAGCTGGACTATACGCCAAGACCCAGTCAGCCATGAGGGCGTTAGGGGGTACGCAAACGCAAGCGCTCCAGATAACAGAAGCAACCGCACAAGCCTTTAAGTTATCCGGCGCATCGGCGGCCGCATCTGTAGGTGGCATCGAACAGTTTACCCAAGCGCTTCAAAGTCTTGTATTTCGCGGCGATGAGTATAACTCAGTAAATGAAGTCGCGCCGCGGTTAATGCAGGCTATAGCGGATGGACTGGACGTCCCTATCACAAAATTGCGAGTAATGGCCGAGGCGGGGGAGTTGTCGTCAGAGCGAGTTACCGCCGCACTGCTGTCGCAAAAAGATGTATTGGCCAGAGAGTACGCTACGCTGGATATTACGGTCGGTGGAGTGTGGACAAGGCTGGAAAATAAGCTTTTACAGTACGTCGGCAAATCAAAAGATGCAAACGATGCCACGCATAGCATTGCGGGCGGTATTGAATTTATAACTGATCATTTAGACGGTCTGGTTACCTTGACCGTCCGCGCCGGTGAGGTGCTGCTGGTCGCGTTCGGTGCCAATAAGCTCAAAGGCCTTGTCCTTTATGCCGAGTCCATGCTGGCAGCAAGAGCCGCAACGGTGGCGGCGACCGAGGTAGCTGCAACGGCCGCCGCTGCAGCTAGTGCTGAAGCGGCGGCCATTGCTACAGCAACAGCGGCCCGAGAGGCTGAGATAATCGCCACTCAGGAGGTCATTGTTTTAGCCAGGGGCGAGGCGCTGGCTAAATTAGCGGCAACCAATGCCTCTATCGCACAGACCCGCGCTACCATAGCGGCTCTTGAGGCGACCGTTCAAACTACCACTACAACCTGGTTACTAACACAAGCTACTACCAGCCTGACAGCGGCTGAGATCGCCCGCGCGGCTATCCTTACAGACTTGGCTGCTTTGAGTGCCAGTAATGCGCGGATGAATACGGAACTGGTCGCTGCGCAAGAGGCGCAGGCTGCAGCTACTCTGGCTCAAGGAGAGGCTGCTGCTGCCGCTACGGTTCCAGTTACATTGTTTGCGAAAGCAGTAAAGGCTATCAGCTGGGGTATACCGTTGGTCGCTGCTGCTGAGGTTGGCGTCGCAATCGGCGAATGGGCACGGCAATTTGAATGGGTTCAGGTCGCAGGTGCGAATGCCGCCCACAATATCGCTAAGATTGTCGCGTTTGGCGAAGCGTTGGCGCATCCATCGTTTGAAAATTGGCATAAATTCGGCGAGGAATTAAAAAAGATTGATGCCAGTTTTGAAGAGACTCGCGCAGCTATAGGCCGAGTCGATACCGCGCCGGTGCCATCAATTTTCGACAAACTGAAAACATCAGCCAACAGTATGGCCGAAGGCATTGATGCGGCATTGACCAAAGCGAAGGGCGCAGCAATTACCCACTCTGAAGCTATGGTCAAGCCCTATGATGATGCAGCCAAGGCCATCACTACTGCATTCGAGGTGCAAAGCACACAGATCGACGCCGCTCTAAAAGACCGTCTTTATGCGATCGACTACGTGGCCACCAGCGAAAAGCAAAAAATAGCCGAAACTACCCAGGCGGTCATTGCCGCCGAGTTTGAAAAAACCGCCGCGGCCCTGAATACCAAAATCCAGTTGGATCAAACCTGGGATGAAACCTACGGCAAGGCTATTGAATTAGCCCGGAAGGCGGGTGGTGATATTTCGGCATTGGAACAGCAGGGTGCTGAGGCGCGCATCGGCAGCCTGCAAACGGTGGTCATCGCCTATCAGGCATCGGTTGATAACATGATCAGTGAGGAGCATCGTTTATTAGATGCCGTCCGCCATACCGCTGAAGAGCGCGAAAACCTATCGCGCAGCGTTGAGGATAAAGTCCGCGCCTTGCAGCAAAAAGGCATGGGCGATGTGCAGGCCTATGCCGACCAGCAAAAACAGATCGACGAAAAACAAGCCGCTGCAAAAAAAGCCATTTTGGAAGGCAACTTTACCGATGCCAAAAAGTTTGCCGATGAGGCAATACGTCTGGCCGAGAGCACAGCTCATGCGGTCGATAATGTGTCCAAAGACGGGCAAGGTAAAACCCAGCGTAAAGAGGCGATTAGCGAAAATACTGCTATTGCTAAATCCATTGAGCAGATCAAGGAGTCGGCGGCGCTGGCCGATAGCGCGCTGTCAGGACTGGGTAATGCTCAGCTGGCGCAGGCAAAAAGCGTCGCGGCATCGCTGGATGGCGCTAAGTCAGGATTGGCCGATTTTAAAGGCGAACTGGATAGGACGATTGCGGATGTAAACAGCAAGGCTCAAGTAAAGTTATCGATCGATGCGACTGCTGCGCAAGTCGAAATGGACAAGCTGGCCGCACTGACAGCGGCTAAAGAGCTGACGGTCAAGATCAAAGCGGATCCGCTTAATGCCGATGCCGAAATCGCCGCCCTGCAGGCCAAACTGGCCGAGGCTAAGATCACTGTTCCGGCTGTGGTCGCGTTCGACAAGATGCGCGATGAGGATCTGGCAAAAATCCAGGAAGAATTGCGTAAATCGATCGCGTTTTTAACGGCGGTACCGGTGGGTGTGGATACCTCGGATGCGGTTGCCTCGTTAGAGTCAATGAAGGCGCGCATCGACGAAAAATTATCCTCACCTACCTCTGCCGTTCATGCGGTCAATCCGGACTTTGAGGCGGTTTTTAAAAGTATTAATGAGATTAAGCAGAATACCTTCAGCACCCATACCGTCTATGTTAATAAAGTAGAAAACAATGCGACCGGCGGGCTGATTCAACATCTTGCCACCGGTGGTCGGGTAGCGGCTCAAACCTTTAGACGCGTGATCGGCGCTATCACCGGTCCAGGAACCGGCACGTCCGACGATGTACCGGTCATGGCCAGCAATGGCGAGTTTGTCATTAAAACCGAAGCGGTACAGCATTACGGCGTTAATTTTATGAACGCCCTGAACAACAAGCAGCTCCCTGTTGCGCCTGGCTATTCCATCGGCGGTGCGGTCGGGGATGCAAATACCTCGCCAAACGCCGCCGGGCTGTTACCGTCTCCCCAGGGCGAAACGATCAATCTAAACTTTAACTTCGGCTCAAAAAACGTAACGCTGCAAGGCTCCCGTAGCGCTGCGCGCGAATTAGCGGTAGAGCTGCGCAGTTTGGCTAGGGTAAGCTGATGTCTCAGCAAGTCACCGCTTTAATTAATTTCAAACACTGCGACTTTGGCGAGGATTTCGCCAAGGCGACGGCTGCTTATGATTCAGACCCACAAACAGCATGGATTGCTCCGTTTACGATCGCACAGCGGGCTTACTGGGCACAGCAAGGCGGCGGTTTAATCAACGGCTACGCCGAAGCGTATGCGGTTGGCCGCAGTAACTCAATCAGTAATGCCGCACAATCAGCCTATGCTGTCTGCATGGCCGGTGGCGCATCAGCTTTTCTTGCGCCGGTGGTTGAACCGAGTTTTAAGCTGGTTGTACAGACTAAACTCGACGGCGGTAGCTCATCAGGAGGAATAACCCCAGTCAGCGTCGGACCGTCCGCGCAACTGAGCGTACCGTTCAGTCCCGAGACGCTGGCGCAAGATCAAGCATTAGACTGGAAAGCGTTTTATAGGCTGGGATCTATCCAGTTGGACTACAACTATGCTACGAACTGGGTGATGTCCGACTCCAGCGCATTCTATACCCAGCCCACATACCCAACCCTGCCGATGCGCCCCAGCATACAGGTTAATGCAAGTAACCTGGTGTCGATAGACGCAAATCTTATCCCGTATATTGCTGTGCCGGAGGGTATGTCGATGACAATTCCGGATAGTTTGGTGGCCAGCTTTAATGCGGTCGAGTCGTTCTTTAGCTTCATTATACAGCGGCGCGTCGTTCTGCCTGACGGCCAAATTATCCAGAACGAGATCGACTACGATGATGGCTTTAACAATGGCGCTCTTGCTGATGTCAATGCCACGGTGTATTTTCCTGGGCTGGGTGCGAGTTGTGATGTCAGCGGCACGGTGGATGTATACTATTTTATTACCGGCTACGCGTTTGGCACCTTGTATAAGTTGGATAACAAGGTACAACAAGTGCGCGTGGATGGCGGTGATTATGATTTTGCTGTGTGGGCAAACGCTGCCGGCAGCACTCCGCCGTCGTATGGGCCGCCAGGTCTTAAATCGTTGCATGAGTCGTTTTATTACCAAGTCTCGGTGCCGATTGAAGAATTACAGATTGAATTACAGGCTGTGCGAGTGTCATTTTACGACCTCAGTAACTATTTTCTGGGGTGGCACGCATACCTACTCGCTCCAGTAGGAGAGGTACCTACAGGCATGGATACCTACGTAATTAATAAGTATGACACGGGGGGCCATCTTATAGGCAACTCGCCCACCTCAGACCCTATGATTCACTTAGAAATATTCGATAGGAGTCGGGTATACAGCCAACAGGCATTTTATGCACCTGTCATTGAAGATCACTCTGCAAGATACCAAAGTGCAGTAGAGGGTAACGGATATAAGCTGTCTACACCCAGCAGCCATGTATTTAATCAGCATGTTGAAGTAGGGAATAGGCTAGATGTAGTCATTCACGGGGCAATTTCCCTGGGATGGCACCCAAACTATGATCCAAACTACCCCTGCTTATCACCCGTTCCAGACCTGCCGGCTGATATTTATCCTGGATATTACAACACATAGCCATGAATACATCTTTAAATGGCATTCCTTTGCCCAACGACATTCAATTGTTGGATGAATTCGCCCCGCGAGTCATTCAGCAGCTGAAAACTACGCTGGATGCAGCGCCGCACATCATCGCGATCAATCGCAGTAAGGGTTTGCCAATCAGCTTGCGATCTTGGGATGACGGGGCATTTGTCACCCGCGCTACAGTGTTGCTGTTACAAGCCTCCGCCGAACAGGCTGGGTTGGTTATGCCGCTGGTATTGCGTGATGAATCGTTTCAGGTGATGTTTAGACATCACGACGGCCAGGCGTTCGCCGCTGAGCCGGTCAAAGATATTGCCAACCCGGCACCGGATGATCTCTACCGGATTACGCTTAATTTAATTACTGTTTAAAAAGGGAAATATCATGGCCTTAGCCAGCACAGATTTCATACTCAATCGATCCACCCTAAATTCCGATACCGTGCCCGCGCAAAATGGGGGAAGGATGGCGCATACCCAGGCTGTCAGCGGGGTTAAGAACAACGTATTCCCTGATTCCAGCGTCGCCGAGAGATTATCGGGGGGCACACGCTGGCGTAAGCTGTTTTGGTTTATTAATTCAAATACTGCTACGCCGGCAAATAACGTCAGGGTGTACCTGGACCAAAAGACTAACCAGGATGACTACTTATTGTTCCAAGCGGCGACAGCGACAGGAACGGAAGCAACTGATAAGGACGAAGCCTTATTGTATGGGGTCGGCGTGTTAGCTGGTAACGCGTCAGCAGGGGCAGAGTCCGTCATTGTAGCGTGCGAACACGCTGACTACGCTACATTGCTTCCGTTCCGTGTCGGGATGATGATACGCGTCTCAAACATACCGGTAGGCGGAGGGGTGGGTACGGAGGAGTTTGCGCCGTTAAGTGCGGTATCGATTACCGGCGCAACCGCTACACTGACCTTTACAGGGCACCCCCTGGCTAATGCCTATTTAGCGGCTACACCAACGGTTGTCAGTGGGGTCCTTGAAGTTGCCCAGGTTGCCGGTGCTTTCAATACAGCCGTCGTGACAAGTGCAGCAGGGACGCTGGCGTACGGCATAACGGGGAATCTTACTGTCCCCAGCAAGGGTTCTGTCAACGAGGCGTGGACGTTAACATTTAGTAACGCTACAACCTTTTCGGTATCAGGGGCGGTCACTGGGGGCCTGGCGAGCTCTGGCACGGTGGGGGCGGATTACTCGGCTAGTAACCCATCAACATCAACGCCATTTTTTAGCATCTTATCGTCTGCTTGGGGCGGCACTTTCACCGCGGGGGACACCATCACGTTTAATACCACGCAGGCCTGTTTGCCTATCTTGATCCGGCAGCGCATCCCTGCCGGGACCGGCACGCTCGCAAATAATGTGGGTGGCATTGCTATTCGAGGAGAGAGCGCGTAATGGATACACTATTATTCAAAAATAATGCAGTGGGGTATTTGGACGGGGCCATTACCCCCGTCGATACGTCAATAGTTTTAGTGGATTCAAGTCAGTTTCCTACCCCCTCAATCGGGCAATATTTTTTAGCGACATTAACTGACGGGCAAATCCCGGAAACTGTAGAAATAATACGTGTTTCCAGCAATGATACGGCATCTGGGACTTTGACAGTATTAAGAGGGTTCGATGTCGAGGACTCTGCTGCCCGCTCCTGGATTACCGACACAAAATTAGAGATGCGCATTACAGCAGGTACGCTTAGCGCATCAGGGCAAGGCATCGATACGTCAGGTTCAATCGCTGCAGATTCCCTATCGTTGAATGCGGGCGCGAACAGGATAGCGTCGACTATCATGATCGGCGCATTCCCCTGTGTAAAAATGGACGATGGGAACGATGCGGATGAGCTGTATAGTCAAGCCCCCGAAACGGTCATGTGCTCCCCTTATTTTGACTTGGGGATACCCGCTACGTGGTTAGCCGCTGCGGATTATACCCATGGCTCCATTGTGCAGCCAACAACCCCCGATGGGTATCAGTATAGAGCCGTTATGCCGGACAACCCCAGCATTCTTACACGTAAGCAAGTTTGCGCCTCTGGGATGACAGAACCCACTTGGGGGGAAGTAACTTACGATCAAGATATCACATGGATACAGCAAGATCCCTCAGTGGGATACTTTATGCAAAGCCCACCAGCGGGGTCTATTTTTGTGCCCACATTATTTGGTTTCATTAGCCACATTGCCGTTGTGGGTCCCTTAACTTTAATTAATGTATCAGTAGGCACCGCAGCAGAAGTCGATAGATACGTCAGTAATGCTGTCGTAGATGTGTCAAACCCCAACGAGTTTTGCACATGGCCGCCGGCGGTAAATCTTGCCGTCACTAATGCGGAGTCGTTACGATTCACATTGACGACAGCATCAACGACCGGGCGCTGTGTTGGCAGGTTTTTTGTTCGCGGTTTTTTTGTTGAGCTGCCGGATCACCTCTAAATGCTGATTAATGGCCACTTGATCAATGCTGTTGCTATCAATGGCTCATCAGCGCCAACGACGACACCCTTGTCGTCTAGGAGTAGAGTAGATTACGGTGATTTACTCGAAACTCGCTGTGGTTTTGCTTACGGTGACTTACTGGAAACTCGCTGTGGCGTTAGTCATGGGGATTTACTCGAAACCCGATGCGAGGTTGTTGGTGGCTCCATGCCCGTTGTCGAGTTGTCGGCTCGATGCCGCATAGTGTACAGTGATTACGCTACGCTATCGGCCCGCTGCGGTATTGTCTACGGCGGGATTACTGATATTTCAGCCAGGCGCAGTATCGTCTACGCTATAGACACCCCCGTTCAACTGTCAGCCCATTGTAGTATCGTTTACGGACAGTTACAGGATCAGGTTGGTCATGTGCAGACGGGTACTTTCAGGTTGAGCACAACGCATGGCTAATTTAATCCCCACGGGCTATACGTCCGCCCATGTCAGCTGTGATGAGGGGCAATCGGTTTGGCTGGCCGATTTTACCTTAGCGGACCGGGCCAGTTATGCGCGTACCTCGCGGGGCGACGCAATAGAGCTTGAAGTCTTAGGCGAGGTCTACAAATTACGCGTCGACAGCCGCAACATTCACCGGGAATCGGGCGTAGAAGATTACACGATCAGCGCCATGTCGCCGCTGGGCTTTATGGATGCCCCTTGGGCAGCAGAGCAAACATTCCATTACGCAGGAGCGGTTGATGCGTGTACGGCGGTAGAAGCCATTCTAAGTAGTGCTGTGACCTGGAGTCTGCCAACCTGGATAATTCCCGCCGGTGCGCTATCAATGGCAAATGTGACGCCGCTGCAGGCTGCAAAGGCGATTGTCGAAGCAGTTGGTGGGGTGATCGAGAGTTTTCCGAATGGCGATATAAATTGTCGGTTACGAGATCCTGTCAACGTGCCGGATTATGCAACGGCTGCGGTCGATCAGTATTTTAATGATAATGATTGGGTGACGGTCGGCTCTATCGATGCACCGGCTAAAGGCTTCAACCGGGTAATTATTAGTAATTCTACGGTGGCGCAGTCGGGCAACGCTGACCGGCTTGAGGGGATAGCGGATAAGACTAACCCGGAAAAGGCTTTAATCCGGGCGTATTTGTCAACACAAAGAGCCGTCGGTCTAGTGCATACCGGCGCGGCCGAAACAGTTATCGTCAGCAAGGGTGTGGTTATTCGCACTGAGTCGGAAGTGATTGAGTTTATCGACGGTAAGGCTACGCTGAAATATCCGGCGTTGGCGCTGACCGGTTACGTTTGGCAACATACCGATTTAGGCATAATTACTGTCGATGGCACAAGCGCCACAGCATCAAACGGCGGCTATAGTCTAGCTGCCGTAACTTATACGGTGCAGACAACGGATTGGGATGTGTCCCTGGCGCTGGCTGAGGAAGTTCAATTTTTATTGGTAGACGCATAATATGACATCGGCAACGATTACGGTAAAATTTACTAATCCGGATGCAGCAGCGGCCGCAAACGCGCATTTGTCCGCAGAGGTTGATTCAAGAGCAGCTGGATTAAACTCAGGGAGAAGCTCATTTATCCCTGGCTCGATTGCTTATGTGTTGGTTTATAAATCGGCCAATGTCGCACTGGTTCCGGCGCAAACCTCGGCTGGTAGTTTTAGCTATGGTGGCACTGTATCTGTTCAACATACGGATGAGCTAAGTTTTGCCGATGTAGCTGCGGCCACTCTCAATGTACCTGCTGATAGTATTGTGTCGTACAAATGGCTGGGGCGAGATCTTGGAGCACCTGTTGTCGGTGTCGACGGCAAGACCGTTTCAGTGCCAACGATGGGGGTTGGTGTGTTGTCCATTACTTATAATGCCACTGCTACAATCGGCGCACTGGCATCCCCTATGTCGGTTAACGGCGAGGTGGATTTCAGCATCCTGGTTCTAATTAAAGGTGAGGTGGCGGCGTAATGGACGTTGAAGTTTACCGTGGCCCTGGTGATCGTACTGGCCAGCCTATTGTGGCCCCACTGTTATCAGATGATATGCTGATAGTCAGAGGCCGCGCTGAAATGAATGCCCACGCTCACGCTGTCACTGAACATAACGGGGAGATCATATTTAGGCCGGGCATGATGCTTGGGCAGTTGGTTGATTCGCCCGACATTACGGCGTCAGCGCCTGTCCGGTCGAAGCTAACTGGTATATCGATTTCGATTAAATTGTCTGAAGGCGCTAATCCTACACTGACAATGGATTGCCAAGTCAAACTTAGGCAGTCGCTATGAGTAGCGCATTAGAGATTATCAAGGCTGCATTAGCTCCAAGGCCTGATGGGCTGGCGGTGGTGACGGCGGTTAACGGTCTATCGGTAAAGCTGGCTACAAGAGCTGGGGGTATTGATGCGGTGTCTACCGTTAAGTTGTCGTTAGGGGATCAGGTCACTGTAGTAAATGGAGTGGCCACGCTGGCACCAAAGGCTAGTGTGGTTGAGGCGGTTTGATTTAGATTGTTTCGTAATGCGCAATTAAATATATAATTACGCAATCTGCTAGCGGGGCAAATATCTCACTAAACCCATGTCAAATATCGCGCGGCGCATCACCTTACCTTCCGCATGGAACCTGATTATATCCACGATTGTGTTCTTCGTCGCCGCCAGGTATCTCCACCGTTATCTTGAGGCGCAGGGCATACCCAAAGGCATGACTCGCGGCATGCTGGTGTTTT
>Ga0265297_10006979_pt1 | contig 15953 bp, 16 predicted proteins | sample Munlanlwell13791_FD_192502 | JGI IMG/M metagenome (GOLD analysis project Ga0265297, IMG submission 192502) | Leachate microbial communities from a municipal landfill in Southern Ontario, Canada - Leachate well 137-91 | ecosystem: Engineered > Solid waste > Landfill > Unclassified | place... | reverse complement strand
AAACCCTATATGTTTTCAAGAAAGGATGAAGAGGTGTTTTGTTTTGCGGGTATCTGGGATACCTGGGCCGATGATACAACCGGTGCCATTGTAAATTCCTTTTCCATTATCACCACGGTAGCCAATGAAGCAACCTCGGCCATCGGTCACCCCCGGTCCCCTGTTATTCTGGACAAGAAAGATGAAAAACGATGGCTGGACTCCAGTTTACCATTGGAAGAAGTGATAGATCTTTTAAAACCTTTCCCCGGTGAATTATTGAAAACAGAGCCCGTTTCCATTCAGATCAAAGACCCGCGCAATAAAGGCAGGGAATTGAGAATACCCATCGATCCGGACAGTACTACTCAATATGATGTGAAAATTGAAGAGAATGTAAGACTTGAAGGCATGGGGAGCGGCAAACAAAGAACGTTGTTTTAGGCCATGGGGTTAGGTTTGAAGGGCATCTTTGCCATTTTTTCTACTTCCAGGGAAGGGAATCCGAATTCTTCCACCACCTTTCCATAAATCAGGTAGATACCGTTTCCCCTGAACGGAAAACTGTTGAGTGAGGGAGGAAAGTGTACCGTGTCGAAAAATTCACCGTCGCAATCGATAAACGTCCCGAAATTCATCACTTCTTTTCTGACGGTCGGGACATATTTTATGGTAACCAGACGTCCCATCATCCGCACGTTTCTACCGACGTAATTCATCATGTCTTTCGCCCTGATTTCCCCTCTGAAGTTTGTTTCCAGCAAATCGAAAGCATTGATTGAGACCGGGAAACCCAGTAATTCGATTTCATCGTAGGCATCAGCGACGGGCGATTCGTCCAGTTGAGGCAGGGCGTATTGTTGCTGTGGCACGCTGAAGATTGACGCAGTCTCCGGTACCACCGGCGATTTGGCCAACATCAGGTGTGCTTCCCACAGGAGCTGGGCTTTGTTGGTATTGAAGCACCTGAAAGCACCCACCCGGATCAGGATGGTCAATTGCTCTTTCGAGACGGGTACCCGCTCCATACAGTCAGGCAATGATTCAAATGGGCCGTTTTGCTCCCTTTCGTGTAGTATGTTTTGTATGGTTGATTGTTCCAGGTTTTGCACGTGAACGAACCCGATAAAAATGGTTTTTCCCCGGATGGAGGTGAGGTTGAAACTGTGGTTGATGCAGGGCCGTTCAATGTTGGCCCCGCAGCGCCGGGCTTCGTTAAAATAGACCCATGAACTGTAAAACCCTCCGAAGTTATTAATCACGGCCACCATAAATTCCAGCGGAAAATGGGCTTTCAGAAAAAGGCTCTGAAAACTCTCTACGGCATACGAAGCGGAATGGGCTTTTGAAAAGGAATACCCCGCAAAGGACTCGATTTGCCTCCAGGCCTCCCTGGTGACCGATTCGGGGTATCCCTTCTGACGGCAGTTTGAAAAGAATTTATCCTCGATGCGCTTGAACTCGGTTTTCGAGCGGAACTTTCCGCTCATGGCTCGTCGTAAAATATCGGCTTCATCCAGGTCGAGTCCGGCAAAATGATGGGCCACTTTCAATACATCTTCCTGATACACCATAACGCCGTAAGTTTCTTCCAGCTGTTCCTTCATGACGGGGTGGAGGTATTTGATTTTCCCGGGATGGTGAAAGCGTTGGATGTATTCTCGCATCATGCCCGATTTGGCCACACCCGGGCGGATGATGGACGAGGCAGCCACCAGGGTAATGTAGTTGTCGCAATGCAGTTTTTTGAGCAGTCCGCGCATTCCGGGGCTTTCGATGTAAAAGCAGCCGATGGTTTCGCCTTTCGTCAGTTGTGCTTTCACTCTGTTGTCGTTGAAAAACTGTTCCACCTGATGCACATCGATTCTGACTCCGCGGTTTTGAAGCACAATGTCCACGGCATCTTTGATGTGGCCGATGCCTCTCTGGGAAAGGATGTCGAGTTTTTCAAAGCCCAGTTCCCCGGCCAGATACATGTCCCACTGGGTGGTGGGAAATCCTTTGGGCGGAAGGTCCAGTGCCGTATAATAAGCAATCGGTTCTTCGGAAATAAGAACACCCCCGGCGTGGATGGTCCGTTGATTGGGAAAATCGACCACCTGTCGGGCCAATGTTGAGATGAGCATGGTGATGTCGTTTTTCACCATGGCATCGTCCGGTGAATGGACAAGCAGGTCGATTTCTTCTTTGGGCAGGCCGAATACCTTTCCGAATTCGCGATAAATGGAACGGTCCCTGAATGTAGCTGTTGCGCCCAGAAGGGCCGTGTGATCTTTCCCATAGCGTTTGAAAATATAATCCTGAACGTCGTCGCGGTCTTTCCACGAAAAATCAATATCGAAGTCGGGGGGTGAGGTACGGCGCGGGTTGAGAAACCTTTCGAAATAGAGGTTTAGTTTGATCGGATCCACATCGGTAATCTTCAGGCAATAGGCCACGATGCTGTTCGCCCCGCTGCCTCGTCCCACATGGTAAAAACCCCGGCTCATGCTGTAACGGACAATGTCCCAGGTGATCAGAAAATAGGCTGAAAAGCCCAATTTATGGATGATGTCCAGCTCGTGCCTGATTCTTTTTTTTGCTTCTTCGTTATGGGGACCATAACGGTATATCATCCCCTCGAAACCCAGTTTTTCCAACAGTTTCTGATCGTCTTCAGGTGATTGGGTGAAAACCTTTTTGTTTTTGACACAGGTAAAGTCCATCTCGATGGAACACCTGTCCATCAGGAGCCTGGTGTTTTGCACGATCTGCGGGTATCGTTCAAAGGCTTTAGCCAGCCGCCCGGGCCTTACGAATTGCTCGTGCTGTCGGGCATACTGGTTTTCTTCCAATTGACTGAAGAGAATGTTGTGATCGACTGCCCTGAGAGCTTTATGCAGAAACCAGTTTCTTTTATCCCGGAAACAGACAGGGTGAAGGATAACAAGTTTATCGAGATGCTTTTCATATTCAGAAGCGAATAACCTGTTTACTTGTTCGGGCCGGATACCCATCCGTCGGTTTTTTGAAAGTTCATTGCACTCTATTGATTTAAAAGGATATACCACCTCGACGTTATTAAAATATGGCGCCGGGAAGGGATACTCCTTTTTCTCCAGGTTATGTTCGGTGATAAATTCATTGATTTCCCTTAACCCTTCCCTGTTCCCGGCTATGGCAATGTAAAGAAGCCGGTCTGTGTTCCTGAATTCACAACCCGCTATGGGTTTTATCCCTTTCTGCCTCGCTTTTTTTATGAATTCGGGAATCCCCATGGTGTTGTTGATGTCAGTCAGGACAAGTTCCTGAATGCCGAGCAGGGCAGCCTGATGGAGAAGTTCATCGATGGAAAGGATGCCGTATCGGAGGCTGTAATATGAATGGCAATTGAGATACATGGGGTTACGATGGTGAATGGATCATTAACCCGGAGGCACGTTGAATGGCCGAGGAACCGTATCTGAGTTTGATTTTGTCTATTTGCATATAGAGGTTGATCATTTTTTCGTTATGGTCGAACAGGTTGAGTTGTTGGGCGCCGTTGACCAGCCCTCCCAGTTTTACCCCGATAAGCCTGATGAGCATTCGCCGTTCGTATAATCGCTTAAACAGCTCTAATGCGGTGTCCATCAAAACATGGTCGAATGAGGTATAACTTATTTTCTTCTGAAGGGTGTGTGTGTCGTAATTGGCATAACGTATCTTAATGGTGACCACCGAAGTCAGTTTCTGGTACTTTCTTAATTTGAATGCCAGCTTTTCGACCATACCGATAATGACTTGCTTCATCATATCTATGTCGATGGTATCGGTTTCGAATGTGCATTCTTTGCTTATTGATTTTTCCTCGGAATAGGGAACTACGGGGCTGGCATCGATGCCGTTGGCCCTTCGCCAGATTTCCAGGCCCGTTTTTCCCAACAGGCTTTCCATCATGGGCTGGGGAATGGCACTGAGGGTCTGGATGGTTGAAACGCCCATGGATCGTAATAACTGATAACTTTTTTCCCCGACCATCGGGATTTTTCGAATGGAAAGAGGGTTGAGAAAAGGTTGCACCAATGGGGCAGGGACTTCTTTTTCGCCATTCGGTTTGGCCTCGCCCGTAGCGATCTTGGACACCGTTTTGTTGACTGACAGGCCAAAAGATACGGGAAGCCCGGTTTCCTTTAAGATTCTGTTGCGAAGCTCGTGTGACCAGGTATATGCACAAAAAAACCGGTCCATTCCCGTAATGTCTATGTAGTGTTCATCGATAGATGCCTTTTCATACACCGGGGCCTGGTCGGCAATCACATCGGTAACCAGGCGCGAATACTTGGTGTAAAGATCCATGTCGCCCCGGATAATAATGGCATCGCGGCAAAGGTTATAAGCCATTTTCATTGGCATGCCCGAATGAACGCCAAACTGCCTTGCCTCGTAACTGCAACTGGACACCACGGCACGATCGGATTGCCCGCCAATGATAACGGGTTTCGCCGTCAGTTTCGAATTGAGGAGCCGTTCAACGGACACGAAGAAGGTGTCCAGGTCCAGATGCAATATGGTTCTATTTGGTGTTTCCATTTTATTCACTATATTTGATTGTATTTTAATCATTTTTCAGGATTGAATTTTAATCATTTTTTTTGATTTGTTGTTATGTTTTTTGCCTCGAATCTTAAATTTTTACGAAAAAGAAAGAACCAAACCCAGGAGTCTGTTGCCTCGTCGTTGGGCATGAAGCGTTCAACGTTAAATAATTACGAGAATGAGATTACCCAGCCGACCATTTCTGCAATGCTTGCTTTTTCGGACTACTACCGGATTGCGATTGACAGTCTGCTGCGGGTAGATCTGAGACAGCTCGGGGAGAGTCAATTGTATGAGCTTGAACATGGCTCGGATGTGTATGTGAGGGGGAAGAATATCCGGGTGCTGGCCACTACGGTAGACAGTCAGAATAAAGAAAATGTTGAAATGATTCCATTAAAGGCCAAGGCAGGGTATCTGAATGGTTATGCAGATCCGGAATATATCTCTGAACTGCCTGTTTTCCAGTTGCCCCTTTTATCACAGGGGAAAAAATACCGATTATTTCCCATCGAAGGAGACTCCATGCTCCCCATTCCGGACGGAGCGTGGGTAACCGGTGAATATGTCCAGGATTGGTACCAGATAAAGAACGACCAGTTGTATGTGATTTTAACAAAGAACGACGGACTGGTTTTTAAAAAGGTCCGGAATGAAATGGAGGAATTTGGGCGATTACAGTTAATATCGTTGAATACGGTCTTTGAGCCATATACACTTCCATATTCAGAGATTTTGGAAGTATGGAAATTTATGAATTTTATTTCCACTGAAATACCCGATAACATGGACATGATTCAGATCGGTCATAACCTGATGGCATTGAGACGGGAGATTCGTGAAATAAAAACCCGGACCAGTCGTTTCTGATCCGGGGAGTCTTTTAAGGATAAACAGATCTATCAGGGTTCTAAATCTTTTCGCAACGGATACATATTCCGGAGCATTGTCGGCCACTACCCATCTACAAAGAACAAAAAAACGCTCCCGAGCAAGCTCGGAGCGTTTTTTATTCTTTGTGATCCGGTTGGGATTCGAACTAAATACTGTTTATTAAATAGTTATATGATTGCGGATCGAGAAAGCGGATCGAGTAAATTTGGTGAGGATGTCTATTCCTTTTCAATTTTTTCGTCTGATTTTGGGTTAAGCTGCTTGGCATTATGACCGATTACAACCCCCTTGCCGGTCTTCTCTTCAATCTCCCGCCTGGTGTTCCCGGCAATTGTTCCTCCCTGCCGGGCAATTGTCTGGTTCTCGGAAAAAGTCTTGGGCTTTTTCTCCTTTGAGATCTCCGTGGTTGTGGCCTCGGCCAGCATGTTGAGCACTAACTCAAGGTTGGTCATGTGGTCCCGGAGGTTTTCTTTCTTCAGGTTCTTTAGATTCTTGTATTGCCTGGTGTTGTATCCACTCCAGGCTTTTGTTATCTCATCAGTAAGGATGGCATATTCCTGACCTTTCTGGACGCCTCGTTTCTCCCATTCATCCGTCAGCTCCTTACGCACCTCAATAATTTTCAGGCGCTGGTTGATCCACTCTTTGCTATATCCTTTCCGCAAATAGGTTTCCATAAGCCGATCGATCCCCTGTTCCGGATCCTCTATCTCGTCGATACGTTCCCGGCCAACTTGGGCCAGCCACATTTTAAAAGGTTCGGCGTTAGGGGAGGGGATGCTCTGGATCAGACGGAAAAGTTGCTCAGTATCTGCAACATCGGTCAGGCGCATTTTGCCATCGGCTGCTTGCATTTTCAACTGGTGACAATTCGTCACCGTTTCATTTCCTTCTTCTTTTAATCTTTGTTTGAGCTTATTCCAATACTTTCTGCCATCAATGCTTTCTGTAAGTACCGACACTACATCTACAATAGAAAAGTACCACTTCTCCTGTTCCTCATTCCAGAGCGTGCGGATCTGCTTTTGATCAAACAATTTTATAGCGGTTTCTTTGGTCATTGTATGTGTTTTGGGGATTAGAGTTGATTATTGTGCTTCTTTGAAAAATAACTGATAATAATAAATTCATGTTGATATAAATGTAGAACTTTTTATCGAGCTTATTAACGCTATGTTAGAATTCAATTGTCATTTACATAAAATACTGGACAGTGCCCAGATTTTGGAAAAATAGTTTGTTTTGGCAGTATTTTTATGCGACCCCAAAGAGATTACGATTCATATGAGTTGGACTATGGCAGAACCTTAACGATCTCCTTATGCTCCATTGCCCATCCAACAAGGGACATTACGTGTAGCATCATGCTTTCACCTATTACCGCAAGAGAATGCTGCACCAACGGTCTTGCCCAATTGGATATAACCCATGTGGACTGGGTCAAAGGTGATGAGGTTCATCTGGGCAACATCTGGCTTGCCGTCTTCTGCGAGATATTCCTCCTTACAGAGAATGTTGACTATTTCTGCCACAAGGTAGTAACCGGTTTTGCACTCGTCAATCTTCTGCTTGATGCGGCATTCCAAGGTCATAGGGAATACGTCGAATACAGGAGCGTTCACGTTAGGAGCCTTCTCTGACTTCCAACCGATCTTGTCCATCTTCTCGGGGTCATCTTTCTGTGAAACGATACCCACGAAATCAGAAGCCACCATTGTCTCTGCGGTTGCGAATGCTACTGTGAACTCGCCATTGATAGCAAGGTTGATTGACCGCCCCATGCAGCATTCATTGCGTTTTCTTTTCCGTCTTTGTCGTAAGTGCCGATAATCAGCACTGGTTGTGGAAGCACCCACGCTTTAGATCCGAAACTTTTCATTTGTAATGTAATTTGTGGTTATTCTTCAAATCTTATCATATCAGCCAGTTGTAGGAAGTAATCGTTTGACCAGACGTTGAGTTCGCTATGTTGTTGTTGGTTGATATACGGCAATACATCTTGCTTTACATAGTTAATGTCGGCAGATGCGAGTTTGTTTCTCAGTTGTTCCATAAACTGATCACGGCTGACATCTTCCCCGCTAAACTCCTTGATTCGGGCTTGAAGATGAACGAAGTCAAGCGGAATGTCATTACGCACATACCACTCAAAATCATACCAGTCGCGACCCTTGATTCTGCGTTGCCATGCTCGGTAAACAAGGGCGTGCATCTTTCCTGCATAGAGGTCGGGAAGCGTAAAGCAACGAGTCATAAAAGAGTGTGGCTTCATTAGCAGTTTCTGTTCCGTATTAAATAGAAGTGGAGGATCTGTATCAAGTTCTATCTTCACCTTAACCATCTTCTTCGTCTGGAACTTGATGTCATATGCTTCGGTATTTTCTTTCAGGAAGGCCGACTCTACTCGCCCGAAAGCTTTCTTCTCTTTCTTTGTGATCTCTACCTCAAAACCTGCAATACGGAATTCTTCGCGTATGGCATCAAAATAGTTTTCAAGATGAATATTGTCGCGTTTTTCCGTAAGCGAAAAATCCATATCTTCCGAGAAGCGAGGAAGGCCATGAAAAAGCCTTAGGCACGTTCCTCCATAGAATGCGGCATGATCAAAAAACCCACCTCGGCGAAGTCCTGCAAGTGTAATCTTCTGACACACTTCTTGCTCTGCATATGGTGTTGCCGTACCGTCTGTTCCGTGATAGGCAGAAAGCATTGATTCGTATAACGTCATTTCTTGATAATCTTTATTAGGTTCTTCAATATCTGCGTTTTGCGTCCTGAGGCAGCACATGCTTCGATGATGTCGGTGTTGAGTTCGGAAAGAACATCCATATCCAAACGCATGTCTTCTTCAAGATAGGTGATGAGAGATTTGACGGATTGGTGAGGCACGAATTTATCATAGAGGATGGTGTCGCACAAAGCTTTCTCGCGGCTGGCCATCAAGAAACTCACTCCATTTTCATCCATACTCTCTACGCCAATAGGGAAATAGGCTGGAGCCACCTGAACGAATTGGAAGTTACCAATCGGTGTTTCAAACGAGCGACTGCGTTTTGTGGTGATGCAGGTCATAAGATAAACGCGCTCGGGAATCATACCATAGTAACGAAGTGCCCATTGAAGAGATACATAAGAAGGGCCATACAGGTGATTAGCACATAGTCGGGCATCCGTCTCCTTACCACATAAGTCTTTGTTGACTATGTATAGGTTTCGCTTCAGACGTATGAGTTCCTTGTTCTTTACCAAGGCAAGAATCTTTTTCTCAGGCGAAACTAAGTCCGGAAAGCATGACTTGAGATCTGCAGATGTGACTGGTATGCCTGCGAATTGTATTAGTGGGTTACTCTGCATAAGCGTGATATTATCATTATTCGGTTGCAAAGTTACCAATTTTTGCACAAATAAAGAAGAAAAACCTCCTTAAATGCGCAGGTATTGGTAATATTTAACGTTTATTACACTAAAAAAGCACATAAACATGCCATTTTTGTTAGCTGTTCCTGCGCAATTTACAATATGTGTGACACTTAGTCAAACAGTCAAACATACTCTTATCTATCAGATTATTGGCGATGGCGTAGATGGTGAGGCCGGCCAGGGAGTGAATCTGAAGTTTTCGAGCTATGTTGGGGCGATGGGTGATGACGGGGTTGTCAGGGGTTATAAAAACCAGATTGTCATTTACACAAGGTTCTGTACAGTGCCAAATCTGCTCAAAACCACTCTAAAAATTCCAGTATAGAGCATAAAAGGCAATTATACAAACCCGATAGTCATTCTCATAAATAATATACAACGCCACTGAAATCAAGTGTTTTGTACATTTTTATCTTTCTCCGAGTTCTACCTTTTGCCAAAGCGTGACATTTTGTATCGGGTTGAATTGGCCCTCCCCAGGAGATTATTTAAGTAATTCTCTAAAAGGTATGCTCATCACTCTTTTGACGAATGTCAGACCTGACTTTTTTAACATGGGATCAAAAGAGAACTTTGCATTTTCTTTGATTGTTTCAGTAAAAGCAATTATTTTTTCAGGTGATAATGAATAAATATATTTGCCACGACTATGAACAACAATATATGTTTCCAATATCTCACCATTAAGACTTATTACATGAGTAAATATAATAGCGGCTCTTTCAGCTTTAAGAGCAATAATGTCGTGCTCTGAGAAACATTCGATAAGACTTTCACGAATCACCTCTTCATTAATCAAGCTGGTCCGGAGCCCAATTTCAATAGGAACCTGTTCTCCGTCTGGAAAAAATTGTTTTTGGTACGATAAGGTGTTGTTTATATTTTCGAGAGTAAAGGATAACTCGTCAACAGTGACTTTATATACTTCACCGTTAATTTCCAATTTGTCTTTACCGGTATAGTAGTTATAGTGTTCCTGAGAAAAAACAGAAACAGAAGCAGTGAACTGTAATAAAAAGGTTAATAAGATATAAATTGAAGTTTTCATAAGTAAAATTTTATTCAAAATTAATACCGTAGCAATCGAAGATTGAAAATAGGTTGTCGAAGGATCGGGAAGCACTATTTTCCGGGTATAGTGTTTCATCGTCGTACCGGTTGTTTCTTAAGTAATTGATTAACAACTGATAATTATTATCTGTGGGATTTAAATAATAAGTATAGAAAATATTATATTGAAAATAAAGATCATATAAACAATCTTTTCTGGTTGAGAACAAAGAACAATTTGTGTATTTTGAATTGAAATCTATGATTCATCGAGGTGTGTTTTGAATTGTGTAGATGATTACAATCATCGAGAATGCTATTTTATTAATTATGTGCTATTTGTGCTCTTTGACAAATATATAAAAAATCAAATTCTTATATTACATAGTTTTAGTTTGTTTTACGATAATAGGTACAAGGTGGTTACAGGTAGGTGTACACAGACCTATTTCGCAGCAAATGGGAGGTGTTCTCATCCCCAACCGGAGGATTTGCTTCCTTCGGTCGCACATCCCGGCCCCCTGGCGGGGGGCCATCTACAAAGAACAAAAAAACGCTCCCGAGCAAGCTCGGAGCGTTTTTTATTCTTTGTGATCCGGTTGGGATTCGAACCCAAGACCCACAGCTTAGAAGGCTGTTGCTCTGTCCAACTGAGCTACCGGACCCCTTGTATGTAGGATGCTCGCTTGAGCTTCAATGCTGCCCGCCTGAGCAAGTAAGATGCTCTTTTGAGTTTCAACAAAACTCTTTTGAGCGGGCAAAGATAATAAAAATCTTAATTGCCCGTTATTATTGTGTTCGTTTCGTAATCGTACTCAGATCCCGAGAGGCTGTGGGGAATGCTGTAAATGGCCAGGGTTATGAGCGCGGCAAGCACATAGAGGAGCTTCCACCGGTTCAGTTTCATCGCGGCTTTTGCAGCGTTTGTCTGTACAGGATCAGGTTCCGCATCAACACCGGGAACACCCCCAACAACACCGGCAGTGCTCGCGGCAGCCCCGGCAATTCCCTCAGCAGCGGCGTGTTGCCCGGCAGTATTCTGCGCAATATATTCTCTGGCGGTCTTTCCGTACTTTTTCAGCACAACGCGGTTCACAATATAGGCGGTCAGCCAGACCAGAAGGGCTATCATCGTCTTGGTATCCGTCAGATCTTCTCCGAAAGGCCATCCCGTCCAGTACTGACCAAAGGCGAATTTCTGTACAATGGGCCCAAAAATAAAACCTCCGGCAAAAAGCGTCAGCAATGTGGTCACAACGTATGAATTCACTCTCACGTTCCTGCACAGGGCGTACAATCCGGAAAAAGTAGAGAACAGCATGGCCGCAAACATAAGCAGTACGTGAATGATCAGGATCCCGTCCGGCACCCTGTTCCGGAAACGCAGGGTAGCCTGTCCCGGGTTAACCATAGATCCGTCCCGTCCTATAAGCTGCACGTAGTAAACAATTTTGCCGGCAGCCGGCTGCACGGGCAGATTGGCTTTTATAATAAGGTCATTATCTTCAACAGTAAAAGAAGGCACAACGGCTTTAAAAATATAGTTGCCCGGATACCTTTTGTAGTAGACAACCGCGCCGATAATACTTTCGCGGGCTTCTTCGCTGCATTTTACCGGGATGCTCAACTGTGCGCCTTCAGAAAGGTCGGCGGGCCGGACAAGGCTCCTGGGCAGCGATATATTAAAAATATGTCCGCTCACTTCCGTTTGAATGCGTTCCGGATTGCTCGGCCCGGTACGTCGCTGAAAAAAAACGGCCGACAGGGTTATCAGGACGGCAAGCGCCCAACAGATGGTTCCTTTCATAACGTTACCTCCAGGGTGTAATTCTGGCTCTCCCGCTGCACAACTATAGTGATGGTCATGCCTTTTTCAAGGGTAGCCAGTTTTTTCATATAATCCTCAATATTTTTAATGGGTGTATTGTCAATGGCAATTACAACGTCTCCGTTTTTCATACCTGCCCGTTGGGACGGACGTCCCGCAATCACGGTTCCGGCGCAGAATCCTTTGCCTTCGTAAGTAAAATCGGGAATTACCCCCAGGCTGGCTTTAAATGCGGCCTTGGGAGTACCCATATCGGGAACATCGGTTTCGAGGCAGACAGGGATGAAGTTTCCTTCTGCAAACCCGGCGGCTACACCGGTAACATATGCTGCAATATCAACCATTCCGGGGTAATTCAATTTGTCCGGAGTGTCAAACGGGGTATGATAGTCTGCATGGGGGCCGGTGGTGAAAAAGAGTACGGGAACTTTCTGTGTATAAAAAACCGCGTGGTCCGAGGGACCGTAGCCGCTTAAAGATGTTTTCAGTTTCAGGGGAAAATGTTCTGTACGAGCCGAGGCGAGCAGCGAATCGGCCTGGGAAAAAGTTCCCGTGCCGCTAACCTGTAAAACGCTGTCCTTAAGCCTTCCCGTCATATCCAGATTGATCATCAGGTCCGGAAGTTGCGCCAAAGCAGCCAGCGTATCGGCCAGTTTTTTGGACCCCAGCGTCCCGGCTTCCTCGGCACCGAAGGCGGCTACAATGATATTTGCCTTAAAAAGATCCGGCCGGGAACGGGCATGTAGCGTCAGAAGCCTGGCCGTTTCAATGGCCATGGCCACCCCCGAGGCATTGTCATCGGCTCCGAAATGGATAGCAAGAGTGTCCGGCCGCAGGCTGCCCGATCCTTTTCCGCCGGTACCCAGGTGGTCGTAATGCGCTCCTATGAGCAGGGTGCGGTTGGCATTCCTGCCCCGGTATATCATAACAGTATTGTATGAGTGGATGGATTTTACGCTAAATGGCTGCAATGGTCCGTTCTCAAAAAAAGGCTCGAATCCCAGGGCGCTTAACTTGTGGGCCAGCAGAGATGCCAGCAGGGAATCTCCGGTATGTCCGGCCAGCCTGCCTTCATACGTTGGGGAGCACAGTTCATTGACTGTTTGTCGCATCTGTGCGGTATCGGGGCAGGGGACCCGGTAAAGGGTACCGCACGATAAAAAGAGCACGGCAGATAAAAACATTGCCGTGCTTATTTTTATAGGATGATAACTCATTTCTTACTCAAGACCTCGTCAATTTTGGCTTTCATGGCTTCTCCGCGCAGATCGCGGGCAATGATGGTGCCGTCGGGGCCAAAGAGTATGATATGGGGAATCCCGTTGATTCCGTAAAGATCGGTAGGAATAACATCTGCATTAATAATGCACGGCCAGAGAATACCCAGATCGGTAATGGCTTTTTTAGTATCTTCGGGTTTATCCCAAACGGCAACGCCCAGAATGGTAAAGTCTTTTCCGTTATGCTTTTTGTATATCTCAATAAGGTTAGGCATCTCGGCTTTGCAGGGTCCGCACCAGCTGGCCCAGAAATCCACCAGGACGTACTGTCCTTTGCCAACGTATTCCGAGAAGGAAACCGCTTTGCCGTCAGAATCTTCAATGGTGAAGTCTTTGAACATCATGCCTTCGGCTGTTTCTGCAAGAGCCTGTTTCTGTTTGATAATACGGGCAATGGGAGCGCGTGATTTTACGGTTTCGCCGGCCTGTTGAAGGAATTCATTGAATTTATCCGGAGTGCCGTAGTTGGAAAGATGCATAAGAGCGAGCATAGCCACATCGTTGTTTAAATTGGCGGTCACATAAGTACCAATAGTATCGGTAAATTTGGGTCTCCATACGTTCTCATAGTATTCGTTTTCGTCTTCACCCTCCGCCGGCTGATAAGCCATGATTTCGTCCATAAGTCCTTTATAGGTGTTCAGCAGGTTCCCCAACTGGGTGTTCAGGAGAGTTCCTTCCCCGTAAGATACGGCTCCTTTTTCACCGCTTATGGTAAGGGTAATGTTGCCTTTTTCCAGCATAATCTGGCCCCTGGTACGTTCGTTGGCTACCATACAAAGGGTTGCACTGTCGGCTTCTCCTTTAAATACTGCTTTTTGATCTGCAATAACGGCGCTGTCAAGTATACTCCCGTCGTGCGTGGCGGAAAGGTATGCGGTCTTTCCGTTGAACGATTCATCGGGGAAAGTGGCGGTAACAGTATAGGTGTTGGAAGTACAGGCGGTCAGATAGATGAATCCGGCTGCCATTGTCATTAATAATGTTCTTGTTTTCATCTGTTTATATAATAAATGTATTTACTGCAAATATAAGTGTTATATTTGTTTAATTAAGCATAATTTGGAATGAAAACACTATTCACCGGCACTATTTTGGCCCTTTTGCTGGCCATTGGCTCAACCTCTTCCGCTCAGCCGCGTCAGACGGCCGAATCTATGGCTAAGACTGCTACCGACCGAATGAAAGAATTGGTCAAACTGGATGATAAACAGTATGAAGGAATTTATGCCCTGTACCTGAAGGAAGCTCGCAGGTTTCTGTCGGGCCGGGGAAACAAAAAATCCGGCGATCCTATCATGTCGGGAGATCCGGTAAAATCGGGTGATCCCATTATGTCGGGTGATCCCATCATGATTAAAGACAATAAGTTGCTGGATATTCTAACCGTAAACCAGTTTAAAATTTATAAGGCCCACAGGGATAAAATGCAAAAGGAACTGCAAAAGGCCAAAAAACTGGAGGGGGCCACGCAACCGGTAAAAATGCTCCGGTAGGGCGGCCTCGTTGAATGAAAAATATCAGTGGATGTCCAATCCCATTCGCATATAGACCAGGTGTTTCAGGCACCGGGCTATCTCGGGGAAGTATTCCTCTACTGCCCTGACGCTTCCCGGAAGGGCAAAGATCATGGTGTTTCCGGCCAATCCGGCCAGTGAACCGCTTATAAGGGCATTAGGGTTTTCGCTGCCGTATTTTATCCGGATGAATTCCATAATTCCGGGTATTTCTTTATCAATCAGCGGCTTTAATACCTGTACCGTAATATCGGCCGGTCCCATGCCGGTACCTCCCGTGGTAAAGATCATATCGTATCCGGCGTGAATGAATTTCAGGACTTCGTTCTCGAGCAGCATCTCGTCGTCTGGCAACAGGGTGTTGGTGGTTTTGTGTTTCCATCCTTCCGCCTCGCAAAACGACGAAATAAGCCGGGCAAGCAGGGGCCCGCTTCTGTCTTCGTACGTTCCGTTATAGGCTCTGTTGCTCAGCGTAATGACACCAATCCGGTAGATTTTGGGTTCGTAAACAAGAGGGTCGCCTACAGAAAGGGTTCCTTCTGAGAGGGCCCGGGCAAAGATTCCTTCAACCGGCATTACGCAGTGTCCCGTTTGCTGCATGACCGCACAGCCCGGACCGTGGCATTTTTTGCCTATTTGAGTGACTTCCAGCAAGACGCGGCCGCAACGAAAAAAATCCCCGGGACGGCAGCTCTTCAGGTCGGGTGTGTCGGGTGCCGGGGCGCCAAGTGTGGTGATGTTTTCTGCAAATATACCGTAGGGCAGGGGCTCTTGTATGGAAAACCCCGATCCCGCATAGGATTCTTCTCCCAGCAAACTTACCTGGCGGTGCCACTCACCGGCATGGGCGTCGCCTTCGAGGCCCGTCTTATTGATTGTTACGCTGTTAACTGGCTTTTTAACCGTGCCTTTTTCTGCGGATAGATTAAGAGAACGTATGATCATTGTGAATTTACGGGTGTTTTGGTCTTTGATACCAGGTGAATAGCTGTTATGGTCATTGTCTTGTCCACGGCCTTACACATATCGTAAACGGTAAGCAGGGCCACGCTTACGGCCGTGAGAGCTTCCATTTCCACTCCGGTCCGGCCGGTGCTTACCACACATGAACTGACTTCAACGCCGCTTTCGGTAAGCCTGGGTGTTACGTCTATACGGCTTAGTGGCAGAGGGTGGCACAGGGGAATAAGCCGGGCGCAGTCTTTGGCAGCCGATATGCCGGCAATCTGTGCAACCGTGAGCACCGATCCTTTTTTCATAAGATCTTCCCTGATTAAACGGCAGGTTTCGGGTTGAAGCATAATCTGACCGCAGGCCTCGGCCTTTCTCAGGGAGATCTCTTTGGCCGATACGTCTGCCATCTTGGCTTCGCCTTTGTGGTTGGTGTGACTTAACTCGTTCATATATATAAAATTATCCTCCTAATGT